>VFQQ010000056.1_pt1 | contig 289928 bp, 224 predicted proteins | sample 3512341 | NCBI WGS metagenome assembly VFQQ01 (sample SAMN10412373, study PRJNA504923) | tailings metagenome | isolation source: Relicate 2 Philex TSF1 revegetated site | place: Philippines: Tuba, Benguet | collected 2017-08-29
TGCCCCATAGCCTGAAGACCGCATCACAGAAATACAATCAAAAGTTACTGCACCCGATGCGTGCGACGATGTGCAACTGCGTTGCGCGGCAAATCCAAGTATGACCGATTGATCTCGTCGGTTCTCCGAAAAACCATGCCCCTGATGCCAGGGGGCGGGTTCAACTCAGCCGCGGCCGCCCTTTTTGACATCGGTTTTTGAATCGAGAGTGATTTCGATGTCGTTACCGCCAGGCTGCACTTCGATCTGGCGAGTTTTGAACTGATACATCGGTCGACCTTCGTCGGCAGGGTCGATGAACTTGCCGTTGTCGTCTTTCTGCGATTCGATCGATGCAATGGTGACCTGGTGTTTGCCCGGCATCGCGCCTTTGCGGTCCTGGCTGAACATCATGACGAACCGGCCTTCAGAGTCGGTACCGCCGTAGGACGGTACGCCACCAGCGCCTTCGGGCACAAACGTGATGCTGAGTTTGGGCGTCGGTCGTCCATCGACCTTAACAACGCCCGTGACGGCCGTAAGTTCCGGACCGGCGGGGGCACCGCCGAAGCATCCGCAGCAGAAGATGAGAATAGCGACCGCGAAGCGGGACATGGAAGAGAGGCGCATGGCAATTCCCAGAAGGGACTTAAAGTCAAATAGACTTGGCCCAGAGTAACGAAATCAAGAGCGAATCGCAGCGGAACTGCCAGCGAAGGCGAGTTGTCCTCGCTGACAGTCCGCACAAATTCGATTGCTGACTAGAACTCGCCCACGACCTGTTCGTCGTTCATCGAGGCAAGCCGCTGGTACAGTCCGAAGGGGCCGCGGATCGATGTGTTCGCCCAATCGGTGTCAGTGTGCTCGATGTTCTCGCTGATGAACCGGACAGCACCGTCACCCATCAGGAAGTGGGCTCCGCCCGTGTGCTTGCTGTGAAATCCATTCCACGGTTGATTCGCAGCCAAAAGTGGCGGGTTGAGTTTGCGGCGGGCGGCGCGAAGATGCAGAAAGGCTCCGTTGTTGGTTAGCCCCGCATTCGTGCACTGGGCACCACCAGCAGTGGTGACGTTGCCATAAACGTACTGACGCATTGAACCAACGGCATTGCCGGAAATGTCGTTGAAAGATGCGATGTACTGCACTTCGCCGACCGCCAGCACATTGGAGGTTCCATCCGTAATATCACGGAAATTGCGGGCGTGATTGACGACCAAGATGCCGTTGTTCCGGGCCGGTACCGTGACAACGGCCCCGCTGACCGTGCATGCCTGGCCCTCAAATCCCCCGATCACTCCCATATAGCTCGAGTATGCGATGCCATTGGCTGCGCCTCCGCCGGTCGAAGCACTGCCCGGATTGGCGCCGCCGGCCCTTTCCACCGCCTGACGCGCATCGCTCGGGCAACTGAAGGCCGGCTGCGGCGTGGCCATCAGCAACTGATTCGGGACCGCCTGGCCTCCCGGCGTCTGTAGCGCGAATGGAGTTGTGCTGAAATTCAGCTGGTTATAGAGCGGGCCCTGGTCGATGTTTGGCAGGATGTAGCTCATCCAGCTCCAGCCAGTGCTGTTCGTCTCTGTGTTTCCGCCGACCACGTCCAGAAAGCCCATTGGCAGCAGATTGAATGTGTCGTGGTAGTTGTGAAGCGCCAGGCCGATCTGCTTCAGGTTGTTCTTGCACTGCGTTCGACGGGCGGCCTCGCGGGCCTGCTGAACCGCAGGCAGCAGCAGAGCAATCAGAATCGCAATGATTGCGATGACAACGAGCAACTCAATAAGCGTGAATGCGCGACGCGCTTTCAGAACAGCCATCCCAATACTCCCCCGAGTGAATGGAACCGACCTATGTATATCGTCAGGCGGGAACCCGCCGGGAATGACGACAGCCGTTCGAGGATAGGAGAGCAAATTTCCAGCGTCAACGGCCGAATGGCAAAGGCGTGATGCGCAAAATCGAAAGATTTGCGTCAGAACTCCGCGTTCTTCGGAGTCCGCGGGAACGGGATCACGTCCCGGATGTTCTGCATGCCGGTGAGCAGCAGAATCATACGCTCCAGGCCCAGGCCGAAGCCGGCGTGGGGGACGGTGCCGAACCGGCGGAGGTCCACGTACCACCAGTATTCCTCAGGATTCAGCCCGCATTCCTCCATCCGGGTCAGCAGCACGTCGAGGCGTTCCTCGCGCTGGCTGCCGCCGATGATTTCGCCGACGCGGGGGACCAGCACGTCCATCGCCCGCACGGTTTTCCCGTCGTCGTTGCACTTCATGTAAAAGGGCTTCAGCGCGCGCGGGTAGTTGTAAACGATGATCGGCTGTTTGAAGTGCTGCTCGGTCAGATACCGTTCATGCTCGGCCTGCAGATTGGCGCCCCACGACACCGGATATTCCCAGGTCTTTCCGCTGGCCAGCAGAATCTCGACCGCCTCCGTGTACGTCACGCGCTTGAACGCGTGTTCGAGAATCTGGTTCAGCGTGTCGAGGATCGTTTTGTCGATGCGTTCGTTGAAGAACGCCATGTCCTCGGCACACTCGCTCAGGGCATCGCGGATGATCGTTTTGATGAAGTCTTCCGCCAGCTGCATGTTGTCCTGCAGCTCGTAGAACGGCATTTCAGGCTCGATCATCCAGAACTCGGCGAGATGCCGCGGTGTGTTGCTGTTCTCGGCGCGAAACGTCGGGCCGAATGTGTACACCGGGCCGACGGCCGTCGCGTAGATCTCGCCTTCCAGCTGGCCGGAAACGGTCAGCGAGGCCTTTTTCCCAAAAAAGTCATGGGCGTAGTCCACGGTCTTCGAGGCGGTTCCGGCGGCGAGCCGATCGAGCGGCAGGGTGGTGACCTGGAACATTTCGCCGGCCCCTTCGCAATCACTCGTCGTGATGATTGGCGCGTGAACGTACAGGAACCCGCGCTCCTGGAAGAAGCGGTGAATGGAGAAGCTCACGCAGTTTCGGACGCGCGCAATGGCGCCGAAGGTGTTGGTGCGCGGTCGCAGATGAGCGATCTCGCGCAGGAATTCAAAGCTGTGGCCTTTCTTCTGCAGCGGGTACTTTGCGGCGTCGGCATCCCCCAGCACTTCCAGGGTGGCGACGTGCAGTTCGACGCGCTGCTTCGTTCCCGGCGACGCCTTCAGTTCGCCAGTCGCCTTGAGACTGGCGCCGGTAGTCAGTCGCTTGACGCTCGATTCGTAGTCGGGAACCGCGCCGTCGACGACGAGTTGCAGGTTGGCCATGCACGAGCCGTCGTTCAGCTCGATAAACGAGAAGCCTTGCTTGGAATCGCGCCGCGTGCGGACCCAGCCGGCCACGGAAACGGTCGAGCCGGGCTGACCTTCGTGAAGCAGGGACTTGACGGTCTGACGGGCCAGCGACATGGGATCCTCCGGGAGCTGTCTTTCAATGTGAGCGCCGGAGTCTAGACCATTTCGACAGATCCTGTGCAGGCGACTGGTCGGCTGCTGGCTCGTGGCGGTCCGGCGTTCGCCTGCGGAAACCTGACGACCCGCCTCTCAGATGCCTGGGCACGGAGATTCGCTGCGAAGCGAGCCGATGCCCGCGAACTGGCCATTGGCGCGTCGAATCGCCTCAGGTCTCGCGTTCTTCGGTCTGCCGGGGGCGGACGGCGGCCCGCTCCGGGTGGCCGGTGTGCGGGGGCTGCGACGGCTGGCGGGCGGCCTGATCGATGCGGCCCGCGTGGGACGCTCCCGGTTCGTCGTAGTAGTGAGCGTCGCCGAAGTCGTAGTCGTCGCCGTAGTCGTCGTAGTGGCAGACATAGCCTGGCTGCTGCGCCAGCACGAGTTCATTTTCGTAGGCTTCGACGACCTTCGCCTGGATCTGGTCGCGGCATTCTGAATTGATCGGATGCGCGATGTCGGCGTAGAGCTTCGCCCGGCCGTCGGCCCCGCGGCCGACCCGTTCAGACGCCAGCTTTCGGCCGCAGTGATTGCAGAAGGCCGACCGCAGGGTGTTTTTCCCGCCGCAGCGGGCACAGCGGTCGGTCAGCTTGCGGCTGGGCATGGCGACAAACGGCCCTTTGCTCCCCTTGATAATCTTAAGGTCGCGGATCACAAAGCAGGAATCGAAGGTGATGGAGCAGAACGCCAGCAGACGATCCTGCGGATCGTTCATCAGCTTGATGCGGACTTCGCTGACTTTCATGGGGGTCTCCTCCTTGTGCCTCAGGCGCCACGCCGGATGGTTCTCCAAGAACCGCATCCGTGGCCGACGTGGAACACATCACTGCTCTCAAACTGCCGTCTGGACCACATACACCTCGTGGACTCCCTGTCGTCGCAAGCAGCGCGCCGCGCGGTCGGCCTGTTCGCGATTGCGGGCCAGTCCGAAGCACGCGGAGCCGCTGCCGGTCATCCGCGGTCCAGCCAGGCGAACAGCGGCGAGACGCTCCAGCAGGTCGCCAATCTCTGACGACAGCTGCCGCGAGGGGGTCTCGAGATCGTTGGTCAACCGGGCGGCGATCGCGCCCAGGTTGCCGCGCTGGCACGCCTGCAGCAACGAATGACTGTCCGCACGACCGCAGGTCGCGAGGTCGAGCTGGCGGAAAACGACCGCGGTCGACAGCCCGACGGGGGGCTTCGCGACGACAAACCACAACGGTCCCGACAGGCTTCGGGATTCGATCTGTTCACCGCGGCCGCGACAGAGGGCCAGCGGGCTGGAGTCGACAAAAAAGTTCACATCGCTTCCCAGCGCTGCGGCGTGCGCGTGCAACTCGGCCTGCGAGAGGCCGCAATGCCAATAGTCGTTGAGGGCGACGAGCGTGGCTGCTGCGTCGCTGGAGCCGCCACCCATGCCGGCCTGCATGGGAATGCGTTTCGTGAGATGAATTTGAACTCCCGGCTGGCGTTGATCGGGCCGCAGCAGGCGCCGGGCGGCACGGAGGACGAGGTTCGACTCGTCGGCGGGGAGGGGGCCAGCGGCGCCATTGCAGGTGAACGAAACGCCAGACGGGCCCGGAGCGAACGTCAGGGTGTCGTAGAGGCCGATGGAGACCATGATGGTCTCCAGTTCGTGGAAACCATCCGGTCGCCGGCCGAGGACGGAGAGCTGCAGATTGAGTTTCGCGGGCGTGTCGACGGCCAGCGTCGGCCCGAACCATCGGCTACGCATCCGTGCCCATTCCTGTTGTGGGGGCTCATGGTGCTGACCAGCGCGGCAGCGGAGTCCATCGCTTCACCGCGGGACGTAACGGTTCATGGAAAGGAAGTCGCCGGAGCGGCCATTTCCAGTCTCCTCGCGAGAGTCTCCGCGGACTTCCGGGCCTGTCTGCGTGGACAAAGCACAAAAAGCACCGGGGACAGATCGGCGCCGGAAACCGGCGAGGACGAATCGTCTCCTGCATGCTAAGGGGGGAGAGTAGAGTGTCAATACGCACTCTCGAGGCGGAATGTTCAGCATGGCCCAACCCGCGCTCCTTCATTGCGTTCGGCTTTGTGAAGAGTGCGATTATTCCAGTGGCGGGAGTTCCCAGACCTGCGGAGCGCGCAGCGCGCCGGCCGGACCGGGCTGCCACTGTCCACAGTTTCCGTTCAGCACGGGGAACTGGCGCGAAAAACGACTCCGGATGCCCGAACGAGGCCACAGCGGCGGCGGCTCATTCAAGAATGCTTCACCGGCGGCGAGAACCGAGTCGGGCGACATGACCATGCCATCGACGCCAATGGCGACTGCGGCCGGCACGACCAGCTGTGGGCCGCGAATGACGGCGTGGGCCTGAAGCGGATCGGACTGGTCGATCGCGGAAGCCGATGTCGACTGCATGGCCGCCGACGGGCGGGACCATTCCCCAGGGTTGGCGTCGCCTGCACGTGTGCGAGGCCACTGCTGGCGGACCGCAGCCTCCCGAACTGCCAGATGCCCCCGGATCTTCCAGGCTCCCAGGTTTCCCACAATGACCATGGCGGACGCGAGAAGCATCCAGACCGGCAACGACAGGACGAGCTCGACGGGGGCGAGTCCGGACCGGGCGTGGCGTCGCTGGCGCAGCTGCGATTGCCGGGAATTCATCGCACCATGTGGGCAGGGGAGGGTGGGGGCAGGGGAAGCGGGATTGACCCATTTTCCATTGCTGTCGTAAGAACAGCCGGACTTTGACGCACCTCCGGCCGCGGCGTCAATCTTCGTTCCCTGCAGGCAATGCCAGCGTTCCGTGCCGCTCCTTCAGCGCTACATCCTCGGCGAACTGACGCGAACATTCCTGTTCGTGCTGCTGTGCCTGACGGTGCTGGTGAACGTGGTGGGGGTGTTCCAGACGGCGACGGAGCGCGGTCTGGCGGCGCCGCAGGTCTGGGAAGTTCTGCCGTACATTGTGCCGAGCATGCTGCCGTTCACCATCCCGGCCGCGCTGCTGCTGACCGTCTGCCTGGTGTACGGCCGCATGGCGGGAGACCAGGAAGTGACGGCCGCAAAGGCGGCCGGCGTGAGCGTGATGACCGTTCTCTGGCCATCGATTCTGCTGGGAGGCGTACTGAGCCTCGTCTCGTTCGTCCTGACCGACCGCGTGATTCCGTGGGCGCTGGACCGCATGGAGAAACGCATCGTCCAGATGGTGGAAGACGTCTTCTTCGAGCGACTGCGGACCGACCGCCAGTTTGTCGACCGTCAGCGAGGCATTGAAATCACGGTGGTGGACATCCGGGGCAAGACGCTGCTGTATCCGGTGATCTGCCACAAGCCGAAGAATGGCCGGATGCGGAAAATCCACGCCGATGAAGCGACGATTTCGCTCGATCTCAAGCGACAGGTGGCGGAAATCCACATTAAATACGGGTCGATCAGTCTCGGAGACGACCAGCGAATGACGGCGGCGGACGAGACGTTCGCCTTTTCCCTGGCCAATGAAATCGGCAAGCCCAAGCCGCGCAATCTGCCCATTGAAGTCATTCACGAACAGGTCGACGAAACGGTGGAGGACGAAGAGCGCGCCCGTGAGCGGCGGACCGTGGACGCCCTGCTGTCGACATCGTGGGGCGAATTTGGCCGGCTGGCGTCGCTCGAGAAATGGCACGCCAAGCCGCCCGACAGGCACTCTCCGAACTACCACCGGTTGCGAACGGAAATTCACAGCCGCTATGCGCTGTCCTGCAGCTGCCTGTTCTTCGTGCTGCTCGGAGGGCCGTTCGCGATTTACAAGGCGAAGGCGCAGTTCCTCACGAGCTTTCTGTACTGCTTTGTGCCCATCGTCGCGATCTACTACCCGCTGATCCTGGGCATCATGACGCAGTCGAAGAAAGGGAATATCGACCCGTCCTGGGGGATGTGGCTGGGGAATGTCGTGCTGCTGGCGGCGTCGCTGGTGATTCTACGCCGGGTGCGGCGACACTGATCGGCAAAGCGATTGCAGCAGAAGCCCGGCCTCCTGAACTGGACCGCGCCCCTGATTCGCTGGCTCCGCATTGCAAACAGCCACAGATGCCGGGCTTCTTCTGCCGCAGGAATTCCCGTCTAGCCTCGTTTGCGGGGCTTCCCTACTCTCCGCCCGCTGGCCCTTCTGGATGGACCCCGGGTCTCAGAGTCATGGATTCGACATCAGTCACCGCGCTTGGTTCGCCCATTGCTGGCGGCGCTTCGCGTTTTCATTTTGAGTTGCCGGGCGGGAAAACGGTTCCCGGCGTGCTGCTGGTGCTGGCGATTCTGTCGGTCGCTTTCGTGGATCGCCCTCTCGCGGCGCTGATCTCCCGCGATGGTGTTCCGGATGGACTGAAAAAGCTGCTGGAGGCGGCGGAGCACTTTGGCACGTTTTACGGACACGTGCTGGCGTTTCTGCTGATCGCACTTCTGGACCGCGAGCATCGCCGGCGACTGGTGCGGATCGGGGCGGCGGCGTGGTCGGCTGGGCTGGCGGCGAATGTCGTCAAGCTGCTGGTCGCCCGGACGCGTCCCAAGTATTTCGATTTCGACTCGCTCACCGCCGGCGCGGGATTCCTCGGGCTGGCGCCAGGCCTGGCCGGGGGATCGCGCATCCAGAGCTTTCCCAGCGCGCACACCGCCACTGCCGTGGCGTTTGCGATCGCCCTGTCGCACGCCTATCCCCGGGGACGGGCAGGGTTCTTCATTCTGGCGGGGCTCGTCGGTCTGCAGCGGCTGGCAACCAGTTCGCACTTTGCCAGCGACGTTCTGGCCGGCGCCATCGTGGGCTGGATCGTGGGCCAGCTGTTTACGTCTTCCAATGCGATGACAGAGCGTTTCAACACCTTTGAAGCAGCGACGCCATGAAGCGGATCCTCGGCCACCAGACGCTCATCATCGTGGTTGCGGCGGCGATGAACTTCACCGCGCTGGGGGCGACCCGGCTGTGGGACGAAGACGAAGCGTTCTTCGCAACGGCCGCGGCCGAAATGCATCGCCACGATGAATGGATCGTGCCGACCTACAACGAAGAGCTGTTCGCTCACAAGCCCCCCTTTATGTACTGGATGATGCGGCTGGGCTTCCTGATGTTCGGGGTGAATGAACTGGGCGCCCGATTTTTTTCCGCCGTGTTCGGCATGGGCACGGCGCTGCTGACCTATCACCTCGGTCGACGCCTGTTTGATGAACGCAGCGGTTTATGGGCCGCGCTGGCTCTGTCGACCGGACTGATGTGGACGGTCGTCTCCCGCGCATCGACCGCCGATGCGTACCTGGGGTTCTTCATTGCGTCGTCGCTGCTTGTTTATGTGCGGGCCGTGTTTCCGGCGAGACCGGCGTCGGCTGGCGTCGATGACCCGGCGTCTCCGGACCTCCAGGGCTCACTCGCCCGGTGGATTCCACAGCAATGGAGCACACTTGCGCTGATGTACGCACTCATGGCGCTGGCCGTCATGGTGAAGGGCCCGATCGGAATTCTGCTTCCCGGGGCGACGATTGGCCTGTTCGTGCTCTGTCAGGCTCCGGTGCTGACTGTCGGCCGTGAGCCGGGCTGGAGGCGTTTGCTGAGGCGACTGCAGGCGATGGCCTCGGCCTTCCCGCAGACGTTCTGGCGCATGCGTCCGCTGACGGCGATCGCCGCCGTGCTGCTGATCGCCGGGCCGTGGTTTGTGGCCGTCGCCATCAAGACAGAGGGCGCCTTCCTGCAGGAGTTTTTCGGCGTCCATAACTTCGGCCGGTTCATGAAGCCGATGGAAAACCATCGCGGTCCGGTCTTCTATTACCTGCCCGTGATCGCGATTGGGTTCTTTCCCTGGTCGATCTTTGCGATTCCGACGGCGCTGCAAGCCGCCAGGGACCCGCAAGACCGCGCCCGGCGCCTGTTTGTGCTGTGCTGGGCCGGCTGGATGATCGGCTTCTTCTCGATGGCCAGTACGAAGCTGCCGAATTACGTTCTGCCGGCGTATCCGGCTCTGGCGCTGATGACCGGTTCGTGGCTGAGCGCGTGGGCCGCGCAACGCGATGGACGTAGCCAGCGATGGGCAAAACTGGCGTTTGGCACACTAGGCGTCGTCGGCCTGCTGCTGGTCGGCGGTTTGCTGGCGACGGCGAAAATCGAGGTCGCCGGGCAGCCGCTTCTGGCAAAACTGGGAGTGAATCGAGTCCTCGCTCCGGAACTCGGGCGCCTGTTCTGGATTGGAATCGTGCCGCTGGCTGCCGGAGCGCTGGCGATGTTCCTCGTCCAGCGCGACCGGCGCACGGGGGCCGTCTGGATGGCCGCCGCAGCGTCCGGGCTGTTTACGGCCAGCGTTCTGATCGTCGCCGCCTGTCAGCTGAACCCTTACCAGACCAGTGCGCCGCTGGCCGCCGCCCTGAAGGACGACGCGGCGGAGCAGGGCGACCGGCGGTTCACGGTCGGATCGTTTCGTCATTCGCCGCCCAGCCTGATCTTTTACGCCGGGCAGCATGTCGAGCGGCTGAAGTCGGCCGAAGACGCCGCTGAGTTTCTGGCGGACGCGAAACCGCGGTATCTGGTGACGACGGACGCCGGCCTGAAGCAACTGCAGGCAGAAACTGAACAGCCGCTGGAGATCATCGAGCGTCGTCCGCGGTTCCCGCGAAGCGGCGAGGTGCTGCTGATTTCGTTGAAGCGGACGGGCGACGGCCCCGGCGCGGTTCAGCAGGCGGCCGGTGAACCAAATCTTCCAAAATGACAGGACTCCGCTGCACAACCGCAGGGAGGTCATATAATCGCGACTCCATTTCAACAGGGAGCGATGATTGATGGCAGCCACACCGCGGATTCTCGTTTTTGCAGGCAGTGTTCGTCAGGAATCGTTCAACCGTCGCCTGGCGGCGATTGCCGCCGATGCAGCGCGCGGGGCCGGAGCCGAAGTGACGCTGCTGGATCTGGCGGAATATCCTCTCCCGCTGGTGAATGAGGATCTTCAGGCGGAGCAGGGGGTGCCTCAGCCAGCGCAGGCGCTGAAGAAGCTGTTCATCGAACATGATGCGTTGCTGATCTGCTGTCCGGAGTACAACAGCGGCATCACTCCGCTGCTGAAGAACGTGATCGACTGGGTGTCGCGCAAGGAAGGGGCAGAGGCGCCGCTGGCTGCGTTCCGGGGGAAGGTGGCGGGCCTGTTGAGCGCCTCCCCCTCGCCGTTGGGAGGACTGCGGGGTCTGGTCCAGGTTCGGTCGATTCTGGGAAACATCGGGGTGACCGTGCTGCCTGACCAGGTGACCGTCGCCAAGTCGCACGAGGCCTTTCAGTCGGACGGGGCGCTGAAGGACGCGGACCTGGCGAAACGGGTGGCCAGTCTGGCCCAGTCCGTCGCGACGACGGCGGGCAAACTGAAAGGCTGAGCGGCCGGTCGCCGCCGGGGGGCGGGGGGACGACCGCCTCATGCCGGCAGTCCCGACGACCGGCGGGCGGAAGCAAATCGCCTTTCGGCTTCTGCGACGCCCAGTCGCGGGCTATCATCCCGCTTTTCATTGGCCACACTGAGCGGAAGCGCCGTCATCGACGTCATGAGCATTGAATTCAAGCTGCCGAGCATTGGAGAAGGAGTCACCTCTGCGGACGTCGCGCAGATCATGGTGCAACCGGGCGACACTCTGCAGGCCGGCCAGGTGGTGATGGAGCTGGAGACGGAAAAGGCCGTCGTCGAGCTGCCGTGTCCCCATGCCGGCAAGCTCGAGAAGCTGCTGGTGAAGGCGGGCGATTCGATTTCCGTTGGCCAGCCGATCATGACGATCGAGGGGAACGGCGCCGCCACCGGGAAGGAACCGGCCGCTTCGGGCAAGGGATCGGCCGCGAAAGAGTCGAAGGACAAGGCGCCGGCGAAAGAGGCCGCCCCGCCGAAGCCGGCGGCGAAAAAATCGGACGGGAAAAAACCGGACGGAGATAAATCGAGCGGGGACAAATCGGAGACAGCGACTGGTGGAGCAGCGCAGTCGATCGACTTCGCCGTCCCCAGCCTGGGAGAGGGCGTCGCGCAGGCGGACATTGCCGAAATCACTGTTAAGGTGGGAGACACCATCTCGGCCGGCCAGACGGTGGCCGAACTCGAGACGGAAAAGGCGGTTGTCGAACTCCCCTGTCCGCATGCCGGGCGGGTGACGGCCCTGCACGTGAAGGCGGGCGACACGGTCAAGGTGGGCGCGAAGTTTCTGACCGTTGAGGGAACGCCGTCTGAAGGCGATGCCAAACCGTCAGCTGCGCCGTCGACGGCCACGGCGGAAACGGGCTCCGCAAAACCGACGTCAGAAAAAACGCAGGCGGCCGCACAGAAATCGCCCCCCGTCACCCCGACGACGACCATCACCGTCGCCGAAACCAACGGCGCCGACTCCAACCGGGCCCCGGCGCCGGCGGCGCCGTCCACGCGCCGCCTCGCTCGCGAACTGGGAGTCGATCTGCACGAGATCTCCGGGACCGGCCCCGGCGGGCGGATTACCACCGACGATGTGCAGGGCTATGTGCGGAACCGGCTGAAGGGGCTGAGCGTTCCCTCCGGCGGCAAGCAGCAGGCTCTGGCGCCGATGACCGGCTCGATCCTTCCGCCGCCGCTTCCTGACTTCTCCCGGTTTGGTCCGATCGAACGCCAGGCGCTCAGCAAGATCGGCCGGGTGGCGGCCGAGAATCTGACCGTCTCGTGGAACGTGATTCCGCACGTTACGCAGCATGACCTGGCCGACATCACCGACCTCGAGGCCGCGCGCAAGCGGTTCGTGGCGGGGCTGGGCAAGAACGGTCCAAAGGTGACGATGACGGCGATCGTCATCAAGGCGCTGTCGACCTGCCTGCAGGCGTTCCCCAAATTCAACGCCAGCCTCGATCCGATCAGCACCGAAATCGTGTTCAAGAAGTACTACAACATCGGTTGCGCAGTCGACACCGAGCACGGCCTGGTTGTTCCGGTGGTGAAGGACTGCGACACCAAGAGCATTTTGCAGATCGCTGCGGAGGTGAACGGCCTGGCGGAAAAGGCCCGCGACCGGAAGCTGCCGATCGACGCCATGCAGGGCGCAACCTGCACCGTGACGAACCTCGGCGGCATTGGCGGCATTGGGTTCACGCCGATCGTGAATTATCCGGAAGTCTGCATTCTGGGAATGTCCCGGTCGCAGATGCAGCTGCGGCTGACGGACGGCAAGGTGGAAGAGCGGATGATGATGCCGCTGTCGCTGTCGTATGATCACCGGGTGATCAACGGCGCTGATGCGGCCCGGTTCCTCGTGGCGCTGTGCAATATGCTGTCGGATCCGTTTTCACTCCTGACGACGATCTAGGTGTTCCCGCCGGCGGCACAGCCTCCGGGACCTGGAGAGGTGATGCATGGACGCATGCCTGTCGAACGCGATGGCCCGGAAGAAGCCCGGCGGCTCCCGTTGCACGCACGTCGCAACCTTGCTTTCGCGCCGTGCGTGGATTCAAAAGGCCGCGATTTGCAGTGCCGTGGCGCTGCTGGCGGGCTGCGCGACTCACCGGGGTCAGAGCCTCGCGGACCTTCCGGCCAAACACACGGTGCGCGCCGAACGGCTGGTCATTCACTCCGACTCGCCGCTCGAAGAACACTCGCCGCTGGTGCAGGAACTGGCGGAACTGCGACATGACATTCTGTCGACTCTGAACCTGCCGGAGCCGAAGCGGCCGGTCATCGTTTATCTGTTCCGGGATGAGCGGCGGTATTCCGAGTACATGCGTCAGAAGTTTCCGAGCCTGCCGGTCCGCCGGGCGTTTTTTGTCGGTTCGGCGACGGAACTGGCAGTCTATGCCTACCACGGCGACAACCTCGCGGTCGACCTCAGGCACGAATACACGCACGGCGTCCTGCACTCATCGCTGAAAAACCTGCCGCTGTGGCTCGATGAGGGGCTGGCCGAATACTTCGAGCCGCCGCGGAATCGCGAGCATGTGAACGACGAGCATGTCGCGCGGCTGGCGGCGGCGATCCAGGGAGGCTGGCAGCCCGATTTGCCGCGACTGGAGCAGTTGACCGGCGTCGCCGAAATGCAGGCGATGGACTACCACGAAGCGTGGGCGTGGGTGTACACGATGCTGAAGTCGGACAACGGCGATGCGGCCCGGCTGGTGGAGTACATTCACACCTGCCGGACGGCAGCGACGCCGGGGCATCTGTCGCAGGCGATCGCATCGTCGCAGACCACCGGGAAAGACCGCGTGATCCAGACCGTCAGCGCGCTGGATCCCTCCGCATTGTCCAGCAGCGTCGTCCCGGCGGCGTTCGCCCGCCCGGAAGCCGCGGGGCAGTTCAATCTGGAGTAGCCGGACGGCGGGCCGTTCGGGTCAGTCGCTTCCGGACAGATTCCAGACCGCTGGCCAGGCGATCGACGTCGTCCAGAGTGTTGTAAACGCCGAAGCTGGCGCGGACGCTGGCGGGAATCTGCAGGTGGGTATGCAGCGGCATCGTGCAGTGATGTCCATGCCGCACGCAGATTCCGCGAAGGTCGAGCAGCACGGCGATGTCCTGGGCGGAAATGTCGTCCATCACAAAGCTGACGATCGCCCCCTTGTGCGGCGGAGCAGGGCCCAGGATCCGAAGGCCGTCAATCGACGACAGCCGTTCATGAGCGGCGCTCAGCAGTTCAATTTCATGCGAGTGCACCGCCTCCCATCCCAGTCCCTGCACGTACTCGATCGCGGGCTGCAGTGCGATGATCTGGGCGATTGGAAGGGTGCCTGCTTCAAAACGTGCGGGAGCCGGCGCCCAGGTGGAGCCGGTTGTGCACACGTCGGCGATCATGTGACCGCCGCCAAAGACGGGGTCCATCTGGTCCAGCAGTTCGGCCTTTCCATAGAGGACGCCGACGCCGGAGGGGCCGTACAGCTTGTGGCCGGAAAACACGAGGAAATCGATGTCGTCGGCGACGACATCGACCGGGCCGTGCGGCACGCTTTGTGCGCCGTCGACGAGGATTCTGGCGCCGACGGCATGCGCCGCGCGCGCCAGCTCCGCCACGGGAGGAATCGTTCCGAGGACATTCGACATGCCGGTCACGGCGACCAGCTTGGTCTTCCGGGTCAGCAGCTCTGGGAGCGTCGACAGGTCGAGCAGGCCGTCGGCCGTCAGCGGGATCCAGCGCAGCGTCGCCCCGGTCGCCGCGGCGACCATCTGCCAGGGCACAATGTTGGCGTGGTGCTCGAGGACGCTCAGCAGGATTTCGTCGCCGGTCTTCAGGAACCTGCGTCCCCAGCCCTGAGCGACGAGGTTGATCGACATCGTAGTGCCGGACGTGAAGACGATTTCGTCCGACGAGCGGGCGTTCAGCAGCGAGCGGACCGATTCGCGAGTTTGCTCGATGGCATCATCGACTTCGGCGCCGATCTCGTAGACGCCCCGGTAGGCGTTGGCATACGACCGCGAGTAAACGGCAGCCTCGCGGTCGATGACGACTTGCGGCTTCTGGGCCGAAGCGCCGGTGTCGAGGAAAACCAGCGGGCGGTCGCTGGTTGAGCGGGCCGCGAAGATCGGGAAGTCGCGACGGACCGCCTGAGCGTCGAGTCTGCGGTGCGAATCGCCACGGGGCGCGGTCGGAGGGGGCGTGTCGCGGGTCGTCAATGGCATCGCAAGGCCGCCGCAGGGGCGTGTCAGTCAGTTCACTCCGCGCGCCGCCCGGCCGGCCAGCGTCCGAAGGCGCTGCACCATGCCGTTCAGGCCGTTCCGGCGCTGCGAACTCAGGTGTCTCTGCAGGTCAAGACGCTCGAACAGCTCCTGAGGATCGGCCTCGAGGATCTCGCCGGGCGTTTTTCCGTCGAAAATCAGCAGCAGAATGGCGATCAGCCCGCTGACGAACATGGAATCGCTTTCGGCGCGGATGTTCAGCCGGGGCTCGGCGCCGTCCTGCTCGACATCGGCCACCATCCAGACGCTGCTCTGGCAGCCGACGACCCGATTTGCCTCAACCTTTTCCGAGGCATCGAGTTTCGGCAATTCCAGGCCAAGGTCGATCAGGAAATCGCAGCGATCGCCCCAATCTGGAAGGTGCTCGAACTCGTTCAGCAGATCGTCGAGGGTCATATCCAGAGCGGGCATCGCAAAATCGACCGGTTCCTGAGGTTGCGTCGGGCTATTTTTCGCATTCAGCCGTGCGAAAAGTGTAGGAGCGAGGCTCGGACGCTTCAAGGCGACAGATGCCCCGGCCCTCAGTTTCCAGCGATCCGCTCGAATGCGGCCCGGGCGGCGGCGGTTGTGGCTGCCACATCCGCCTCGGAATGGGCCGCGGAAACAAAACAGGCCTCGAACTGGCTGCAGGGGAGGTACACGCCCGACTCCAGCATCGCGTGGAAAAACGCCGAAAAACGGGCGGTGTCGGCGTGCTTCGCCTCGACCAGGCTGTGAATCGGTCCGGGATGAAAGAACAGCGTGAACATGCTGCCGCACCGCGCCGCGTGGATCGGAATGCCCGCCGACTCTGCTGCCTGCGACAGCTCCTGCATGATTCGATCTCCCAGCGATTCCAGCCGCTCGTAGGGGGGCTGGTCCCGCAACTGTCGGAGAGTCGCAATGCCGCTGGCCATCGCGAGCGGGTTTCCGGACAGGGTTCCCGCCTGGTACACCGGCCCGACCGGGGAAACGACGTTCATGATGTCCGCCCGGCCGCCGTAGGCGCCGACCGGCAGGCCGCCACCGATGATTTTTCCAAGTGTTGTCATGTCGGGCGTCACTCCGAATCGCTGCTGTGCGCCGCCGTAGGCCAGCCGGAAACCCGTCATCACTTCGTCAAAAATCAGCACAGCGCCCGAGCGGGTGCACAGATCGCGGCACGCCTGCAGAAATCCGTCCCGGGGCAGCACCAGCCCCATGTTGCCGACGACCGGTTCGAGAATGATCGCCGCCAGTTCCGGCCCGCGTGTTTCAAACAGGGCGGAGAGCTGATCGAGGTCGTTGTATTCGAGGACGATGGTGTCGGCCGTGCAGCCGGGGGGGACACCTGGGCTGGAGGGGTGGCCGTGGGTCAGGGCGCCGCTGCCCGCCTGGACCAGCAGACTGTCGACGTGCCCGTGATAGCAGCCCGCGAATTTCACGATGAGGTTGCGTCCGGTGAAGCCGCGGGCCACGCGGATGGCGCTCATGGTAGCTTCAGTGCCGGAGTTCACCATGCGCACTTTTTCAATTGATGGAACGGCGTCGATCACCATCCGGGCGAGTTCGGTTTCGATTTCGGTCGGCGCGCCAAAGCTGGTGCCTGTTTCCAGCGCCGTCTGGATGGCAGCGATCACAGCGGGATGGCGATGTCCGAGAATGTGCGGGCCCCAGGAGCCGACGTAGTCGATCAACTGATTGCCATCGATGTCGAAGAGGTACGCGCCTTCGCCGCGGCGGATGTACGAGGGATGCCCCCCGACGCCTCCAAAGGCGCGAGCGGGGCTGTTGACGCCGCCGGGAATCACGGACTGGGCGAGTTCGAAGGCGGCCTGGCTTTTGAGTCGGGGCATCTCGTGATCCGCGGAAGTTGTCAGGGGTCAGCCGTCATTTGTCATTGGTCGTTGTGTGTTCAGCAAGTGACCGCAACGTGGCGGGCAAAACTTCACAGGCAGTCGGCCGATGGATGCGCCGCAACTGGCGACTTCCCGTGCATGGGAATCGGATTGCGCTCATTCTCGCAGTCCCTTGAATCCCAAAAACCAACCTGCCATAACTGCCCGCCAATCGAGCACCTTCGTCACTTTCTGGTGCGCGACTTTCCCTGCCGGGCACGCGGTCGTGCGTTTCCTGGCCGGCCTCCATGATGGACAACGAGAGTGGCGATGGCTCCCCAGTTGGCTGCTCGAACGCTGGAAGAGTACCTGTCGCAGTGGGACCGGATCGGTCCTGCCGGCGCAACGGTCATCGCTGCGATCATTCATACGACCCTGGTGGGTTTGTTCTTCGGGCTCCCGGCGTTCGCCTTCATCTGGGCGGAACGCAAAGTCTCGGGCCGCATTCAGGATCGACTCGGTCCGACGCGGACTGGCGGACGGTTCGGCTGGCTGCAATCGCTGGCGGACGGGGTGAAGCTGGTCTCGAAGGAAGACCTCGTGCCGGCCGCGGCCGATAAAATGCTGTTTCGCGTGGCCCCATATATTGTTGTGGTCGCGAGCTTTGCTGCATTTCTGGTGATGCCGTTCAGCGATGGCTGGACGTCGCAGGCGCTGGAGGTGGGGCTGTTTCTCGGGCTGGCCATTCTGTCGCTGGAAGTGCTGGGCATTATTTTCGCGGGATATTCCAGCGGTTCGAAGTGGTCGCTGTTCGGCGGCATGCGGGAAGCGGCGCAGATGGTGAGTTACGAGGTGCCGCTGGGAATCACCGCGGTGATTCCCGTGGTTGCCGCGGGATCCATGAACCTGAACGAGATCGGGAACATGCAGTCGGGCTGGGCCTACAACTGGCTCGTGTTTCATGACCCGTTCACGTTCGTGGCGTTCTTTGTGTTCTTTACGGTGACGCTGGCCAGCAACAAGCGGGCGCCGTTCGATCTTGCAGAGGCGGAAAGCGAACTCGTCGGCGGGTTCCACACCGAGTACAGCGGCATGCGGTGGTCGTTCTTCTTCCTGGCGGAGTACGCCAGCATGTTCTTTGTGAGCATGCTGGGCATCATTCTGTTCATGGGTGGCTGGTGGACGGGAATCGCGCCGATCGATCAGGCCGTCGCCAGCACGCTGGGCGGCTATCTGGCTCGGGTGCTTGGCTTTCTGGTGTTGATGGTCAAGTCGGGCGTGCTGGTGGTGGTGCAGATCTGGATTCGATGGACGCTGCCGCGCCTCCGCATTGACCAGGTGATGACGACCTGTCTGAAGTACCTGCTTCCGATCAGCTGTTTTCTGTTCCTCGGGGCGGTGATCTGGCCTTTGGCGCTGTTGGCGGCGACGGGCAAATCGTCGCTGCTGTCGCCGGAACCGATCGGGGCGCGAGTGGCCGTTGCGGGTGATCCTCTGGGCACATCTCCACCAGCGCCTCGGCGTCCATCTGCGAAGCCCTCGGCAGCGGAGGACGTGGAATAATGCAGACGCTCATTTTTGCGATTTATGCTCTGGCGGCCTGCGGCGGCGCGATCGCCGTGGTGGTCAGCCAGAACGTCGTCCGGATGGCATTTTGGTTGATTATTTCGCTGGGCTCGGTGGCGGGCCTGTTCTTTCTCCTGAATGCCGATTTCGTCGGCGCCATACAGCTGCTGATTTACGTCGGCGGCACGGTCGTGCTGCTGATCTTCGGCGTCATGCTGACCGCCAGCGGCCCGATGCTGACCATCCGGTCGGCGCCGGGCGAGATCGTGCTCGGCGGGCTCGCAGGTCTGGCCGTTCTGGGCGTGCTGGTGTTCGCCACGATTGGCGTCGACTGGTCGGCCAATCGGTCGAAGATCGCATCGCGCGATCTGGCGGCCGGGCGGGATGCAGCCAGCTATCGGTCTCCGGAAGAGGGGCAGTCGGTCCGCAAGCTGGGGTCCGCACTGCTGGGTGTGCGTTTCGATAAAGACCTGCAAACCAACAGCACGACGCCGAGCACCGGCTACCTGCTGCCGTTTGAAATTATCTCGGTCCACTTGCTCGTGGTTCTGGTCGGCGCCTCTTACCTGGCCCGCACCAAACGACGAAGAGCGGGGACCGGGGTTTAGTTCGGGGCTGATGCCCCGCTTGCGTCCGAAGGCGGTTCCCCCAACCTTCTCCTCCAACTCAGCCAGGTCGATGAACGACGTCGGACTTACTCCGTATCTGCTCGTCTCAGCCGTGCTGTTCGTGTGCGGGGTCGTCTGCATGGCGACGAAGCGCAACGGCATCGGCGTGCTGATGGGCGTGGAACTGGTTCTGAACGGGGCCAACATCAACTTTGTCGCGTTTGCCCGCTATGGCCTGCTGGGAATTGACGGGCAGGCCATTTCGATGTTCGTGATCGTTCTGGCGGCTGCCGAAGCGGCGGTCGCCCTCGCCATCGCCCTGAACTTTTACAACAACCACCTGACGATCGATGTCGATGAAGCCAGTCAGCTGAAAGGCTGAGTCATCCACGACCACGATTGCCTGCGATCGGGCCAGAGGCGCCTTCTCAACAATGACTCCAGAACAATTCCTCGCGACCGGAACGACGCTGAAGTGGCTGCTGGGTCTTGCCTGGCTGATGCCACTGGCCGGGTTCTGCGTGGAAATCTTCGGCGGCTATTGGAGCCATCGTCGCAGCAAAACCGCGGCCTGGCTGGCCGTGGGCTGCATCGGTGGCGGATTCCTGCTCAGCCTTGCGGCGTTTGTGACCTGGGGATCGGCGACCAAATGGGGCGCTCTGGCTGCACCGGCCAGTCACGCTCACGCTGACCACGGCCACGCTCAGAATGACCACGGCACGCCAGATGGGCACGGGCCAGGCGGGCACGGGCTGGATGGGGCCGTAGTGCGGGGGCAGCAACCGGATGCGGCGGCTGAAGCCGTCCCCCATTCGCATGGGCCCGGCCACTCGCATTCCCACTCTCACCCTCACTCCCATGCCGGCCACGACCATTCGCATGGGGATGCGGCGGCCCATGCCCCGTACACGTATGCCTTCTCGGGGAAATTCTACAACCTCGCGTCGTTCGGCAATCTGGTCATCGACATCGATTACTACATCGACAGCCTGACCATCACCATGTTCATGATGGTGACCCTGATCGCGACGTGCATTCACGTCTTTGCGACGGGGTACATGAGCGATGAATTGACGGAAGACTACGAAGATCACGAAGTCCATCTGTCCGGCGGTCGGCATTTCCATCGGCCGGGGCGGTTCTATCGCTTCTTTGCGTTTCTGTCGCTGTTCTGCTTCTCGATGCTGGGGCTGGTGCTGGCCGGCAATATCTTCCAGGTGTTCGTCTTCTGGGAACTGGTCGGCGTCTGCAGCTATTTCCTGATCGGGTTCTACGTTGAACGCAAGTCGGCCAGCACCGCCGCGAACAAGGCGTTCATCATGAACCGCGTCGGCGACTTCGGGTTCCTGATCGGCTTGATGGTGCTATTCACCTGGTTTGGAACGTTCAAGTTCGCCGACACCGACCCGGAAACCATCGGTCAGGCCGGACTGTTCCAGATGCTGCGCGATCACGACGGGCATCTGGATGTCGAAGGCGCCGGCCTGGATCGGACGGTTTACCTGCAGAACGGGGCCGGGGGACGGTGGGTCGACTCCGGCTCGGGGCAGGCCCGCTTCATTCCGTACTGGCTGCTGACCGTGGCCGGGCTGGGTGTGTTTGCCGGCTGCATCGGCAAGAGCGCCCAGTTCCCGCTTCAAACCTGGCTGCCCGACGCCATGGAGGGACCGACTCCCGTTTCAGCACTCGTCCACTCGGCAACGATGGTCGCCGCGGGCGTCTATCTGGCCGGGCGGTTCTATCCGATGTTTGTTCCGGAAGTGCTGCTGGTCATCGCCTACATCGGCGTGATCACGCTGTTCGTCGGGGCGACCATCGCCATCGTGGTGACCGACATCAAGCGTGTTCTGGCGTACTCGACGATCAGCCAGCTCGGTTACATGATGCTCGCTCTGGGTGTCGGCGGCTGGTTCGCGGGCCTGTTCCACCTCATTACCCACGCCTTCTTCAAGTCGTTGATGTTCCTGGCATCCGGCAGCGTGATTCACGGCTGCCACCATGTGCAGGACATGCAGCAGATGGGAGGCCTGCGGAAGAAGATGCCCTGGACGGCTGCCGCCATGCTGGTGGGAGTCATTGCGATCGGCGGGCTGGCGATTCCCACGCCGTGGGGGGCGCTGGCCTTTTCGGGCTTTCACTCCAAAGACGCCGTCGTGGCGACCTCGCTGGCGTTCTTCTCCCTGAACCAGCACCACTTCCTGCTGTTCGTGTTGCCGCTGGTGACGGCGGGCGTCACTGCGTTCTACATGTTCCGATTGTGGTTCCTGACCTTCGCCGGTCAGCCGCGAGACCACCATGTGTACGACCATGCCCACGAATCGCCGCGGGTGATGGTCGGTCCGCTGGTGGTGCTGTCGTTTTTTGCCATGTTCTGTGCTGTCGGCGGCGAAGAGGGGTATCTGGCCCGCATGCTGTTCGCCAGCGAGCCGAGCCAGGTGGCGGAAGGTTTTACGGCGACGGAAGCCGTCGCGATTAATCTTCCCGGTCATCATCATGTGCACGAAAAGCATTCGACCGCGGGAATTCTTGCGCTGCTGTCGGCTGCAACCGGATCGTTCCTGGCCTATGCGTTCTATGGCGCAGGCTGGGTGAACCCCGGGGCGATCAAGGCCCAGTTGAAGGGCCTGCACGCCTTCCTGACCGACAAATGGATTTTCGACTCGACCTACGATGTGATGTTCGTGCGCCCGGCGCATGTGATTGCGAAATGGGCTCAGGGATTCGACAGAACAGTCCTCGACTCACTGCTGCACCGGGCGTCGAATGCGACCGTCGATGTCGCAAAGTGGGACCGCAAGTTCGATGAGACCGTGATCGACCGGATGGTCAATGTGGTCGGCGAACTGACGTTCTCCGCGGGTCGATCGATCAAGGGCCTGCAGACGGGCCGGCTGCGTCAGTACATCATGTTTATCGCCTTCGGAGTGCTGGGGTTGTTCCTGGCGCTGTTTGCCTTCCTTCCGCGCGGTTAGCCCGGCGGGAACGATTTCAGTCCCTGGCACTCACGAGATTGAGAAGCGGCCCCGGGCCGAACTGTCATGCAAAACGACACCGTCCTCCTCACCCTGACGATCTTCCTGCCGACGATCGCCGCGGCATGCCTGGCCCTGTTCCGCGACGACAGCCCCGGCGCGATCTCGGCCATGCGGAATTTTGCCGCCGCCGCCACGGCCGCGACGTTCATGCTGACGCTCGTGGTGCTCGGGAAATTCGACTCCTCCGTCGCCGGCATGCAGATGCAGGTGGCCCACGAGTGGATTCCGTCGTGGAATGTTTACTACCGGCTTGGCATCGACGGCATCAGCATGCCGCTGGTTCTGCTGACAGGCCTCGTCAGCTTCCTGGCCATGCTGGCCTCCTGGAGCATTACAAAGCAGGTGAAAGGCTACCTGATTCTCTTTCTGCTGCTGGAAACCGGCATGCTCGGCGTCTTCATGGCGACGGACTTCCTGCTGTTTTACGTGTTCTGGGAAGTGATGTTGCTGCCGATGTACTTCCTCATCGGGGTGTGGGGCGGACCGCGCCGGGAATACGCGGCCATCAAGTTCTTCCTGTACACGCTGGCGGGTGGCGTGTTGATGCTTATCGCCATGCTGATGTTCTACTTCAACTCGGGCAGCGTGTTCGATCTGAATGAACTGGCCCGGCTGGCAAAAGAAGGAACCGTCTTCAGCCCGACGATGCAGATCATTGCGTTCGTACTGCTGTTTATCGGCTTCGCCATCAAGCTCCCCAGCTTTCCGTTCCATACGTGGCTTCCCGACGCCCACGTCGAGGCGCCGACGCCGATCTCCATGATTCTGGCAGGCGTGCTGCTGAAGATGGGCGGGTACGGCATCATCCGCATCGCCATGCCGCTGTGTCCCTATGGCGCTCAGTACGCGGCGTATGCCCTGGTCGCCATCGGTGCGTTCAGCATCATCTATGGCGCCTTCGCCGCCCTGGCCCAGACCGACTTCAAGCGGATGGTCGCCTACAGCTCGGTCAGCCACATGGGCTACGTGCTGATCGGACTGGCCGTCTGGAAGATCAACGAAGCGACAGGCGAGACGGTCGGCATGAACTACTGGAACATGGGCGTCAACGGTGCGATGTTCCAGATGCTGGCGCACGGCATCTCCTCGGCCGGCATGTTCTTTATGGTGGGCGTCATTTACGACCGTGTGCACCATCGCGATCTGAACAAGTTCGGCGGCCTGATGCAGAAGATGCCCCTGTACAGCGGCCTGGCCGTCGGGCTGTTCTTCGCCGGCCTGGGCCTGCCCGGGTTGTGCGGGTTCATCGGCGAGGTGTTCGTTGTGCTCAGTTCGTGGAACTTCAGCCCGCTGCTGGCGATTATTGCGGCGAGCGGCGTGATCCTCACCGCCGGCTACATTCTGTGGACGATCCAGCGGGTCTATCTGGGGCCCGAGTACAAGGGACCGCATGCGGAAGACCTCTCGGAGATGAACCACCGGGAGACGTTCATCGCGGGCACGCTTCTGGCGCTCGCCATTCTGCTGGGAGTCTTGCCCAACACCATGTTCGGACTGATGACTCCGACGACATCCGCACTGACTGCCTCGATGGCCGAGGCCTACGAAACACTGCACAAGGAAGCGGGGCCGAACGTCAGCCTCAGCGTGAACCCTGGCGGGCGTTAACCGCTCGCGATTTTTTGACAGGCCAACAGTTCACAGCCACTTCCGTCCGAGTTCACCGGTTCCATGACAGTCACTCAACTCCTCGATCAGTTCCAGGGCGACCTCTTCCGGTCGCTGGAGATCTTCGTGCCGGAGTTGATCCTGTCGGCGACGGTCGTGCTGCTGCTGCTGTCGCGGCTGTTCAACCTCGACCGGGCGATTCCCGCTTGCTGGATTGCCCTGTTCGGCGCTCTGGCGGCGTTTCTCGCCGTGTTCGCCCAGTTCGCCTATGTGCGAACCGGCGGCGCCCTGGGCGGCATGCAGATGCTCGAGTCGGTGTTCGGCCTCAGCGAAGGCGGGGTCGGAACTGCCGGCCCATACTTCACAGGCCTCATGATGCACGACGCCCTGGCGGTGTTCTTCCGCCTGGGCCTCATGCTGTTCCTCGTTCTCACGATGTCGCTGACGGTGCTGACCGGAATTCCCGACCAGGAAGACGGCCCCGATTTCTACACGCTGATGATCGGCTCGAGCATCGGCATGCTGATGGCCCCGGGCGTCAATCACCTGCTGATGGCGTTTCTCGCGATCGAAATGATCAGCGTCCCCAGCTATGCGATGGTCGGCTTTCTGAAGGGACGCAAGCAGGCCAGTGAAGCGGCGCTGAAGTACGTCGTTTACGGAGCGGGAACAGCCGGAGTGATGCTGTACGGGCTGAGCCTGCTGGCCGGACTGCTGGGCACGGCGGAGTTTTCGTTGTTCGCGGAACGATTTGGCATCGTGATGGAAGGGCAGCCGTTTTCGCTGGCCAATCCCACGGTCATCGTCGCTCTGCTGGGCATTGCGATGATCTTTGTGGGCATTGCGTTCAAGCTGTCGCTCTTTCCGTTCCACTTCTGGTGTCCGGATGCGTTTGAAGGCGCCTCGGCCGAAGTGGCCGGCTTTCTGTCGGTGGCGTCGAAGGCCGCCGTGTTTGCCCTGCTGGTGCGTTTCGTCACCTCGTTCTCCGGCGGGACTGAAGCGGTTCGTGAACTCTCGACCTATCTGGGCCTCAGCCTGGGAGTCATCGCCGCATTCAGCATGACGCTCGGCAACCTGTCGGCATACACGCAGACGAATCTCAAGCGGCTGCTGGCGTACTCCACCATCGCCCATGCCGGCTATATGGTGATGGCGGTCGCCGCCCTGATGGTGTTGTCCAACGCCGGGGCCGCCGCACTTGGGGCGAGCCACGACCTGAAACTGGAATCGCAGATCGCGATCGAAGGACTCGTCTACTACCTCGCGGTCTACCTGTTCATGAATCTGACGGCCTTCGCGGTCATCGCCTTTCTGCGGAATGAGACGTTCCGTGAAGATATCGACAGTTACGACGGACTGATTGGCGAGAGCGCGGCCACCAAGGTGCTGTGCGTCGCGTTGATGATCAGCTTCTTCAGCCTGGTGGGGGTGCCCCCGTTTGGCGGGTTCTTCGCCAAGTTTTCGATCTTCCGCGCGACGTTTGTCGCCGGGCAGATTCACCCGCTGCTGTGGGGCGTGCTGGCGGTGGCGGCGCTGAATACCGTCATCAGCCTGTTTTATTACGTGCGGGTCCTGAAGGCGGTGTTCATCAATCCGCGGCCGGCCGGGCTGCGGCCTGTGGCAACGCCCGCCGTCGCCGGCTGGTTTGCTGTGCTCCTCGCCGTGCCGATCGTCCTGCTGGGAGCTTCCCGTCTGCAGGGCCGGCTGAGCGAAACGGCCCGCTACGTCGCGACCTCGCTGTTCCCTGACGATTCTTCCGAGAAGCCGCAATGACGCTGACGGCCGCCGAACCGATCCTGAATGACGTGCTCATCGCACTGCACCGGTCGCTGCTGCAGTACATGGTGGATGCGTGGCCGTGGACGAACAACGAAACAGCCGCCAGGCGACAGCCACTCGCGAGCGAAGCGGCGTCGCAGGCGGAAACGGTGGAAGGCCTCGCGGAACTGCTGCGCGAGCGGAGTTTTCCGGTGGCGTTCGGAACCTATCCGGATTTCAGCAACCTGAACTATCTGTCGCTGGATTTTTTGCTCACCCGGATCGTGGCGAACCAGAAGACCGTCGTCGCCGCCTGTGAAGCCGCGGCAGGTCTGCTCGAGGCCTTTCCGGAGGATGCCGAACTCGTTCGCGAGATCGCCAGGTCGGAAGCAGAGCGTCTGGAACATCTGAAGCTGCTCGCCTCGGGGAAGGGGGTTCCGGACGCACCCCAGCCTGCTTCGACCGCACACTGAACCTGCCTTTGCAGAGCCCGGACGGCGCCGCCTGTCGCGCAGCGGCGGTTGGGGCAGTGGGCGTTCTGGTGGATGTGACGAGGCAACCGGACCGTTCCGGGTTCAGTCCCCGGTTATTTTCTCCGGAACCGGACCCGCTGTGCGGTTGCGAAAGTGTCTGCGAACCCTGCTTTGAGGACACTGCCGGGGAAAAACCGACGCCCTTGAGCCAGATGCCGCTCAATCGCCTGCACAACAACCATGCAAATGATCTAAAGTTCGCGGAATGTTGATCGATACTCACGCCCATCTGGACGAAGACGCATTCAGCGGCGATCTCGGCCATTGCCTGGAACGGGCTCGCGACGCCGGAGTGCTGCGAATCATCACCATTGGCACAACGGCCGCCAGCAGCCGGAAAGCGATCGAGCTGGCCGAACGCCACCCGATGATTTTTGCGGCCATCGGCATCCATCCCAACTATGCGGCCACGGCGGGAGAAGATGACTGGCCGGAAATCGTTGAACTGGCCCGGCATCCGCGTGTGAAAGGGGTTGGGGAAACGGGTTTGGACCGCTACTGGGACCATACCCCGATCGAAATCCAGCTCGATTATTTCCAAAGGCACCTGCGGCTGGCCCGCGAGGTGCGCAAGCCGTTCATCATTCACTGCCGCGATGCCGAACCACAGGTCCTGGAGGTGCTGCGGGAGAATGCCGAGGTCGGACCGCTGCACGGCGTGATGCACTGTTTCTCGGGCTCGGCTGAGACGGCCCGCGAATGTCTGGCGATGGGCCTCTGCCTGTCGTTCGCCGGGGGGCTGACCTTCAAGAAGAACGCGGAGCTGCGAGAGATTGCGGCCGCCGCACCGCTCGACCGCATTCTGGTCGAAACCGATGCCCCGTATCTGGCGCCCACGCCGAATCGCGGCAAACGCAACGAACCGGCCTGGGTCCGGTTCACGGCCCAGCAACTGGCCGACGCTCGCGGCTGCACGCTCGAAGACATCGCCGCGGCCACCTCGGCGAACGCCTGCCGGCTGTTCGATCTGCCCGTTGAGGGATGAGTTCGTGCAGGCGTCGATCGAGGAGGGGGATGCCGCATCCCCTTTCAGTCGGCCTCGACACAGGCAGCGTCGACCGCGTGGAGACCCACTGCCGCTGACGGGGTCAACAAATCGGATGCCGCAGCGCCGCTGTCAACCGGGCGAGTCGCTCGGCGCCGTTGCGATGGGTCGACGCCAGCCGGTATTCCCGCGCTTGTTCGTCGACATGCCTGGCGGCGATGGTCCACCGGTCCCGCGGCAGGCTGCCGGGAATCCGTTCGCTCCATTCGATCAGCGTGACAGACTCGATGTCGAACAGTTCGATGCCCCCCATGCGCTGGAACTCCTCGTCCCCGCTGAGTCGGTAGGCATCGATATGGATGAGGGGCAGGTCTCCGTCGTAGTGCTGCACGAGGCCGAATGTCGGGCTGCTGACGAACGACCGGTCGGCATGCAGGGCTGCGGCCAGTCCGCGGACGAGGCGGGTTTTGCCAGCTCCCAGAGTTCCTTCCAGCGCGACGACATCACCGGCCTCTAGGACCGCGGCGAGGGCGTGCGCCAGTCGCTCGGTTTCGGCCTCGCTGGTCGCCAGAAACACCACTTCGGCCGATGGGCGGGACTGGGGAATCACGAGGGGGCATCGATGTCGGCGTGCAGAATCCGGAAGCGGGCCTTGCCGATGGGCGCTCCTCCGTTGTGAAAAACCAGCCCGTTATAGCGGAAGCCGTCGATCTCGCGGTGTGTGTGTCCGAAGTAAACAGATCGAACGCCCTGCTCGGGGCCCTGCTCGATGTCGCGCAGGTAGCACATCAATCGCCGCACGACGAGGCTGCGCGGATGGGCTGCACGGCAGACGACCTGGTCGATCCGCGTTTTCAGCAGCCAATGGTAGGCATTGTGGCGCCATTCGGCCGGACGGTAGTGTCGGAAGCTGTCGCGTCGACGGGTGAGGTGTGCGGCCGTCAGTTTGCGATCGGCCGCGTCGCCATGCAGAAACAGGTTGCTGCCCAGCCGGAGATAGAAGCGATGCCAGTCGAAGTTGGGCAGTTCGTTCGCCAGATCGGGCAGACGCGCCACCAGTCCCTGATGGTCATCGTGGTTTCCCAGCAGGAAATGAAACCGGCACTGGGGCGACAGAACCGCGAGATCCCGGAGCCAGCTGATGGCTGAATCGATGACCGCATCGTGGTGCAGGGTGGCCCAGCGGAAATCGAAGATGTCGCCGCCGAGGATGAAATGGTTGGCCGTTCGGGCCGCCTGCTGGAGCGCGGGCAGATGCAGATGACCATGCGACCGGCGGGCGAACAGGTGCAGGTCGGAAACGAAAGCCGCTCGGGTCATCGGTTCTCCAGGGGCTGCCAAGTCGAAGGGGAATCCGAGACAGGCCGGTGACGGCCGTCATCAAATCGTGCCACATTTTACGCCCGGCGCCGCAGGGGACGAGGCTGAAACTCCTCCCGTTTTGAGAGACTTCGTGAATCAGTGCTGGAACAGAAATTCCTTGGTGTTGAGGACGGCCCAGCCGATGTCTTCCAGCGCCGCCGTCCGGTCGGATGACGCCGTCACGTGGCTGCGGGCGGTGTCCAGTTCCTGCTGAGTCGGTCGACGGGCCACGGCCGCCAGGTACAGCTCGGCCACGATCTCGTCATCCGTCTTCCCGGCGGCGATCAGTTTGTGAATGCGGCCATTCGGGTCGCGCAGCTTGTTGTGGACGACTGGCCCGTTGATCATCTGCAGCGCCTGGGCCAGGTTTGTGTCGGCTCCGCGTTCGCACTGGCAGGTCATTTCGCGCGCCGGTTGACCAAAGGCCTTGAGGAAGTGATTGTCGGCCGGCGGCTCGACCAGATGCGTTGTCCGCGTTCCGGCCGGCGCCCCGGGAAACGTTTCCGGCACTCCTGTCACATCGCAGATCGCATCCAGCAGCGGCTCGGCGGACAGCATCCGCGGGGTCATCCGGCTGAAATAAAGATCGTCGTCCTTATTGAATTCGTTGCTCGACGCCGCCCGCTGATACGTGTGGCTGTTCATGATCGTGCGGATCAGCCACTTCCGGCTGTAGCCAGTGTTGGCGAACTGTGTGGCGAGTTCATCCAGCAGTTGCGGATTCGTGGGCGGGTTGGAATCACGGAAATCATCGACCGGTTCGACAATTCCCCGCCCGAACAGGTGGCCCCAGACACGATTCACCAGCGACCGGCTGAAGAACGGATTCTCCGGCGCGACCAGCCAGTCGGCAAACACTTCCCGGCGGTCGCTTCCCGGGGGGACATCGACATCGCCCGACAGCAGCAGATGGACTTTCATTGTTTCGCCCGTTCGCGGCTGCGTCATTTCTCCTTTGGCCGAAGGGAAAATCACTTCGTCGGTCGGCAAGGCGCCGGGCTTCCGGGCGATCTGTGCGAAGGCAGCGCCGATGCCGTAATAGTTGTCCTGGGTCCAGCGTTCGAAGGGGTGGTTGTGGCATTTCGCACACTGAATCCGGACGCCAAGGAACAGCTGCGCGGTCGTCTCAACGGCGTCCGTCGGCTCGCGGCTGCTGCGCCAGAAATTCGCGGCCGGGTGCTCGAAGACGCTGCCCCGCGAGGTCAACAGCGCGCGGGCGAACTGGTCCATCGGGCGATCGTTCACCACCCCTTCGTAGATCCAGTTGTGAAACTTGCGGACGCCCAGCGGATTGAGCTTGCCGGTCGTGGCTCGCAGCAGGTCGGCCCATTTCAGCGTCCAGAACTGGGCATAGTCGGGTGTGTCCAACAGTTCGTCGATCAGGCGGGCCCGCTTCTCAGCGCTGGCATCGTTCGCGAATCGCTCGGTTTCTTCGATCGACGGCAGACGGCCCGCGACATCCAGATACGCCCGGCGGAGGAACTCGTCATCCGTGCACAGATCGGAGGGAAGAATCTGAAGCTGCTTCAGCTTCGCGTTGACTTTCTGGTCGATGAAGTTGAACTCGGGGGAGTCGTTCCATGCAAAACCGGGGACCGTCTCCAGGAATGTCACGGATGCCGTATCCATTTTGTCGAGATACCGGGCAAGCACCGCGGCCTCGCCGCGACCTGTCCGGGTGACAAGTCCCGCTTCGTCGACGCTGGCGATCGGTTCGGCGGACGAGCTGAACATCGTCAGTGCAGTGACGTCGCGCGTGGCCCCGTCGCTGAAGTAGCCGTGGACGATCAACTGCTGCCGGTCGCCTGCATCGCGAAAGACCCGCTTCTTCGGAAACACTTCGATACGCACAAGGTCGGACGCGGCGGGGGGATCCAGCTTCAGTCCTTCGGCGATCCATGTGCGCAGAATCGTGTGGGCCGCGTCTCCTTCCCACAGCCGTTGCCCGCCGCCGTGAAAAGTCTGCATCAACGGCTTGCGCAACAGCAGGCTTTCGTCGGGCTGGCTGACATTGGTGCGCCGCCCGCCGAACTCGGTTCGCAGCGTCAACACATCGAGCGGCGGGTCGTAGCCGCGCAGCGACAGGCGGAACCCTCCCTTGCCTGAGGGGGAGCCGTGACAGGCGCCCATGTTGCAACCGGCTTTCGTCAGGGCCCCCAGTGTTTCCACCTTGAAACTGATTGGTTGATGTGCCGCCGTTTCCCGGCAGTTCGCGGTGATCGTGGCCGTCTGTCCGCCGCAGGTGACCGACACGGTGGCGGAACCGTCGCCCGCCGGAATGACCATGTGCCGATCGATCCGCACGACGCCCGGCTCAACGGCGGCGAACTCGGCGAGGTGCGTCAGATCGCGCATCTCGCCATTGTCGAAATGCCCGGTCACGACAATCCGCTGTACGGCGCGCGGACCGATGAGTTCGAAGGCCTGCGGATCGGCCGTGATTCGCGTTAATCCAGAGAGCGACTCGGCCGCAATCGCGGTTGTCGCGACCAGGAGCAGCACCGCACCTGACAGGCCACGAGCGAGCGGCGAACGGAAAACCTTCAGGCCGCAGGACATGTTCAGCGCCTCACAAGGTGATAGAACTCTCGGGGCCTACTGCACGCTGAAGGCGGGCAGGGGGGCCGTTGACGTAATCTTAGCTTCCGCCGGGGAGGATGCACGAAGCAGCGCCTCGGCAGCATTCACCGCAGCGGCGTCTGCAGCAGCAGACAGTACCAGTTCTGCCTCCGATTGATCCGCGTTCAGCACGACCTCGGCCGCCGACACGCCGGCCGGCAGCTTCTCGCAGGTGAGCTTCACTTCGCCCGAGTAGGCCGGGTTGCGGACAACCTGGACCTTGAATTTCAGCTGCGCCCCCCGCGCCAGCATCGGCGTCGACATGGGAGTGGCCGCCAGCTGGAACGCCTCCTGCAGCCGCAGCGTGAGGCTGGGCGTCAGGACCGTGGTCGACGTCTTGTCCTTCTCGTGCACGCCTGCGATCGTGATGGAGAACGGACCGTGAGGCGCCTTATCGTTCGCGGAAATCGACAGGTCGACTTCTGACTTCCCGGCTTCGATGGGCTTGAGCTCAATCGCGATGTTGCCCGGGACGCCGTCCTTCTCGGGGATGGTCACCAGCTTGATCGGAGCATCGAAGCCCGCCGTGCGATTGGCAACCACGCGAACGGTCGCCTTCAGATTCTGGCCAAGCACAATTTCCTGGGGTTCCAACTGCAGCGAAAACCCCTGGGCCGGGCCGACTGCCAGCGCCAGTGCCTTTCGAAATCGGGGGCTGACCTGAGTCACGCCGTTCCAGCGGGCCCGCAGCGCGTCCACAGGCGACGCCGTGGATGTGAACAAGGAGCCCTGGATTTCAGCTCGCCCTTCAATGGTGATTGACGTCAAGTGCAGGGGCTTCGCGGATGGATCGGCGGTCACAGTCGTGGTGACCGAGTTGACTCCCGGTCCGAGGTACACGGGGCCGGCGGAGACTCCTGCCGGCAGTCCGGCAATCGAGAGCTCGATGGGGCCCGCATAATCGCGTCTGGCAGCTGTGATCGTCAGCGAGGTCGTGCCGCCGGCCGGCACGGTGAGGGTTTCGGTGCTGGCGGCCAGCGTGAATCCCGGACGATACGGGGTCGGCACAACCCGGTAGGTGTATTGCGGGCCTCCCCGTTTGTTCAGATCGATCAGTTCGAGCGTGTACTCGCCGTCAGATGGAAACGTGACATCCAGAACTCCTTCGGCGGCGCCGTTGTCGTCGGCTGTGGCGATCGACTTGCCGCTGGAGTTGAGCATGCGGAAGACAAGATCGGACGGAGTTCCGATTTCCCGGGTGTAGCCGGCAAACAGGTACCGCTGGCCTTTGACGGCAGAGAACGTGAACTGGTCGACATCGCCTGGTGCGTCAAAGCGGCCGCTGATGGCCGGTCCCAGACTGATCTTCTGCGCCTGGGGCTGGTGATTGTTCGGTTCGCGGTCGACAATCTCTTCCGAGTCGACGACGGCCAGCATGGTGAACGCACTGGCGGTTCCATTCACCCGCCGCGTACTGATGGGAAACCAGTCGTCGCTCCAGTCGGCCGGCGCCGTGACCGTCGCTGGCAGGGCGTCATCGCAACTGATCCCCGCAAAATCGACCCGCGTGGCGACGCCGCGCTGCACGGCCAGCGGCAGGCTGGAGTGAATGCACGGAAAATCGCCGATCCGCAGCACATACGAGAATGCCTCGCCGCCGGCATAGCGGATGTCACGCAGCTCCACGACATAATCGCCCCCCTTCGCGAACGTATGCACAAACTGCGGGTCGGTGCTCAGGCCTTCGGCGTCGTCGGAATATGCCAGAATGCGTCCGCGGTCATCGTACAGGTACAGGCTGGCGTCGATGGGCGACCCCAGCCGGCGGCCGAAGACTTCAAACGAAACCGTCTGCCCGGCCGTGACTGGAAAGCGGTAATAGTCGCGACTCAGATTGTCGACGCGGCCATCCACGGCGCACGGGATCGCGATGGTCTGTGCCGTCGCCTGCGACTGGTTTCCCGGAACCTTTGCGACGGATGGGAGGTCATCGATCAGGAAAGGGAGGGCCACGCCAACTCCCCCGGGGGAGACGACGCGCACCGCATGAATTCCCGGAACAGTCGAGGCCGGCACGGCGACCGCGAAGGTTCGCGTGGTCTCCGGCATGCCGCCCGCAGGGGGCAGTTCGTCAGCAGAGATTGGTTCGCCGAACGTGCTCCACAACTGCACACCGCCGGCGAGGCCTTTGCCGCTGGCTGTCAGCGACAGCTGCTCTCCGGGAGCAGCCGTCAGGCGCGACAGGGATGAGACAACCGGCGGCTCCGCGGCGTGGGTTTCAGCACCGATCAGCAGGCCGGCTGCGAGGGCGATGGCCCACAGCCGGAGACAGGTGCAATAGGTCCCGATGAAACGCGCCGGGGGGTGCAGCATGGAGGGCTCTCGTTGGCGGGTGCGGTGTCCGGGCGTCGAACAACGCATCAAATGGGGTGGATGGCATAGTAACCACCTTTGGGGACCGCATTCAAAGGCGAGCCGGCCGACTGCCAAACGAAAAACGCCTCCCGCGGCCGAAGCTGCGGGAGGCGCTGAAGTCTTGCTGAGGGTTTGGGCGCGTCGTTACGACGGCGTCGCCGATCCGAACAGCGGTCCGCTCGATTCGCCCATGCCGCCTTTCAGCTCGCGCGGAGCGCGGCTTTCCGGGGTCGGTTCTTCTTCGATCGGAGCGTCGAGCTTGCGGCTCAGGCCGATCTTCCGATCGGCGCTGTCCACCCGCAGGATTTTCACTTCGATTTCCTGGCCGATCTTCACCATGTCTTCCGGATTGGCGACCTTGTCGGACGCCAGTTCCGAGACATGCAGCAGGCCTTCGAGCTGTTCTTCGAGTTCCACGAAGACGCCGAAGTTGGTGACTTTGGTGACCTTGCCCATGACGATCGCGCCCGGACGGTACTTATCCGGAATGCTGGTTTCCCAGGGATCGTTGCCGAGCTGCTTCATGCCGAGGGCGATGCGCTTCCGCGCCTCGTCGACCGAGATGACCGTGCAGGTCACTTCGTCGCCCTTCTTCAGCATTTCGCTGGCGTGCGAAATCTTGCGGGTCCACGACATGTCGCTGACATGCAGCAGGCCGTCCACACCTTCTTCCAGCTCGATGAACGCGCCGTAGTTGGTGAGGTTGCGGACCACGCCGGTGACCTGGGTGCCGACCGGGTACTTGGCCGTGACGTTGTCCCAGGGGTTCGGCTGTGTCTGCTTCATGCCCAGCGAGATTTCCTGCTTGTCGGAGTTGATGGCGAGGACCACCACTTCGACTTCGTCGCCAATCCGCACCAGCTCGCTGGGGTGGTTGACGCGCTTCGTCCACGACATTTCGCTGATGTGGACGAGACCTTCGATGCCGTCTTCCAGCTTCACGAAGGCGCCGTAGCTCATCACGTTGACGACTTCGCCCTTCACGCGGGTTCCGACCGGGTACTTGACCGGCACGTTGTCCCACGGGCTGGGGAGCCGCTGCTTCAGGCCGAGCGCGACCTTTTCCTTTTCGCGATCGACGTTGAGGACCATGACCTCGAGTTCCTGGTCGATCTTGACCATTTCCGAGGGATGGCCGATGCGGCCCCACGACATATCGGTAATGTGCAGGAGGCCGTCGATGCCGCCGAGGTCGACGAACGCGCCGAAGTCGGCGATGTTCTTGACGACGCCCTTGCGGACCTGACCCTTCTCGAGCTCGCCGAGCAGCTTCCGCTTCATTTCCGACCGCTGATCTTCGATCAGCTTGCGGCGGGAAACGACAATATTGCGGCGCTGTTCGTCGATCTTGAGGATCACGCAGCTGATCTTCTGACCGATGTAGTCGCCGATGTCGTGCGGACGGCGGATGTCGACCTGGCTGGCCGGCAGGAACACGTTCACGCCGCGGTTGCCGTTGTTGGCGATCGACTCGCCGATGTTGACCAGCAGGCCGCCCTTGATCTTGCGGACGACGCCGCCTTCGACCACGTCGCCTTCCTTCTTCGACTCAACAACGCTGAGCCAGTCCTTCATGCGATCCGCTTTCCGCTTGGAAAGCATGATCAGGCCCTGCTCGCCCTCGACCTCTTCGAGGAGGACTTCGATCTTGTCGCCGGGCTGCGGCTTGACGTCTTCATCCGCCCACTCGTGGAGCGGCACAACGCCTTCGCTCTTGTAGCCGATGTCGACCAGCACTTCGTCGCCGTCGGTTTCGAGGACCGTGCCGACGACGATCTGGTTGGAGTCGAAGCCGCTGGCTGTGGCGTGAATGATGTCGTCGAAGCCTTTGCCGGCCCCGTCGACATCCATCATGCCGTAGAAATCATGTCCGAACTGGGCGTCCAGTTCGTCATCATCGATATTGAATTCCCGAATCAGGTTCCGATCGACCATGTGTCACTTCGCACTTCCCGCGGCACGCGCAGCCATTGCATTGCGTCGGAAAGGCTGCCTCTGAAAAGAGAAACAGCGAGCGCTCTCGCGCATCGGAGTGAATGACGACCATTCACCGAACGCCGATGTCGATGCGTTTCTCGTGGCTGCGGCGGGGGTTATAGCAAAACTGGGCAAAACAATGCCAGCCGACCTGCTGCCGGCCCTCATCCCAGCACGCTCGCCCGCCAGGCGGGCCAGTTCGCCTCCAGCGAGTACTGGTTCTCGACTCGCGTGCGACCCGCGATCCCCATCCTGTTTCGCTGGTCCGCATCCAGCAGCAGGCGCTGCAGGGCGTCCACCCAGTCCGTGGTGGTCGACGCCAGCTCGCCAGTGACACCCGGAACCGTGATCTGCGGATTGACTCCGACGGGCGAGGCCACCGTCGGCAGGCCCGCGGCCATATACTGAATCAGCTTGAACCCGCACTTGAAACGACTCCAGTCGTCGTCGGGCAGAGGCATGATGCCCACGTCGAACTGCAGCAGTGCGGCGGTCTCCGATGCGATCGACCACGGAATGAATCGCGGGTGCACTCCGGGGATGGGGGGGAACAGCGTTTTCGCCGCGGCGTCGGCCATGATGACGAGTTCAAAGGGCATCCGCCGCTGCAGTTCGCTCAGCGCCTCGGCCAGCTGCGAAAAAGCCGCCAGGTTGGAAGACGTGCCTGTCCAGCCGATGACCGGCAAACCGGAACGCCCATGCGACTTGACCGGATAGCGGCGGACATCCACACACGTCGGCACAACCGACACCGACCTCGAAGACTCACCGACCGTATCGGCGATCAGCGAACTGCCGGCAATCACGTGGTCTGCGACCCGGGCGAGCCGGCCAAGTTTCTCCGGCCATTTCAGGAAAACGCCGTCATCCAGGTCGAGCACCAGTCGCGGTGCGACGTTTCGAAACGCGAGTTCCACATCGAAGGATTCATCGTTGAACAGTTCGCGTTCGATGACGACGACATCGAAGCGGGCCAAGCGGGCCCGGTGCAGGTCGAGGAGTCGTTTCCAGCGTCGCGCCCGCTGACTGAGCCGGAAGCCCAGCCATGCCGCCTGCTCGTACTTGTCCGGCCACGAATGAGCGACCGTGCACTGATGCCCTTCGGCGGCCAGTCTCGGGAGGTACTGCAGTATGCGAAACCGCGAACTGGGAACCTTGGGGCCGGACGTCAGGAACAGCAGCTTCATGGCCGGACCTGGGCCTTCAACGGTTTCTTGGCCACCACTGTCAGCCGTCCACCCTGCCTGATCGCCGCGAACAAGTGCGCCAGCGGCCCGAACACGAAATACGTCCACAGCGGTGGGTTGTCGTAGAACCATTCCAGCAGGCGCCGGGCGAGCCTGCTGGATGGTCGCCGCTGTTTCAGCCAGGAGCCTGCGCTGCCGAACCAGTTCAGAAAGCTGGGCTGATGAATCATGCGAACTTCGGTGAATCCCGATTCCGCCAGCAGCCGGCGCAACGTGACGGGAGAGAAGTGCTGGAGGTGGCGTGGCAGGTCCGCTCCTTTCCAGTGGCTTCCCCACAGCCAGCGCTCCCAGCAGGCGAAATTGGGGACGCTGAAACAGAACATGCCGCCGGGCGACAGCGCGGCCTGAATGCGTTCGATTGCAGCCCGCGGTCGCGGCAGATGTTCGACAACCATCCACGCAAACGCGGCATCGAACGCCTCTGGTGGAAAATCAACGGCGGATGGATCGCCCTGGCGAACATTCAGGCCTCGCGACCGCGCGACATCGACAGCGGAACCAACGATGTCGACGCCTTCGGCGATCCATCCGGCCTCCTTCAACGTCAGCAGGAAATCGCCCGTCGCGCACCCCAGTTCGAGGGCGCGGCGACCTGCAGGTCCGTCCGGTACAAAATGCGATTTCGTATCAGTCAGCCAGTAATACAGCCACCGGGGGCCGGGGATGCGGCGAAACCAGTTGGCGAGATACCAGGGCCTGCGTTCGGGCGTTGGCGGCAGAACCGACGACGATGCTTCCTGGCCGGATCGATGCGCTGAATATCCGGTCGGATAGCAAAGCGCCAGGTCAGCATCGACCGGGCAGGGGGTCATCCAAGCGTGGGTGCAGACGCGGCAACGCACGACACGAAACTCACCGGGGACGGCGTAGTACCAGTCGGGCCCCTGCAGCACTACATTGTAACTGTCTGAGCCGCACAGCGGGCAGGGGACTTCGCGCAGGACCAGCCCCGCTGGTTGCGCTGGCAGGGCATTGGAGGAGGTGGCGGCGGACAACGGGCGATCGTCGGGCGGACAGGGTTAAACCGGAGCGGGCACATAACGTCGACGCAAGAAGTACAGAGCGCTCAGATAGATCGCCAGTCCGGTCGCGCCTCCGGCCAGCGAGGGGAACGGAATTGTCGTCTGCAGAACCAGCCAACCGGCGCCGCAGGCCAGTGCTGTGGCGGTGGCTGCGAGAATTCCTTCGGAAAATAGAAACGTGCGCATATTGCGCCCCAGCCGGCCGCGGAGAATAAAAAACTGCAACAGTGCCGATGCGACCATCGCCAACGATGAGGCCACCAGCACCCCGGCCGGCCCCCACATCCGGCTGAAGGCCCACTTGAGTGCGAAGCCGGCGGTAATGCAGGCGGTGCCGATCAGGGTGGGGGTCAGTGTGTCGTGCTGGGCAAAGAACGTTCTGCCCAGAATTTCTCCCAGGCTGCCTCCAACCACAACTCCGATGGCACACCGGACGAACAGGGCCACCCGCGAGGTGTCGGCGGGCGTGAACCGCCCCCCTTCGAACAGGTCCCTGATGATGAAGTCTCCAAACAGAAACCAGGCTGTTGCCAGCGGCACCAGAATGAGCAGCGAAGCGCCGACCGCAGCGGACGTCTCCCTGGCAAGTTCATCCTTTCCGCGGGCCGCAGCGAGGGACATGCGGGGAAACGCCACCACAGACAGGCCCCCCGACGCCAGGGCGGCCATCGCGTTCGTTACGCGGGTGCAATAGCCCAGGCTGGCGATTGTCCCTTCATCAAAAGCCGACCCGATGGAACGGTCGATGAGCGGATCGATTTTCCAGTAAATGGTTCCGACAAGGACCGGGCCGGTCAGCCGTGCGGCCGTCGTCAACACGACGGGGGAGCAGGTCGGGCGGAGCTTGAAAATGAGCGGAAGCAATTGGATCGCCGCGTTGACAAGCGCGCCGGCGAGCAGAGCCTGCACCAGCGATTGAACTGTGATTGCCTGCGCCGCGGTTCCGACCAGCCAGAGGGTGACCGCCGGCCCGATCACGCCAGCCAGCGCCGGCAGGGTGAACCGGTTCCGCCAGTGGTGCAGCCCCTGACTGAAGGCAATTGCGGCGTTTGCGGGAATCAACCAGACCGCGAGCCTCATGACATCGCTGGCAATGGTCAGTTCCGCCAGCGACATGGAGTACATCGACCGGAGAAGCGCCGTGCGAATGGACAGCAGCAATGCGGCCAAAGCCATTGTGCCGGCGAACACAACAATCGCCACGCTTGATGCGGTGGTCCAGGCGGCCTGTTCGCCGGAGCGCTCATTCGTGCGGGTCACCAGCGGAATCAACACCGCGGCCAGCGGCAGTGTGATCATGGAGGCGATGACGAGTGGAATGGCGGTCGCCGCTTCGTAGGCGTCCACGGCCTGGTCGGCGCCAAGCCGGCGGGAGATAATCGACTGAAGCGCAATCTGCAACAGCATTTGCAGCAGCATCCCGGCCGTTACCAGGGCGACGGAGCCTGCGGTCGAGCGGGCAGTGGTCGTCGGCGAATCCAAGTCGAGATCTGCCTGTTGAGTGTAAGTCTTTGTGGGCAAGAGCTTAACGGAGAGTGCTGCCGCGGGGAACAGAAATGTTGGCGGCGAGGAGCGTTCGCGGGGCGGGGGACGTTATGCGTTGTTTGCCGTCAGTTTGGATGCCATTGGTAAGGCTCTATTCGGTAATGGTTTGCGCTGCGAGTGTTCGTGCAGAATTGGGGACTTAGCCCGTTTGGATTCCGGGCCGCAAATCACTAGAATTGCGTTCCCAACTGGAATTCCACCCGCGACCTGGAGAGAGCTTTGGCCGACACGCCTGCCGGCGACCCGTCACCCGCTGCAACACAGGGAGGCCGGATCGAAGACCTCGACATTCGCGCTGAGCTCGAGCAGAGCTACCTGACGTACGCGATGAGCGTGATCGTCAGCCGGGCGCTCCCGGACGTTCGCGATGGGCTGAAGCCGGCCCAGCGTCGAATTCTCGTCGCCATGAACGACCTGGGGCTGGGCCCCGCCAGCGGTCGGGTGAAGTGTGCGAAGATTTCGGGTGATACCAGCGGCAATTATCACCCGCACGGCGAAAGCGTCATCTATCCGACGCTCGTCCGCCTCGCCCAGGACTGGGTGATGCGCGAAGTCCTCATCGACAAGCAGGGGAACTTCGGGTCGCTCGCCGGACTGGGCCCGGCAGCCATGCGTTATACGGAAGCCCGCCTGTCGCAGGCGTCGGCCGAACTGCTGGCCGACCTCGACCGCGACACCGTCGACTTCATGCCGACGTACGACCAGCGGCACATGGAGCCGGTCGTTCTACCGTCGCGAATCCCGAACCTGCTGGTGAACGGCTCGCAGGGGATTGCGGTGGGCATGGCCACCAGCATTCCGCCGCACAACATGGCGGAGGTCGCCGAAGGCGTGATTCTGCTGATCGACAAGCCCGAAGCCAGCTTTGACGAGCTGTGGGAAAAGATTCCCGGGCCGGACTTCCCGACCGGCGGCATCATCTGCGGGCGCTACAACCTGCGTCAGGCCTACCTGACCGGTCGGTCCACAATCGTCGTCCGGGCCAAAGTTCACTACGAGACCGAGAAAAATACGGACGTGATCGTGGTCACGGAGATTCCGTACAACGACACGCGCGATCGCATCAAGGCGAAGCTCGAAGAGCTGATCAAGGAAGATCGGGTTCAGGGAATTTCAAAGATCGTCGACCTGACCGACCGGAATACTCCGTCGTGGCAGGTCCGGCTGCACATCTACCTGCGCCGCGACGCCGACCGCGAAATCGTCCTGAACCAGCTCTACAAGTACTCGCCGCTGCAGTCGACCGAGAGCATGAACATGCTCGCGCTCGTCGGAAACCGGCCGCAGACGCTGTCGCTGAAGGAGATGCTGGAAGAATTCATCCGGCATCGGGTGACAGTGACCCGCCGCAAGACGGAGCACCTGCTGGCCGAAGCGCGCAACCGCAAGCATACCGTGGAAGGTCTGCTGGTGGCGCAGGTTGACATCGACCTGGTGATTCGGACGATCCGGCAGTCGCCATCGCGGGCCGAGGCCAAAAAGCGCCTGCAGGAAATCGAGGTCGCGGCCGAACTGCTGGCCCGCGCCCTGGGCGAAGAAGGCTTCCAGCTGTACCAGGAGGATCATGGAGTTCGGGAGAACTACTCGCTGTCGGCCAATCAGGCGGAAGCGATCGTCAGCATGCAGCTCGGCTCGCTGGCCAACCTCGAGCGGGACAGCCTGGTCGGCGAGTACCGCAAGCTCCTCGACGACATCGTCGGCTTCCGCAGGCTCCTGTCCGATGAAGCCAATCTCCGCGCGGTGATTCGCGAGGAGATGGTTGATGTTCAGAAGAGGTTCCCCAGTGCGCGCCGCACCGAGATCTCCGAAGAAGAGCTGACTGAAGTCAATCGGGAGGAACTGATTCCCGAAGAGACGATGGTGGTGACCCTGTCCCACCGCGGCTACATCAAACGCACCTCGCTGTCCGAGTATCAGGCTCAGCATCGCGGCGGCAAGGGAATGATCGGCGCCAAAACGGGCGACGACGACCCGCTCGAACACCTGTTTGTTTCGAGCACGCATGCCTACCTGCTGTTTTTCACGAACCTCGGGAAGTGTTACTGGCAGAAGGTTTACGATCTGCCGCTGCAGCCGCGCACCGGGAAGGGGCGGGCGCTCGTCAACGTGCTGCAGCTCTCGGAAGGCGAAAAGGTGCAGACCTGCATCGATGTCCGGGAATTCCAGGACAACATGTATCTGCTGATGGCGACCCGCGACGGCACGGTGAAGAAGACTGAACTCACCGCGTACAGCCGTCCCATGAAGGGGGGCATCATCGCGATCAAGCTGGAGGAGACGAAGAACGACAGGGACGAAGTCATCGCCCGCGACGAACTCATCGAGGTGGTGAAGGTGACGGCGGGGCAGGACGTCGTACTCAGCACGTCCACCGGCATGGCTATTCGGTTCAGCGAAGCGGATGCGCGTCCCATGGGCCGCAACACCATGGGCGTGAAGGGCATCACCCTGAGCGGCGGCGATTACGTCGTCGGGCTGGTGGTGGCGGAAGAAGATGCCACGCTGCTGTCCGTCTGTGAAAACGGCTATGGAAAACGGACTCCTTTCGGCGCGGCGGAATTCGACGGAGACGATGGCCCCAGCGAGTCGGATGCCGGAGAAGGCCCGGCCCCTCAGGCCGCCGATGGCGAAGAAGCGACGAACAGCAGTTCCAGCGGCATGCGATATCGCCGGCAGCGTCGCGGGGGCAAAGGTCTTCGCGACATCAAAACCACCGCCCGGAACGGGAAGGTCATCAGCACGCTGTGCGTTCACGATGAAGATCATGTGCTGATGATTTCCACCGGCGGCAAAATCCAGCGGGTGACCGCAGCTTCAATCAGCGAAATCGGACGCAATACCCAGGGCGTCCGGGTCATGCGGCTCGATGAGGGAGACAAGCTCGCCAGCATCGCTCGGATTCCGGCCGACTTCGCAGATGAATCCGTCCCCCTGATTGACGCCCCTCCAACGAACGGCGACCCGGCCAAACCCGAAGGCGCCTGATTGGAACTGGAAACGCAGCGCCGGTTGCTGACAGCACGCTGAACCCTGCGGACGATTCGGACGCGCCGATGCCGCTGGCCCATTGGTCCCGCGCGTCCCGGCCGGCGGGGAGGTGTGCAGTGTCGTGCCTCTCCGGATATCCTCGGGGTCAGCGGTTCCAGAGGACGCTCGCACTCGGCCGCCACATCTCGTGTTCGCACCTCCCGGTTGCCGCTCATGATCCGATTGCCCCTCATTGCAATTCTTGCTGTCTGTACGGCATTCTCGAATGCTCCTGCAAACGGGCAGGCGAAGACGGATCGAACCGCCATTCTCAACTCGGTTTCGACGCGGAGCGACCTGGCGTGGCAGAACGCGTCGCAAATCTGGGAATGGGCGGAGCCGGGATACCAGGAAGTGAAGTCTTCGAAGTTGCTGGCCGACTGGCTGGAATCGGAAGGGTTTCGCATTCAGTCCGGTCTGGCCGGAATCCCCACGGCGTTTACGGCCGAGTTCGGGGCGGGCAAACCCGTGATTGCGATTCTTGGCGAGTACGATGCACTCCCGGGGCTGGCTCAGGAGCCGGTTCCCGAACGCACTCCCCGCCCCGGCAATGGCTACGGTCATGGCTGTGGTCATCATCTGTTCGGGGTGGCGTCTGCGGTTGCCGCCATGGCCATTGCCGATCAGATCAAGGCCGGCACGCTCAAGGGAACCGTCCGTTTTTATGGCTGCCCGGCTGAGGAAGGCGGAGGGGCGAAGGCCTTCATGGCGCGTGACGGCGTCTTCAAGGATGTCGACGCCGCGCTCCACTGGCATCCCGGAACCGGAAATTCCGCCGGCGATCGCGGGTCGCTGGCGCGCATCGCGGCCAAGTTCCGGTTCCACGGAAAGAGCGCCCACGCGGGAGGCTCGCCCGAACAGGGACGGTCAGCCCTGGATGGCGTCGAACTCATGGCCCACGCCGTCGAACTGATGCGGGAGCACACTCCCGAAGAAACCCGCATCCATCACGTCATTACCCACGGCGGAAACGCGCCCAACGTCGTGCCCGATTTCGCCGAGGCGTACTACTACGTCCGTCATCCAAAATCGCTGACGGTCAAGCAGTTGTACGCCCGCGTCCTGAAGTGCGCCGAAGGCGCCGCCCTGGCCACGGAAACCCGGCTGGAAGTCGTCAACGAAGGGGGCATCGTCGAGATCCTGCCGAACGGACCGCTCTCGCAGGCGGTGCTGAAGAACCTCAGGGAACTGAACAAACTGGAATACACGGCCAAAGACCACGAATTTGCCGCCCGGCTGGCGGAGACTCTCGAAAGGCCCGAATCGGTTGAACGCATTCGCTCGGTCAGCGACCGCACCGGTGAGACCGGACGAGGTTCAACGGATGTCGGCGATGTTTCGTGGGTGGTGCCCACGTCCGGCTTCGGAACGGCCTGCTTCGTCCCCGGAACGCCGTCCCATTCCTGGCAGGCCGTCGCCTGCGGAAGGCAGACGCTCGCGAAAAGCGGCATGCTGCTCGCCGCTCAGGTGCTCGCCGCCAGCACGTCCGACCTCATGACGAACTCTGAACTGCTCGCTGCCGCCCGGGCCGACTTCGCCCGACGCACCGAAAAGCAGAAGTACACCCCGTTGATTGCACCTGATCAGAAGCCCCCGTTCGACTACCGGAACCCCGCCAAAGGGGGGCTGGCGGTGCAGGAATGAGCCAGGCCGAAACCAACCCGAATCGCCGCGGCCGCCTGATTGCGATCGAAGGCATTGATGGTTCCGGCAAGGGAACGCAGGCGGCACGGCTGCGCGCTGCGCTGGCGTCTCGCGGGTTGAAGGTCGACCTGATCAGCTTTCCCCGCTACAGCGAAACGTTCTTCGGCGCCCGCATCGGCGACTTTCTGAACGGACGCTTCGGGTCGCTGGCGGATGTGCACCCGTTCCTCGCGGCGACCCTCTTCGCCGGCGACCGGATGGAATCACGCGAACTGCTGCGGCAGTCGCTCGCTGCCAACGATGTGGTTGTGCTGGATCGCTACGTCGCCTCGAACATCGCCCACCAGGCTGCGAAACGCGATGGCGCCGAGCGCCGGCAACTGACGCAGTGGATCCTGAATCTCGAGTTCGACGTCAATCAGTTGCCGCGGCCCGATGTCGCGTTGCTGCTCGATCTTCCGGCGGCGACGGCGCAGATGCTGATCGCCCGGAAAAACGCCCGCAGCTATACCGACCGCGCGGCCGATCTGCAGGAAGCGGACGCTGCCTATCTGGAAAACGTGCGCCGCGTGTACCTCGATCTGGCGTCGGACGCTGCTGGCTGGCGCGTCATCGATGTCGAGCGGCAGGGGCGGCTGCGGCCGATCGATGAGATCGCGGCCGAAGTGCTCGAGCACGCCGTTGCGGCCGGGCAGTCCCGCTGACTCAGCGCTTGGTTTTCCGCCTCGATCGCGCATCCAGATATTCGCCGAGCGCCCGTGCATACGGCGTGGTCGTGGTCAGACGGACGAGGTCGACTCCGGCGTGACTGCAGATCTCGGACAGTTTCGATTGAAACCCGGTGAACTGTTCCAGGTACGTGGCCCGCAGCCGGTGCGGATCGACCAGCAGCCGGTGGTCCGCCCGTTCGAGGCTGCGGAACAGCGTGGGCCTGCTGAATGGAAACGTTTCCTCTTCCGGGGCGATGACCTGAAACAGGATGACCTCGTGATGGGCATGCTGAAACTGCTTGAGGGCCTGCGTCAAAGGCTCGATGCGGTCGAAGAAATCGCTGAAGATCATCACCAGGCAGCGGCGCTTCAGACTGGGAATCAGCTGGGCGAACACGCCCGCAAGGCTCGTTTCACCGCCGGTTTCCAGACCGGTGAGAATATTGGTGATGCGTTGAAAACTGTTGTGTGAAACGGTCGGTTCCACTCGTTCGCGCACGGCGGTGTCGAACGTAACGAGGCCGACGGCGTCTCGCTGGGCCAGCAGCAGGTGCCCCATCGCTGCCGCGAGATACCGGGCATAGGTGAATTTGGGCAGCGTGCTTTCGCCGTAACCCATGCTGCCCGAGCCATCGACGATGAGGTAGGTCCGAAGGTTTGTTTCCTCTTCGAATTCCTTGACGTAATAGCGTCCGGTTTTCCCGTAGGCGCGCCAGTCGATATGGCGGATTTCGTCGCCGGGCGAGTACTGCCGGTGCTCGACAAACTCAACGCTGGCCCCTTTGAACGGGCTGCGATGCTGGCCGATCATGTAGCCTTCGACGATCAGCCGCGCAGCGACATCAAGGCCCGAGTATTTGGCCAGCGCCGTGGGATCTTCGAGGGGTGGGGCCGTTTTTGGCATTCGTGATCGCGGGACCGGTGCAGGTCTCCCCTGGGTCAATCAGCCACTCTGAGGAAAGTCGCACGGCAGCGGCGGGGTTGCCCGAACTCGCGCCAGGATGGCGTCCCATACGGGCAATACGCCAAGCTGCGTCGCGCGCCGCCGTAGTTCCTCAAGATCGACATGTTCGGCACTCACTTTCAGAATCGACGCGATGTCGGTGAGATGCTTTGATGACTCACCTTCCGAATAAAATCTGAGCTTGCCCGAAATGACATCATTCGGATTCGCAACGAGACCGGATAGGGCAGGGACGATCGGGCGCTGGATCGCCCGCTCCAGTGTGCGAACGTCATCCTCATTTTGGCTGAGGATGACATCAACTTTGTTCCCGCTGTACACATGAATAATGTTGAACTGACTTCGGTAGCGGATCGCGTCTCGAACTGCTGAATCACTGACGTACCAGTCAGGCGCTGCGAATGTCTGTGTCAACGCCAAAATGTGTTCCACCCGGATTTCTGCCAGAACGTCCATGCCAGCGGTCATCCGCGTCTCGCCGTACGAGATGGCAGCAACAGAACCAACGATTGCATAGCGAATGGAATGGGAGTTGAAAAATACGATCACGTCACGAAAAACTTCAGCTTGATCCACGGAGCATCCTCCGGGCGATTTCCGCCTGAACTTCAGACTCGGTCCACGATGGAAATCGGTGCTTCAGGTCTGCCGCCATCCGCTCGCGAGCGAAACGATTGAGCTGAAATGCGATTCCCAGCCGCTCTTCAGGAGTGCGTCGTCGCATGATTTCAATGCGAATGGGATCCAGCGGTTCAAGTCGGAGCGGATCGAAGCTTGCCGGGACATTTCGCGACGCATTGGCATGATCGCAGAGATGCGGATTTGCGGAGGCCGAGGTGGAGGCGTCTGACAACATGTTAATGCGCACCGGGAACCCGTCGATTTTAGCTGATCGCGGGATGCGGACGCGATCCTTCACGGAGCAGCAGGGCAGTCTGCCGAAGTAGAAAGGTTGCAGCCTCCGACTGGCGAACCGTCCTGTCGTCTTTCGAGTTCGATGCTGAAAGAGTTCGAAGCTGTGCATGCCGACCCGATGCCTGGGGATCGTTCCGATCTCCCGGCCTTGGCAATATGGAGGCGAATGAACGACCGTCAAGGCGCCCAGGAGCGTTTGGCCCGAGATGCCCGGTGATCGCTGCCGCGACATCCGCCTCCGGCGTGCGCTCCAGGAGGGCTTTCGCCAGCGCCGCGGAGGTTTGCGGCCCGACGCCGTCCATTTCCGGGGGATCGAACTTTCGTGGATCGACCCCCAGCCACGCGAACTTCGTCTCTGTCCGGTACACGACCGCCGAGCCGCAGAACCAGTTCGAAATCCCCGGAATGCGTCCGAGGGCCGCGGCCGCCAGTCCGGCCGTGCAGCTTTCCGCCAGCACCAGTTTCATCTGCCGCTCGGCCAGCAGCGTGGCGACCTCAAGGGCGGCGTCGGTCAGCTCTGGAGTCGACATGCTGGCAACGGGAATCAGGGCGAGTCGGCTGTCGCTTCATTGGCGATCAGGCGTTCCAGCCATTAGTTTGGCGGGCTCACCTCCGGAAAGGAACCCGCCATGGCCGCTGTGCTCAGTGATTTCGCCCGCTCCCTCACTGTCGAAACTGCGTTCTCCGTTCTCGCCGTGGCGAAATCGCTGAAGGCCAGGGGCAAGGATGTCGTCGAACTCGAAATTGGCGACAGCCCGTTCGACAGCACGTCGTCGGCCAAGGCGTCCGGCATCGCGGCCATCAACGCGAACCAGTCCCATTATTGCCCGTCTCCCGGCCTCCCTGAGTTTCGCGAAACGGCCGCGGCGTTCGTCCAGGAAGAGTTCAGCATTCCGGCCGAGGCGAAAAACATCGTCGTCGCGCCGGGGGCGAAAGTGTTCGAGCAGTATTTCTGTGAAGCCTTCTGCAACCCCGGCGACAGCGTGCTGGTGTTCTCTCCATACTTTCCGACATACACGCCCAACATCCTTCGCCGCGGCGCGACGATGGTGACGAGCGCCCTGCGACAGTCGAACGATTTCCGGCCGGATGTGGCGGAGGTCGAGAAATTCCTGAAAACGGCGAAGAACCCGAAGGCCATTTTTCTCAACTCGCCTCACAATCCGACGGGGGGCGTGGCCTCCGAGGGGGATTTGAAGGCGATCGCCGATCTGATTCGCGGCAAAGACATCGCGGTGTTCAGCGATGAGCCGTATTGCCACATGGTCTGGGAAGGACGTCATCATTCCATTCTTGCCCAGCCCGGCATGATGGAGCAGGGGGTGGCGGCGTTTACGTTCAGCAAGTCGTACAGCATGAGCGGCTGGCGCCTCGGGTTCGCCGTCGCCGGCGCCGAAATTGCCGACGCGATCGGCAAAATGATCAACACCACCCTGTCCTGCACGCCTCCAATCGTGCAGCTGGCCGGCATGAACGCTCTCAAACGCGATCAGGCCGAACGCGAAGAGCAGATGGGCAAGTTCCGCGAGAAGGTGCTGTTGCTGACCGCCGGCCTCAATGCGATTCCGGGCTTCAAGACGATCGATCCCAAAGCCACATTTTATGTGTTTCCCAATGTGGCCCCGGTCTGCAACGACCTGGGTATCACCAGTCACGGACTTGCCATGTATTTTCTGGAAGGGGCCGATGATTCCTTCGGAGTCGCCTGCCTCGGCGGTGAGTGCTTTGGCGAAGCCGGCGGGGGCTTCCTGCGGTTCAGTTGTGCCGAACCGAACGACCGCCTGCAGCAGGCGCTCGATTTCCTCCCGACAGCCCTCGCCCGGAAGGACCGGATTGCGGCCTATCTCGAACGGAACCCGAAGTTCCGCCTGGAAGGCCGTTACACGACCTGACCGGTTCTGGAGTCAGCTTCCCTTGTAGTTCAGGACCGGACTGAGCCTGCGGACGACTCGGACCAGATCGCGCTGCGCCTGCATCACTTTCTCGATGTCCCGGTACGCGCTGGGAGCCTCATCACGCAATCTCGGCAGACGCCGGCGGTCGCACCACACGGCTCCGAGTTCTCGTTCGAACTGCCGCAGTCCGATCTGGCCGCACGCGGTCTTTCGCCTTAGCCGCCTCCCCGCGCCATGCGAGCACGAAGTCAGCGATTCCGCCATTCCTCGCCCGGAGACATGGTAGGTGAATGTGCCCATCGATCCGGGAATGATTCCCGCCTCTCCGGCACGTGCGGACTGGGCTCCCTTGCGATGAACCAGCAGTTCTTCGCCAAAGTGGAACTCACGGCGGACGTGGTCATGATCGCTGTGGATCAGCGACGACCAGTCGACCGCGACGGCGAATCGCGTCGCCAGAATTCGCTCGACCGCGTGGAGCATGGCGAGACGGTTGGCGGCAGCGTACTCCCGCGCCCAGAGGACATCCGCCAGATACGCCTGGCCCGCGTCCGTTGCGGCGTCGAGAAATGCGAGGCCGCACGACCGGCCTGCGGCACGCTGCAGGTGATGATTCGTGATTGCCTGCCCCATCGCACGTGATCCGCTATGGACCATCATCCACAATTGATGTGCGGCGTCGGCCTGGATTTCCACGAAATGGTTTCCACGACCGAGAGTTCCCAACTGCACGCATCCATCGCGATTCGCAGCGCGATCCAGCCGCGAGTCGCTCAGAGCATGCTCGCGCAGCCTCTCCGGCAATTCGCGGGGAATGGCATGCCTGTTGGCAGGGACATCGCGATACAAAGATGCCAGGAGCGGTCCCGCGGAATTCTCGTGATTCAGCAGGTCCGCTCCGGCCTCAATCGCGACGGTCGCCATTCCGCATCCGATGTCGCAGCCGACCGCCGCCGGATAGATCAGTGATTTCGTTGCGATCACCGCACCAACACAGACATCTCTGGCAAGATGGGCGTCCGGCATGATGGCCACGTGGCGAACATCTGCGGCCAGTCGCATCCGCTCGACAGCGCGGGCGACATCCGCCTGGAGACCTTCGATTGATCTGACGAACAGTGTTGCAGGGGACGGACTCATGATGCCGCCTCCTGCCGATCCTCGTTCGTGTTCAGCCCGGGATCGAGCAGCTGAAACGTCAGGAGGGGCGTCTTCTTTCTCGTAATGGCGGCCGACACCTCGCCGCGCAGCCGTCCCTGAATCAGCGCGAGCTGGGTCTCGATTCGCGCGCGGTCAAACTGCTCTCGCGAAACATCAGCAGCGACAATCACCAGCAGTCGAGACGAATCTCGACCGGGAGTCACTGAAACGATCCTCAGGCTTGTCAGCAGGTCATCACCGGTTGCGCCAGACAGAACCAGGTCCAGAGTTTTCTGCACCTGTCGGCAGAGTTGTCTTGCCTTGCGGTGATCGGGATCTCGCTGTCGGGCCGACTTGAACCAGGTTTTGGGATCGACCCCGTCATCGTCGTGTAGTTCGCCACAAAGCGCGCGCAACTGTTCGCGCTGGCGCTGGTTGAGTGCCATGTTTCTCTCGTCAGGTTCAGGTGGAAGACGCTCCGCGCGCACCGTGGGCGGAGCCGGCTGGAAGCAGCACGCCGGTCAGAAGAGAAAGAGCCGGAACCTGATGAGAAGAAAGCCGTTACGACGTGGCGACGTGCGTCCTGTCTATCGGGTTCGCCGGCTCTCCGGCACAGTCATCACGATCTTGCGGGCCACAAGACACCTCCATTCCAGACGAGACGGAAATTCTGTGTGAGAGAGAACTCTCCAGACTGCGACACCCCACCCGGCGGCGAGTTCGCGAATTTCCGGCCTTTCGACGCCCGCGCGGCAGTGCGACGTCTCGCGATTCGGCTTGTTGTGCATACACCATCAGCCATAAAACCCGACCGTACTGAGGTTCGTGCATGGATCGTTCTGCGGCACTCCGATCTGCGTTTGCGTTGGCGCTGTTTCTTGGCGGGCCCGGCATTCCGGCGGGCCTTCGTGCCTCCGGGCCAGAAACAGCGGACGGCGCCAGCGCGGACCTTGCCTTTTCATGGTCCGATCTCGCACGCGAAATCGCCCTGCATGTCGTCCCCGAGAACTATCGAGACGATCGTCACTGGGGCCGGCAGGAGCGAGTGCAGTCAGGCGTGCGAGTGCGGACCAAAGGAGGCCAGGTCCGTTTTGAGTCGCGCGAACAGCATGTGAACCATGGCTTCTGGCGACGTTTTTCAATGACTCTGCTGAATCCTGAAAAGACGTTTCAGCTCGAAATCAGAAACCTGCGTCAGACGCCGGAACGATCCACCCGCTTCGACCTGTTCATCCAGGTTCGCGGTCGCTGCGAAACACAGTTTGCGGTGTGGACCTATGGCGTGAAGGGGCTCAACGGCGCCGTGGAAAGCGATGTCACCGTGCAGGCGCTGGTCGATTGTTCATTTGGGATCGACGCCGAGTTTCAGGAGCAAAGCCTGTTTCCCGTTTTCGTCGTCAGGCCCGAGTTTCACAGCATCCGCCTGAAGCTCACTGACGTCGACACGCGGAAGATCGGCCTCGTGGGCGGCTGGGTGGCCGAAGAACTCGGAAACGGAACCCGCAAGGCTTTCGAGGATTTGCTGCAGACGCAGGAAAAGCCGCTGCTTGCACGCATCCGCAAATCCGTCGAGAAAAACAACGACCGTTTGCGGCTCGATCCCGCCGCGGCCGCACGAATCTTTTCCGCCGGCCACGGTAAATGACCCCACCCCGCGGCGACAGGGCCGTGCAGTCGCTAGATTCGCCTACGTCACCGCCGATACCGCGCCGATTCCAAGCATCACAAGTGCAAACAGCACCAGCGCGATGACGAGGAAGATCGCAAACAACAGCTTGGCGACCGATGCGGCGCCGGCAGCGAGACCCGTGAATCCCATCGCACCGGCGATGAGCGAAATCACCATGGCGATGATGGCGAACGTGATGAGTTCCATTGTGACAGCTCCTCAGGAAGTGGATTGATCCGGCATCGGGCGCAGCGGTGCGGACGCCGACCATCGGCTCGTCGGTGTCCGATGCAGTTGTGGACGATGGTGCTCGGCGCTGTTCTGCAGACGGTCGGCGGCGAGACCGCGGTGAGGTTCCTGGCAGCTCTCCCGAGCCGGGCCTCGACCTGCGTGACAGCCGTTTGAGAGGTCGCCCTCGAACGCAAAAACAGAGCGGGGGACGCAGGTCCCGCCGCCCTGTTTGGAATCAATGGTGAGACGCCGCGCTTCAGCGGGGAGCGGGCTCGGCCGGCGGTTCGGGGGCGTCTGTCGGCTGCGAATGCGCGGGCTGACCGGCATACGCATCCATCGGAACTCCCGCGCAGGCGTTGCAGTCACCGCCCATGCAGGCGCCGCACGGCGCGCCGCAGGACGGTGCGTAGTGACCACCCCATCCGCCGCACGGGGCCGCGCACGATGCGACCGGGCAGCAGGCGCTGGCCCGATAGCCACAGCACCGCCGCCGCCGACGGCCGGCCTCGGCGTCCGAAGCCGTCGCCACCACGAATGCGGCCACCGCCGACAGAATGATCAGTTTCCTCGCCATAGTTGCCTCTCCTTGAATGGGAAACATGCCGCTTTCCACAGGCCCCGGAGCTGCATCCGTCCGGGCCGCCTTCGAGCACGGACGGGGCAAACACCCCGGCCGCACCTGGAAAACTCTCTGGTCAGCAGACCATAGATTTGCAGATTGGGAAGCCCTCGAAATCTGCAGAAACTCCAATGCCCGCGTGCGTGCGCCGTCGGTCGTCCGCCACGCGGTCACACCGTTGCGCCGAGTCCTCTCAGACGCTCCTGGCGATCGAACTCCACCAGCGCGCCGATCAGCTCGTCCAGTTCACCTTTGATGATCTGGTCGAGCTTGTACAGGGTCAGTCCGATGCGATGATCGGTCAGCCGGCCCTGGGGGAAGTTGTAGGTCCGGATGCGCTCGCTGCGGTCGCCCGATCCAATCAGCGTCCGTCGCTGCGTCGCGCGCTCTTCGTGAATCTTCTGCTCCGTCGCTTCCAGCAGCCGGCTGCGCAGCACCTTCATGGCTTTTGCCTTGTTCTTGTGCTGGCTCTTCTCGTCCTGGCACTTCACAACAATGCCGCTGGGAATGTGCGTAATGCGGACAGCGCTTTCCGTTTTGTTGACTTTCTGCCCGCCCGGACCGCCGGCCCGCATGGTGTCGATCCGGAGGTCCTCCTCACGGATGTCAATTTCGGCTTCGGTCGCTTCGGGCAGCACGGCCACGGTCGCGGCGCTGGTATGCACCCGACCCTGCGATTCCGTTTCGGGCACTCGCTGGACGCGGTGTCCGCCGCTTTCAAACTGCAACTGCTGAAAGGCCCCTTCGCCGACGACCGAGAAGGTGATTTCCTTGAACCCCCCCATTTCTCCTTCGGTGGCGTCCATCAACTCCAGCTTCCAGCCGCGGTTCTGGATGTAGTGCGAATACATTCCGAACAGGTCGCCGGCGAACAGGGCGGCCTCGTCGCCGCCCGTTCCCGCCCGGATCTCCATAATCAGCCCGCCGCGCGTGGCGGCGTCGCCCGCGGTGGCGAGGTCCTCCAGCTCTGTTCTCGATGAGGAGTACTTCTGCTCGAGTTCGGCAACCTCGGCCTGCAGGTACTCCCGCGATCCCGGGTCGGTCTCAAGCTCCAGCATTTCCCGGGCGCCGGCCAGGTCCGCTTCGAGGCGATGGAAGGCCCGCACGGTCTCCGCAACTTTCCGCAGCCCGCCATACTCCTTCTGCACCTCCACCATCGCGGCGGGGTTGGCGAGAACATCCGGCTCCTGCAGGCGGCGTTCGAGTTCCTCGAATCGCCGCAGCTTCAATTCAAGACTGGGAAACATGGAAAGCCTCAAACGCCCATTCACTGTAATCTCGATCGCCGGCAGACTGATCGTCGAGACGCTACAGATGGCGGAGGCAGGGCATGGGCGATGCCAGTCGGAGAGTCAACCAGTCGGACAATAAAAGCGCCCGGACAGGGTCCGGGCGCTGGAGTTCGCTGCGAAGCTTCGACAACACGAACGATGTCGCGGAATCTCAGCCTTCTTCCTTCTTGGCCCACTTGTACTTCTTCTGGAACTTTTCAACGCGTCCAGCCGCATCCAGCAGCTTCATCTTGCCGGTGAAGAACGGGTGGCTGGCGGCGCTGATGTCCACGGTGATCAGCGGGTAGGTGTTCCCGTCTTCCCACTTGATGGACTCTTTCGACTTCATCGTGGACTTGGACAGGAATTTGAAGTCCGCGCCGATGTCGTGGAAAACGACCGGGTGGTAATCGGGATGGATGCCGTCTTGCATGGAACCGCTCAAAAACTCAGGTCTTCCGGAAATAGGAGGACTCGGCAGATTATCGGCCCGCATCCGGAGACGCAAGTCTTTTCGCAGGCGGGAGAAGACTCAACATTCCCGGCACGCACCACCCGCCGGAACGGCGCCCGTCAGTCGAGTTCCCAGCCTTTGCGATACTCGCGCCGCAGCAGAGCGCCTGCGGCCGCGGAATTGGTCACCTGAAGGGCTGCCGCATCCCACTCGAGCGTCTGACCTGCCCGATACGCGACAGTGCCGAGCAAAACTGTTTCCGTCAACGCGCCTGAGTAATCGAAGTTGCACAGGGTGGGGGAGCCGGTTTTGCACGCGGCAATCCACTCCTGGTGGTGGCCGATCGATTTCGGAATCGACTGCGGCGGCGGGGTGAAGTCGCGGAACTGATCTTCCGGGAACAGCCGGTAGTTTCCATAGCTGGAATACAGCGAGCCCTTGTCGCCGATGAAGTACACGCCTGCATTCGGAAGCTCCTTCTCGTGAGCAGGCTTCTCCACCAGATCGCCGTCCATCCATGTGAGCGCCACCGGCGGCTGCTCGCCGCGGGCGGGAAACTTCCAGGTGACATTCATTCCCATCGGAGCGGTTTCAGGATGAACGGCCGGGCCGCTGGCAGAAACGGAAGTGGGATGACGCAGCCCGAGGGCCCAGAAGGCGAGGTCGATGTAGTGACACCCCATGTCGCCGAGCATGCCGTTGCCGAAGTCCCACCACGATCGCCAGTTGGCGGGGAGATAGGTGTTGTGGAAAGGCCGTTCGGGGGCTGGTCCCAGCCAGAGATCCCAATCGACTCCCGGCGGGACAGGCTCGGTCGCCGTGGGACGTTCTCCGCCCCCCCAGTGCTTGCCTTTGGTCACCCAGACTTTGACTTCGCGAACCGGGCCGATCACCCCGGCCTGCACAATCTCCACGACGCGGCGGTAATTCTCGGTCGCGTGAATCTGCGTGCCCATCTGGGTCGCCAGCTTTTTCTCCAGGGCGGTCTGGGCCATCAGCCGGGTTTCCCAGACTGAGTGGGCCAGCGGCTTTTCGCAGTAGCAGTGCAGACCGCGGCGCATGCCGGCCAGGCTGGCATGGGCATGCACATGATCGGTGGTGCTGACCACAATGCCGTCGAGCTTTTCGCGGTCCAGAAGTTTGCGGAAGTCCCTGTAGCGGGCGGCGGCGGGGTATTTCTCGTAGGCTTTGGCCGCCTGTCGGTCATCCACATCGCAGATGGCGACAATGTTTTCCGATGCCACTCCCTGCAGGTTGGCGCCCCCCCGGTTTCCCGGACCGATGATGCCCAGATCGAGTTTCTCGTTGGGAGACCTGGTCGGCGATTGCGCGAGCGAATGGCCAACATACAGCCCGGCGGCGAGGCTGGTGGTTGTTTTGAGGAAATCACGACGCGAGGCGGTGTGCATGGGAAGCGTGCCGTGGTCGGGGGGGGGGGGCGGGGAGTGGGGATGGATTTGCTTCACGTTAGCGCACCGGCGGAACTCCCGCCATGGGAGGGCGGGGTTGACGACACGACGGGAGTTGAATGTTCTGTATTCCGGCGGCCTGAACCGGTAGCATCACCGCCACTGGCGCCGCATTGACGCGGGGCAGTTTTCGCGTCGCTCGAGTGCGGAGTTCTTTGTCCATGATGACGACGATCGTGTTGGTGTCGGCCGTAATCCTGTCGGTCGCCTATGTGACCTATGGCCGCGTCCTGCCGCGGCTGTTCCGGATCGACCCGAACCAGCCGACGCCGGCCGTCACCATGTGGGACGACGTCGACTATGTCCCCTGCGACCGCGGGCCGCTGCTCAGCCAGCACTTCAGCGCGATTGCGGCCGCGGGGCCGATTGTCGGGCCGATTCTGGCCGGCGCTTATTTTGGCTGGCTGCCGGCACTGCTGTGGATTCTCGTCGGTTCGATTTTTGTCGGCGGCGTGCACGATTTTGCCGCGCTCATCGCGTCCGTCCGACACCGGGCCGACTCGATTTCCGAAGTTGTCCGGCAGCACATCAGCGGCCGGGCGTTTGTGCTGTTCCTGATCTTCATCTGGCTGGCGCTTGTCTACATCATCGTCGCGTTTACGGACATCACCGCCACGGCGTTCATTGAAGACCAGGTCATTGATGGGGGCGAGGTGGTGCTCGGCGCGGGAATCGCGACGTCGTCGCTGCTGTACCTCATCCTGCCGATCATCATGGGAATTGTCGTGCGGTACGGCAAAGTCAACATGGAGAAGGCGACCTGGGTGTTTATTCCGCTCGTGGGGCTCGCCATCTGGGTCGGTCAGAAGTACCCGCTCGACATTACGTCATTCGCGCAGCAGTTCTATCCGACTGACACGCCGCACGAGGCCGCGCGGAAGACCTGGGACATCATGCTGCTGATTTACTGCTGCATTGCCTCGGTGGTTCCGATGTGGATGCTGTTGCAGCCCCGCGGCCAACTGGGGGGATACTTCCTGTACGGCGCCCTGATCGCCGGAGCGTTGGGAATCGTGATGGGCGGCGGAGAAGTTCATCTGCCCGCCTTCAAGGGGTTTGAGGCGTCGAACGGCTTCATGTTGCTGCCGATGCTGTTCATCACCATCGCCTGCGGCGCCTGTTCGGGCTTCCACGGGCTCATCGCTTCGGGAACCACGTCCAAACAGTTGAGAACCGAGTCCGATGCGCGGTCCATCGGTTATGGCGCCATGCTGCTGGAGGCGATGGTGGCCATTATTTCCCTGTGCTGCGTCATGATGCTCGTGCAGGATTCGCCGCTGGCGCAGAATCCCAAGCCGGAGCAGATTTACGCCCAGGGCATTGGTGCGTTTCTCGCCAAGGTCGGCATCAATCCGACGCTCGGAATCGCTTTCGCACTGATGGCGTTCACCACGTTCGTCTACGACACCCTGGATGTCTGCACGCGGCTGGGAAGGTTCATCATTCAGGAGCTGACCGGAATGCGCGGTGCGACCGGCAAGTGGTTTGGAACGCTCCTCACCGCCGGCGTGCCGGTCTATTTCGTGACGCAGACGCTGCTCGACAAGGCCGGGAAGCCTGTGCCGGTGTGGCGGACGTTCTGGCAGCTGTTTGGCGCCAGCAATCAGTTGCTCGCCGCCTTGACGCTGCTCGGCGTGACCGTCTGGCTGTGGCGGACCCGCCGGGCCTGGTGGGTGTGGCTTGTGACCGGACTGCCGGCCGTGCTGATGTACGTGATGAGCAGCTGGGCGCTGGTCACCATCATCCGCGCCGAGTTTACGAAGTCGGGTTCGACGGGCAGCCCGGTTGGCTGGATTTCAGTCACGCTGGTGGGGCTGGCCGCGGTCATGCTGGTCGAGGCGGTGGTCGCGGTCACAGGCGGCCTGCAGCCGCCTTCCGCACGCGAGCCTCAGCCGGCGACTGCTTGACGCCTGCAGGCAGCAGCCCTGACCGCGTGACGGATTTCAAGTGTCGACCGCCGCGATTTTCAGTGGATCGCGGCGTTCGCAGAATCGTGAAGTCGGCCGCTTGAGACGCCTGCATGTCGTGCATACGATGCGGATGGCGGCGGGCTTCGGTCTGCCGCCTTAAGCCTCTGCGATGTTCGAAGACAGGCCAAGTTTCGTTGACCCTACACACGTTCCGCAGGGGGCTGCAGTTCATCCGGCAAATTGACTTCGGCGTGCCAGGCTTTGTCTGTCCGACCGAACGCATGACCCGGTGACGCGGCTTCCACCTGAAACTGCGGGTCTGAATGAGACGGCTTGAACGGCATCCCGTGGAGGTTTTTTCATGCGCAGGGCGGTCACTCTTCGTGCCGGCGATGTCTTCAGCGCGACTGCTCGGCGACTGCCAGACGAGACTGGATTAATCCGGCCCTCACAAGCGCGTCCACGAACTCCCGGGCGACTGGCCCCGCTGTTTTCCCGCCAGAGCCGGCGTGTTCCAGCATGACGACGAAGGCGATTCGCGGCCGGTCTGCCGGCGCGTAGCCCGCAAACCAGGCATGGTCGGGCTGACCGCCGCCGGTCTCAGCCGTACCGGTCTTCCCGGCCACACGAACACCTGCAACGGCCGCAGCCCGGCCGGTTCCCAGCGGGTCTGAAACCACGCGTTCCAGCGACTCCCGGAGGACCGCGACCGTCCGCGGCGAAAGTCCGATGTTCGTGCCTGATCCGGCCCCCTCGCTCGCTTCAAATCCGACCAGCTGGATCGTATCAGTTGCCGTTCCGGGAGGCGACACGTGTGCGAACCGCGGCGCGACCAGCGAGCCGCCGTTGGCAATGGCCGCCATCATCCGCGCCACCTGCAGCGGCGACACCAGCAGCGACGACTGCCCGATGGCCAGTTGCAGCGTCGCGCCCTGATCGCCCCGTCGCCCGCCTCCGGCCGGTCTTCGCGGCAGTCGTCCTCCGGCTTCGCCTGGCAGATCGGCCCCGGTTGGCGCGCCGAACCCAAAGCGTTCGCTCCACTGCCGCAGCGGATCGTCTCCGAGCTTCCGCGCGGCTTCAAAGAAATAGACGTTGCAGGACTGGCAGAGGGCGTCCGACAGCGTCACGTCGCCGTGGCTTGCGCCATGCTGGCGGAAGATCATGCAGCGCAGCTGATCGGGCCGATGCAGGAACCCCTGGCAGTGAATGGCCTGGTCGGGCTCGATGACGCCTTCTTCAAGAGCGGCGATGGCCGTCAGAACCTTGAACACGCTGCCGGGCGGGGCCGTCATGGCTGTGACCCGCGGGAAGAACGGCCGGCGCGGATCGTCCATCAATTTCTGCCAGCGATCAGCGTCGAACTGATTGAACAGATTCAGGTCGAACCGCGGAGCACACGCGGCGGCGATGGTGTCGCCCGTTGCGACATCGATCGCCACAATCGTCCCGCCGCGGGGCAAGGTCCCTTCCACAGTCTCGGCAGCGGACGTGTCGTCGACGGCCGACGCCGACGGCGTGGCGCCGGCCAGGGCCGCTTCGAGAATCGATTCGGCGGCCCGCTGCGCTTCGGCGACAATCGACAGCGTGACATCACGGCCTTCGACGGGGGGGCGGACCACCGTGGACGCAATGATTTCCCGGCGCCGGTTGTAGACCACGCGCCGGATCCCATCCTGACCGCGCAGGACGGAATCGTACGCCTGCTCGATGCCGCTTTCCCCGCCGCGCAGCGCTGCGTCGGAATCGGTCCGGGCTGTGCGACGGACCCCGATGATGTGTGACGCAAGATCACGGCCCGGGTACACGCGTTCGTGCCGCCGCTGGACTGCGACCACGCCCGGCGGAAACGTCGACGGCGCTGCTTCAATTGCCGCCGCGGTCGACAGCGTCAGATCGCTGAGAATCTGGTGGAACTGAAGTTCCTCCTTCAAAACGAGCGGGTCGGTGCGCTCCCGCTGCGGCGGCGTCGTCAATTCGGCGACGAGCGTCGACCACAGAGATTCCAGCAGGTCGCCCGGCGCCTCGTCATCAACCGCGGCCTGGCGATCGGCGTCCGACCGGGCCTGACGACGCGCCTCAACGCTCCGCACCATGCGAGCGATCCGGTTCTGGATCGCCTGTCGACGGCTGTCCAGTTCCGGACGGCTTTGTCCCGTCAGCGTCGCCAGCGATGTCCACAGTTCGTCCCGCTGACGGAGAACTTCCTCCTCGGCACGCTGCAGCATGTCGCGGTCCCGGCGATCGCGCGGCGCCAGTCGCTGGCGCGCCTGCTGACTCAGCCACCTGGGATTCGGAGGATCCTCCAGCCAGCGGTAATGGACCGAAAGACTGAATCGCGTGCGGTCGAAGGCCAGCACCACGCCATCGGCCGAGACAATCCGCCCATTCGCCGCGGGGATCGCTTCCAGCGCTGTCGACTTTTCGTCCCAGGAGCCGACGAAGCGGTCGGCGATGAACGCCTGAACGTGAGCGATGCGGCCGGCGATGACGACCATCAGCGCCGCCACGACCGTCGTCATCGCCCGCAGACGCACCGGGGCCGACGCCGCGGGGCGTTCCGCAGCAGCCAGTTTCCAGCGAAGGGCAGGGCCGGACTTCATGGTTGACTGTCAGGCGGCTCGGGCCTGAGGCAGAGGCGAATCGGTCAGAAGCTCCGGAGTGTCGCGGAGCCGGACGATGTTCGCCCCCAGCGACGACAGCTTGAGGTCGAGCCGTTCGTAGCCGCGGTCGAGGTGATAGACGCGGCGGATGGTGGTGTCCCCCTCGGCGGTGAGCGCCGCGATGACCAGGGCGGCGCTTGCCCGCAGGTCGGACGCCATGACGCTTGCACCCGTCAGCCGCGTGCCGCCGTGAATGACAGCGCGGTCTCCGCTCTGTTCGATCCGTGCGCCCATGCGGCAGAGTTCCGAAACGTGCATGAAGCGATTGGGAAACACGTTGTCCGCAGCGATGCTGATTCCCGGGGCGGCCGTCAACATTGCGGTGAACTGGGCCTGCACATCGGTGGGGATGCCAGGGTAGGGGATGGCCGAAAACTCGACCGGTCGCCATTGCGGGCCTGCCGCCGCCTCGATTGCGGTTCCGGACGGAGCGATTTCGATGGCGGCGCCGGCGCGGCGGAGCAGTTGGGTGACGCTGGCCAGGTGGGCCGGCTCGACGTTTGAAATCATCACTTCGCCACGGGTGGCGATGGCGGCGGTCATCAGCGTGGCCGCTTCGATGCGGTCGGGAATCACCGCGTGCGCGCCGCCGTTGAGGGCCGGCACGCCTTCCACGCGAATGACGGACGTGCCCTGCCCGGAGATTCGTGCTCCGAGGCTGTTGAGGAAATGGGCGAGATCGACAATTTCGGGCTCGAGCGCTGCGCTGGTGATGGTGGTCGTCCCCGAGGCCAGAACGGCAGCCGTGAGGATGTTGGCGGTCCCGGTGACAGTCGTTCCCTGAGGCCCGGCCATATCGATGGTCGCGCCCTTCAGCCGGCCGGCCGACGCCAGCACATAACCGTTCTCAACCCGGACTCGAGCGCCGAGGGCTTCCAGGCCGCGCAGGTGCAGGTCGATGGGGCGATGGCCGATGTTGCAACCGCCCGGCAGCGACACTTTCGCCCGGCCGCGACGCGCCAGCAGCGGACCCAGCACGCAAATGCTCGCCCGCATTTTGCGGACGAGATCGTACGGCGCCGTGAACGACCGGCGATCCTTCACCTCGAGGGCGAGTTCGTTAGGCCCGGTTTCGTCAATCTCCATGCCCAGGAACCGCAGCAGCTGACTCAGCGTCGACACGTCGGAAAGACGAGGAACTTCGCGCAATCGTACGGGACCATCCGTCAGCAGTGCTGCCGCCATAATCGGCAACGCGGAATTCTTGGCCCCGCTGACACGGACCGTGCCGCGAAGAGGCGATCCGCCGCGAATGACGAGCAAGTCCATCCATGGACCCTGAAAAGGCTAAGCCGGAATGTCGCATCCTGCGACGGGAACCCGCGTTCCGGCAAATCTGGCCACTTGATCATACGGCGGCCGGCGGGATCGACTCAACGGCAATGCTGGCGGGTGAAATCCCGCACGTCGCGGGCCGGCGTGCGGCGGAAGTCTACTGTTTCCCTTCCTCGCGTTTCGACCACCAGGGGAGCGAGATTCCACCGTCCATCGTAATCGTGCTGCCCGTCATGTAGTCGGCGTCGTCGCTGGCCAGAAACGCGGCCAGTCGCCCGAGTTCCTCCGGCTTTCCCAGCCGTTTCCAGGGAATGTTGGCGGCCCCCTCCGCCAGTTGTTCCTCCGAGAAGAACTTCCGCTCGCCGGGGGTGTCGATCCACCCGGGATGAATGATGTTGACCCGGATGCGGTGCTTGACCAGTTCGATGGCGGCGGTGCGGGCCATGTGATCGATGGCGGCTTTCGCCATGTTGTACGCCATCGCCATGGGAATCGGGATGACGGCGTGCGGCGAACTCATGACCAGAATGACCCCGCCGTTTTGCGGAATCATGGCCTGCGCGGCGGCCCGCACGCCGAAAAAAGCGCCCCACATCGTCACGTCGATCGTCTTCCGGAAGCCCTCCATGTCCGCTTTGACCATCAGTTCCCGGTCGCTGTAAGCGGCGTTCGAGATATAGCCATCAATCCGGCCGAAGGTGTCCACCGTCTGTTTCACCATCGCTTCGACCTCGTCCTGGTTTGAGACGTCGGCCTTCAGCAACAGCGCTTTGCCCCCCCGCTTCTTCACTTCGTCGGCAACTTCTTCCGCCTCGCTATGTCCCGATCGGTAATTGATGGCGACATTCGCGCCCTCGTTCGCCAGTTCGATCGCGCAGCCCCGACCGATCCCTTTGGAAGCCCCGGTCACGAGGAAACTCCGTCCCTTCAACTTCATTGCGTCAGTCCTGCTGCAGAATGATGACCACTGTCGGCGAGATCGTCGCCGCGCGAAGACGTCGGTGCAATCGAGCCCTCTCGCCACTCGTCGACGAAACGGGGGGGCGCCTGCCCGGTCAGGTCGAACCACGCCTTTTCAGCGGCGTCGGCTCCACTCTGAATTGCGTCCGGGATTCCGACTCCATGATAAGCGTTCCCGGCGAGCGCCAACCCGTGAAGCGCGCGAACCTCGGATTCAATTGCAGTAACCCGCTCCCGATGGCCCAGCACAAACTGCGGAATTCCGTGTGCGTACCGGACGACTTCGCAGAAGTCCGGCCTGCCGGACACGCCGAGAATCAGTTTGAGTTCGTCGAGGACGAGTTGCCGCAGCGTCGGATCATCGTGCTGCAGCAGATCGGCCTGCAGGGCGCCACCGAGAAAGGTTCGCAGAATGACGCGGCCTTCCGGAGCGCGCCCGGGAAACTTCCGACTGGCGAACGACACTGCCAGGATTCGGCGTTTTTCAATCTGCGGAATGACCAGCCCGGCGCCGTTGAGCGGGTGCCGGATGTCCGCCAACTGATGGCCGCTGACGACGATTGCCGACGAGGAGTACTCGAATTCGCGCAGTTTGGCGGCGATCTCCGGCGACTGCGCCGCCAGCAGCGACGCCGCCTGATGCGCAGGCAGCGCGATGACGGCGGCATCGAATTCAGGCTGTCCCCCCGCCGTCTGCACCCGCCATCCGCCAGTTGCGTTCTGCGAAAGACGCTCCACAACGGCGCCGAACTCGATGGCCCGGCCCCCCCCGATTTGTGCGGTCATCGCCTCCAGGAGTTCCGACATGCCGTTCGGCAGCGAGGCGAACAACCCGTATCGGGCGCCGCTGGTGTCGGAGGTGCGCTGGCGGCGCATTGCCCGCAGCACGCTTCCCTGCTGCAACTCCATCTGGGCAAACCGGGGGAAGGTGGCCGACAGGCTCAGTCGTTCCAGATCGCCGGTGTAGATGCCGCCGACCAGCGGCTGGACGAGCCGGTCGAAGGCTTCGCTGCCGAACCGCCGTCGCACGAACGACGCCACCGATTCGTCCCCCCCTCCGCGACGAACGGGGACGCCGGGCTCTGCCAGCACCCGCTTCTTGCCTCGCCACGACAGGAGCGGGGACTTCAGAAACGGGGCGATCCGGGTTGGTGCGACCAGCTGGAAACCTGCAGGCGTCGGAACCGGGTGGCCGTGAGACAGGACGAACGATTGCCGATGCCTCGGATCGGTGGCGATCAGCCGGCCTTCCAGCCCCAGCCGACGGCACATGGCGATGCCCGCAGGCTTGTTTGTGATGAAGGAGTCGGCCCCGCGTTCAACGAGATAGTCTCCCAGCCGCTGGGTCGCCACCAGCCCCCCCGCATTGGGGCCTGCTTCGTAGACGGTCAACGCGACGTTCCGACCGGCCCAGACGGCGAGGTCGCGACAGCGGATCGCCGCCGACAGGCCGCTGAATCCCGCCCCGACGATGGCGATGCGGAGCGTCGATGGGGCCGGCGGGGGAGTCATCCCCGCAGGATTGAAGGTTCGCTTCCGTTTCGCAAGCGGCATTGCGGAGTGGGAAACCGAGTTCTTCGGCCGTAGAATTCCGGTGCACACTCTGCCGACCCCATTCCGCCCCCGCAGGCGGCCAGGGGTCGCCCAAGTTGACCCGCCTCCTGGACCCTCCCGCCATGCTTCGAACTGTTCTCGCCCTCGCCGCCACTGTTGCCGTTGCATTTCAGTTCTCCGCTGTTCCGTTCTCTGCCGTGGCCGATGAAGCCCGACCCGAGGTCAAACCGCAGATGCCATCTCCCCTGAGCCACACCATGAAGTCGCTGGATGGCGAGGATGTCGACCTCGCGAAGTACAAGGGGAAGGTGGTGATGGTGGTGAATGTCGCCAGCGAATGCGGCCTGACCGGTCAGTACAAGCCGCTCCAGCGACTGCATGACAAGTACAAGGACCAGGGCTTCGTCGTGCTCGGTTTCCCGTGCAATCAGTTTGGAAGCCAGGAACCCGGAACCGCGGCGGAGATCAAGTCTTTCTGCACGCAGAACTACGGCGTCACGTTCGACATGTTTGCGAAGATCGACGTGAACGGGGAAAACGCCGCACCGCTCTACAAGACGCTGACGACCACGCCGACGAAGCCAGCCGGGCCCGGCAAGATCAGCTGGAACTTCGAGAAGTTTCTGATCGGCCGCGACGGGCAGGTGGTGGCCCGCTTTTCGCCCCGGACCGAGCCCAGCTCGGACGGCGTGGTGAGCGCGATCGAGGCGGAACTCGCGAAGAAGTAAACCGCTGTGTGCGTCCGCCGACCGGCTTCCAGTCCAGGTTGCGGCCCCTGTCGCTGACATGGGGCGAGTTCCACGACCGTCGGAGGCCTGCCGCAGCGCCGTTCTCCCCGAGGAGTCCTCAATGCGGGTCACTGTCGCGTTGTTGATGCTGTGCGGCCTCGTCGGCGCCTGCCTCGCGGCGGAGCCGGCGTCCGACCGCAACCGATTCCGTCAGGACCTCGCTGGTTCGGAAGAAGTAGAGAAGTTCATTCGCTCCTTTGAAGGCAAGGGAGCCATTGGCGACGACTCCTCTCCGACCCCGCCTGCCGAGGCGGCCGCGCTGTTTCGGCTGGCGGATGGCCTGGCAATTGACCTGATCGCAGCCGAGCCCCGCGTGGCCCAGCCGCTGTACATCAGCTTCGACGAGCGGGGACGGATGTGGGTTGTGCAGTACCTGCAATATCCGTTTCCGGCCGGGCTGAAAGTTGTCCGCTACGACCAGTATCTGCGGGCGGTCTTCGACAAGGTTCCACAGCCGCCGCCGCATGGCGAGCCCGGCGCCGACAAGGTCACCGTTTTTGAAGACACCAATGGCGACGGAACATTTGACCGGCAGAAGGATGTCATTACCGGTCTGAATATCGCCACGGCCGCCGTCACGGGACGGGGCGGAATCTGGGTGCTGAATCCGCCGTATCTGCTGTTCTATCCGGATGCCGACGGCGACGATGTCCCCGATGGCGACCCCGAAGTGCATCTCTCGGGCTTCGGACTGGAAGACACCCATTCGGTGGCAAACAGTCTGGCCTGGGGGCCCGATGGCTGGCTGTACGCGGCCAACGGCAGCACGACGACCGGCCGCGTGTCCTCCGCAGTCTCGAAGGATGTGACTTTTCAGGGGCAGTGCATCTGGCGTTACCACCCGGTCACCAGGGTGTTCGAGATCTTCGCCGAAGGGGGAGGAAATACGTTTTCGCTTGAGTTCGATTCGAAAGGGCGCCTCTTCTCCGGAACCAACAACGGCAATACTCGGGGCATGTTCTACGCCCAGGGCAGCTACGGCGTGAAGAACTGGGCCAAGCATGGTCCGTTGACCAACTCGTTCGCCTTCGGCTTCTTCCCGCACATGCGACACGAGGGAGACGATGTCCGATTTCCGCAGACATTCTGCATCAACGAGGCGGACTCGCTTCCCGACGCCTATCGCGGAAAGATCATCGCGGCGAATGCCCTGCACAACCGGGTGTGGGCCAGCGAACTCATGCCGGATGGCTCCACTTACCGCACGCGCGATCTGCCGCCCCCGGTCACCACGCCCGATCAATGGTTTCGGCCGGTGGACATCAAAGCCGGGCCGGATGGCGGCATCTACATCGCCGACTGGTACGACACGCGCCTGACGCATGTCGATCCCCGCGACAACTGGCACAAGACCAGCGGACGCATTTATCGCCTCCGCGGCGCGTCATCTCCTGCGACGCCCGTCGATCTCTCGCAGGCGTCCGACCAGCAACTGCTCGAATCGCTGAAGCACACTGGCAAATGGCGCCGCATGACGGCCGTGCGCCTGCTTGGGGAACGCGCGGACGAACAGTTGCGACCCCAGTTGACAGAATTGGCACGGCGCAACGAACCAGGGGCACTGGAAGCCCTGTGGGCCCTGCACTGGCGCGGCTGGTTTGACGAAGAACTCGCTCGCGAACTGCTCGACCACCCTGACGAACACATCCGCCGGTGGTCCGTCCGCCTCATTGGCGACCAGCGCCGCGCCGAGGCGGCCACGGTGGCCCGCCTGGCCCGTCTCGCCCGCGAAGAAGCCTATGTGCAGGTTCGCTCACAACTTGCATCCACTGCGAAACGCCTCCCGGCCAGTGCCGCGCGCGACATCCTCCGCGGATTGCTGACTCACGACGAAGACGCGGGCGACCTGCAGCTCCCTCTGCTGATCTGGTGGGCGATCGAAGCCCATTGCGGGTCGGACCGGGAACAGATGCTCGCACTGCTGCGCGACGCGGCCGACTGGGATCGCCCACTCATGGCCGACACCGTTCTCTCGCGGCTGATGCAGCGGTTCGCGCTGGAAGCAGTGCTCGCCAGCGACGACGCCGACCGCCGCCGAGCCTGTTTCGAAGCGTGCCAGCGCCTGTTCGCTGCCGCGCCGTTGGCGAACCATCGGCAGCGTCTGGCGGAAGGTTTCCTGGAAGCGTTCGCCGGACGCGACCTGTCGGAAGTTCCGGCGGAGCTGGCCCGAAAGCTGTCCGAGGCGTCCGCAACGGGTGGGGCGGCCGACCTGCTGGTCGGCATCAAACTCAACGATCCCTCCGCCATCTCGGAAGCCCTCAAGGTGGTTGCCAGCGAGAAATCTCCAATCGCTTCGCGACTGGCGCTCATCGAGGCGTTCGGCGCCACGCCGAGGCAGCCGGCGTCTGGAGTCCTCCTGCGGCTGCTCACCTCGCCATCGATCCCCATCAAGCGCGCCGCGTTGCTCGCGCTAATGGCCTACGACGATCCGGCCATCGGCCGGGAAGTCTGCAGTCGGTGGCACAACTCGCTGCCCGACGAGCGCGATCTCCGCAGCATCGCGCTGCGGCTGCTGGCGAGTCGAGCCGAGTGGTCGAAGTCGCTGGTGAACGAGGTCTCCCGGTCGCGCATCAAATCGTCAGAAGTCCCCCTCGACCTCGTGCAGCAGATGCGGCTGCACCAGGACGCCGGCCTGGAAAGCGACCTTGACCGCCTGTGGGGGCGAACCCGGGCAACTTCCGACGAGAAACGCCAGCAGATCGAGCGGTTGACCCGCCTCATCAAGTCGGGAGCGCAGCAGTCGGACGCCGGTGATTCCGCCCGCGGACGGGCCCTGTTTCAAAAGCATTGCGGCACATGTCACACGCTCTTCGGCGAAGGCGGACAGACCGGCCCGAACCTCACCGGCTATGACCGGGAAAAGCTCGACTTTCTCGCCGTGGCCATCGTCGATCCATCAGCGGCGATCCGGGAAGAGTTCACGCAGTTTGGAATTGCCATGAAGGACGGCCGGGTGCTGACCGGCCTGATCGACCAGCAGACGCCGACCACCGTCGTCATCCGGGGGGCCAACAACCAGACCACGCTCCTCAATCGCGACGACATCGAGGAACAACAGGCGCTCCGGACATCTCTGATGCCCGATGGGCTATTGGACAAACTGAGCGATGCCGAGGTCCGCGATCTGTTCGCGTTCGTGATGAGTAAAACACCGCCGCGCTGACCGCCCGGTCGCTCAGACTTCCCGGTGATCTTATTGGCGATCGGTCCCTGCAGCCGCAGTCCCCGCCCGCCAGCGTCGGGACGGAGCGGCGCCCCACAGTCATATTGTCGCCATGAACTCGCGGGCGTATCGTCCTGTGATGAGCTTCCGGCTGCGAACAAGAGCCCGACTTTCTGTCAGCCAGGCGACGGCCGCCGTCCTGCATGCAGTCGGGGTGCGAGCGGTGAACCCCCGGCCGCGAGCCCGCCGGCGCTGGCCCGTCGCTGCCATCTGCCGACTGCTGGTGGTCGCGGCAACGGCCTGCCCGGCGATTTCCTGTGCCCACGAACCCGACCAGCTGACTTCGTACTTCGACGGACTTCGCGCCCGGGAGCTGTTTGGAGTTGCGGAACGATATGGGCTTGATCGCCGGTCCGAGTTGCCTGTCGAGGCTGCAGAATCGGTGCAGCTGTCTGTCGAACTTTCCCGGACATTCGCGGCCCATGCGCAGCGCGTCGCCGACACTCAGGAGCGGGCGTTTCTGGAACAGCGGGCACTTGAGGCGCTGGAGGACTACCAAGGAACGGAGCCCTATCCCCGAATTCAGGCCGTGGCGTTTGAACGAATTCATCGTCAGATCGACCGGGCCCGCAGCGCCTGGTGGGACTGGACCGCGGATCCCGATGACTCCGATGCCCGCATGGCGGCCGCGCAGGAATTCGCTGCAGCGCACCAGGCGCTCGAGAACTGGATCGAAGTCACGGCCGGGACACTGGCGTCGGCCAGCAAGATTCGTACGTCCGGCGAACTGACCCGTCGCGAACTGGCCCTCTTGCTGCATGACGCCAAACTGAAATCGATCGACCTGTTGCTGCAGGGAGCGGAACTGGCCGTCACCGCGAACGAACGCGACCGCCTGTTGCGGAAATCGCAGGATGGCATCAAGCGTCTGACTGGTTCTCCGGAACGGGGAACGACTGCGGCATTGCGAGGGTTCTCCATCCGCCAGGCGCGACTCAGCGGCGACGAAAACGAACTGCGGTTCCTCGTGCGACAGACGACGACCGATCGCACGCCGCTGGAAGTACGGCAGGCCGCGATCGCCGAACTGGCCCGCTTCGAGCTGACAAAAGGGCGGTTTGAAGCCGCCGCCCGACTGCTCGTCGACGCGAAGGCGAGCGCGGGGACAACCACCGATGAACTCCGCGCGTTGCATGTCGAAGCGGTGCTGGGCATGTGGCGCGCCGCAGGGGGGCAGCGCGACGATCTGCTGGCGAGCGCCGAAGCAGGCCATGCCCAGACGGTCGGCCCCTGGCGGCTGCGCAACGAGTCGCTGCTTCAGGACGCCCGCAATGCCGGCGCGTATGGTGCGGAGGCCGCTGCACTCGTCCGCCGCGGGCGACGCGAGTTCCGGACCGGCCGCCGCCCCGCCGCCCTGGCGACGTTTCAGCAGGCTGCCGAGGTGGCCACGGTGCCCGCCGGTCGCGCCGAACTGCGCTTCATGCTGGCTTCGCTGTACATCGAGTCGCGGCAGTTCGAATCGGCCATTGCCGAGTCCACCCGCGTCACGGTCGAGTCCGTGACGCAGGAACTCGCCGCCCGGGCGTCGCTGTTGACCGCCTATAGTTGGGGCCAACTGGCCGCAGCCGGTGCGAACGCTGATGCGCGTCGCCAGTACGAAACAGCGATAAGGCGGCATCTCGAAAAGTTTCCCGACGACCCAACTGCCGGCGATGCCTCGCTCATGCTCGGCGCACTGGCCGAGGCCGAGGGACGGCTGGCCGGTGTTGTCGAAGCCGATCACGCGATGCCCGCGGAGCATCGCCGGGCAGGGGAGTCGACATCCCGGGCAATCCGCGCAACTCTGGAGGCGCTGGCCCGATTGCGCGACGACGCCCTGCAGGAGGTGGATGGCCGCTCCGCGGTCGAGTGGTCTGACGACGCGCGGCGACTGGCCGGCCGCGTAACTCCGCCGGCCGGCTCGACTGGCGTCGATGCGGCCGAGAATCTGCTGAATGCGGCACGCCTGCTTGCCGCCATTCCGGCGCCCGAGTTCCGGGAGGTGCTGGCGCTGCTCAATCGGATCTCTCCGCCCGCCGGAGCGTCCAGCGATGCTGTTGCCTGGGAACGGATTGCACAGGATGCCGCTGCGCTGCGGCTGGTCTGCCTGACCGCCACCGGTGCATTCGCCGATGCCGCGGCCACGCTCGAACAGCTGCGTACGGTCTCCAGCGAAGATCTGATGGGCGTCCTGTCGAAACTGAGCGCTGCCGGCCGGCAGCTTTCCGGGGCGCGGCGAGTCGAACTCGCAAAGCTCGAACTCGAAACGATTCACCGGATTCGGCTGCAGGGCGGGGGGCTGCCGCGCGAACAGAGGCAACTGCTCGCAGAATGCGAGGCCGAAGCGCTGCTGGCAACCGGCCGTTTTGAGGAAGCCGTCCGCATGTTCGACGAAGCGGCCGAGGGACGGCCGGAGCTGACGCCGCGACTCGCCGACGCATTGATGAAAACCGGACGACCGCAGGACCTCCAGCGGGCCCGTGCGCTATGGCAGCAGCACGAAGCACAGCAGAAACAGGGGACGCGAACCTGGTTTGAAGCCCGGCTCCATCTCGCCGAATGTCTCGCGGCTCTCGGGCAGTCGGCGGAAGTTCGCAAACTCATCGTGTCGACGAGAATCGTTTACCCGGAACTCGGCGGACCCGACCTCAAATCGAGATTCGGAGAGCTCGAACGGAATGCGGCGAATCCGTGAGGCGCGAGTCTCACTTGAACCGCAGGTCTTCAGCCCGAGGCAGGTCATTCAGCGAACGCAGCCCGAAGAGTTCCAGAAACCGCGGGCTGGTGCTGTAGTGAATGGTCTTCCCATCGTCACCCCGGCTGATGGACACGAGGTCGCGACGGATCAACTGGCGGATGATGGAATCCGCCTCCGGCTTGCCGCTGGCCGCGAGTTCTTCTTTCGAGAGTGGCTGCTCGTAGGCGACGAGCGCCAGCACTTCCAGTGCATCGGGCGCGAGACGCACATCTTTCGGCCCCTGGCCATGCACGCGGCTGCGGACTGGCTCGAATTCCGCACGCAGCGCCAGGCGGTAGTGTCCGTCGTCCAGTTCGATGAAATACGGACGCTGCTCGGATTGATACCGGTGATTCAGCCGGTCGATGCGAGTCTGCACTTCATCAATGGAGGCATTGATCACGTCCGCCAGCCGTCGCGGGCTGAGCGCCGTGCCACCGACGAACAGGAGGGCTTCAAGCACCTGCGCTACGTCAACGTCCAGCGACTCCTCAGCCTCCGGCGTTTCCTCCGCTTCCACTTCCGCTGTCGCGGAATCGTCCGTCGCGTCATACACCGGCTCGCTGGCCGCATCGTCGATGGCGATTTCTGAAAGCAGTTCCGCCTGCTCGGCCGCTTCCACGGCCTTCAGGTATTCTGCTTCGAGATCTGCGACAGACCAGCCATCCTCCAGCGGTTCCTCGGCCGGCGCACGTTCCTCCTGCTCGGGTTCGTGAACCACAACGGAGAACGGTCGGCGGTTGGCGTTTCCGTCGTCCATGACGGCTGAGACTCCCGGAAAGACGCTGGAAGCCTATTCCGAAGGGGCGAACCGCTCAACGGGAGTTTCACGCCTCGGCAGCGAGCCGGCGCTCACAGTCGGCCTCTGGCGAGTGCTCAGTATTCCCGTCGTTGCCGGCTCGAGGGGATGTTCAGGGCCTTGCGGTACTTGGTCACTGTCCGCCGCGCGAGCTGGTAGCCCTGTTTGGCCAGTTCGTCGACCAGTGCGTCGTCGCTGAGCGGATCGCGCTTGTCTTCGCCGTCGACGATTTCCTTCAGCTTGATCCGAATGATGTCCCAGGCGACTTCTTCGCCGCTCTCGGTCGTTGTTCCGCCGCCGAAGAACCGTTTGAGCGAAAAAATGCCCCGCGGGGTAGCGATATACTTGTCGGCGACCGCCCGCGACACCGTGGTCACGTGCACCCCCACCACCTGGGCGACATCTTCCATCTTCAGCGGCTTGATGTGCTCCGGACCGTAATCGAGGAATTCGGTCTGCTTGTCGACGATCGTCTGCGCGACCTTCTTCAGCGTGCTGTAACGCTGCTCGATGGCGTCGATCAGCCACCGCGCCGATTCCACCTTGCGCTTGATGAATTCCTTCGTCGCTGGGTCCGGATTCTGCTCCAGCATCTGCAGGTAACGGCGGCTGATGCGCAGCTGCGGCACATGCTCGTCGAGCAGCGCCACCGCCCATTTGCCGCTTTCGTCCTTGTCCACCGTCAGTTCCGGACTGATGCTCTGCACCGGCGCCTGGGCAAACCCGCGGCCGGGGTAGGGGTTCAGAGTTCGCATCTGCTCGATCGCCGACTTGATGGCGTCCAGCGGATACCCGGTTTTGCGTTCGATCAGCGGCAGGCGGTTCTGGACGATGTCGTCCAGATGCTGCGAGATCAGGGTGAACAGCACATCCCGCAGCGGCGTGTCGGGCGTGATCTGCAGCAGCAGACATTCCTTGAGGTCACGCGCCCCGATTCCCAGCGGATCGAGACGCTGAATCAGTTTCAGCGCCTTCTCGGCGTCATCCAGCGGAATGGGGCGACCGAACACCTGCACAAGTTCCGGCAGCGAACTCTGCAGCCGGCCATTGGTGTCGAGGTTCTGGATCAGGTACTCGCCAAACTCGCGCACCATCGGCGAGCAGTCGAAGTAATGGAACTGATCGAGCAGATATTCCTGCAGGGTTTGTGGACGCGTTTCCGCGTTCGCCATCACATCGTGCTGGCGGTCCGCATCTTCATCCATCCGGTTGCCGGAGGGCTTGGAGCCGGACGTGTAGTTGTCGTCCGGCCACTCCTGCGAAATCTCCAGCAGGCGTTCGAAATCGGATGCGTTGTTGTCGTCGCCTCCCGCGACGATCTCCCGCACTTCGACATCCTTCTGCGGCACCTCGTCCAGCGTGTCAATCGGGGCCGGTTCGCCATCGAACTCCTCGGGCGCCGGACCGCCCGGTTCCGGCGTCAGCTGTTCGAGCAGAAAGTTCTCAGACAATTCCTGGTCGATGCGCTCCTGCAGTTCCATCGTCGGAAGCTGCAGAATCTCCATCGATTGAATCATGCGCGGCGCCAGCTTCATCTGCTGGCTCATCCGCATCTGCTGTGAAACGTGAAGGTGCATGATTCTCGAATCAGTTCGTCAGTGAATTCCGAAGTCGGTCATTGTCAGCAGGACGTTGATGTCAAAACGCCTGCCGTCCCCGCAGGGCGTCGGCCAGCATCTCCCGATTGGCAAATTCGAGCACGCTCCCCGTCGCGATTCCGCGGGCCAGACGCGTGATCCGCACCGGCTCACCCTCCAGCCGATTGGAAATAAACAGGGCTGTGCCATCGCCCTCGAGCGTCGGATTCGTCGCCATCACCAGTTCCTGCACTCCATCCTCCCGGATTCGCTTCAGCAGCGCCTCAATGGTGAGGTCGCCAGGATGAATCCCCTCCAGCGGCGCGATTCGGCCTCCCAGCACGTGATACGTTCCGCCAAACACGCCCGCCGCTTCGAGCGACGTCACATCCTTTGGCTGCTCCACGACGCAGACGACCGTCCGATCCCGCCGCGGGTCGCGACAGATCGGACACATCTCGCCGTCCGTCAGGTTGAAACACTTCGGACATCGTCTGACTCGCTCCTTCACTTCCCGAATCGCATTCGCCAGCTCCATCGCTTCGGCGGTCGAGCAGCTCACCAGGTGGTTGGCCAGCCGCTCCGCCGATTTGCGTCCGACTCCCGGCAACGCGGCGAGACGGTTCACCAGCCGGCCGACCGACGAACCGAAGGGATGATCTTCAGGATGAAACTCTCTCCGCGCCATTTCGGTGTCGTCCGTGAACCTGACTCAATCCTGCCTTGCCTCATGATTTCGCAGTTCCAGTCGCCTTCAGGATTCTGATCCCAACTGCGACAACATGTCTCCCATGCCGGGGAACCCGCCGGCCGCCGACTGCATCGATTCCGCCGCTGCCAGCCGGGCCTTCTCGAGCGCGTCGTTGGCCGCCACGAGAACCAGTTTTTCCAGCAGTTGACCGCCGGCCGTCCGGGCCGATTCCTGAATCCTGACCGCCAGAACTCGTTGATCCCCCGACGCATCAACCTCGACGAGTCCATCTCCGGCCTGACCTGTCACCTGCAGGCGTTCGAGCCCTTCTTTCAGTTCCTGCAGCCGGCCCTGCATGGCCTGGGCCTGCTTCATCAGCTGTGCGGCGTTGGCGAGTTGCTTGAACATTCAGTGTCTTTCTGCACCGGCGTCGGCCGGCAGGTCAGCCGGGACCTTCGCCAGCCGTGGCATCCATCGACAGCGACTCGCGGACTTCGGCGACGCTGCCGCCGAACACGGCGATGGCCTGTTGGACGAACGGATCATTCTGTGTTGACGAATTCGCTCGTCGAACAGAAGTGTTTCTGGGGTTTTGGGTTGCGTCCGATTTTGCCGCTGCGGGAGCCGCCGCGGATCGAATCTGGACGCTGACCGTCGTTCCGCACGCTTCCGAAACTGCGGTAGCCACTCGGCTCACCGCATCCGGTCGTTCGCAGTACGACTTACTGAGAAAGTAATTCGCTGGAAACACAACGGCTAGTGCATTTGGCCCGAGAATTGCACGTTCGCTCGATTTTCTGAGATGGGAAGCGAGTTGTTCCGGCACCCGGGCCAGAACATCGTCCCACCCATCGGCTTTCGTCAACTCGTCAAGCGATTTGGTCGTCGGAGCTACAGGGCTTTGCGCAACAGGAGTCTGGGATGACACTTCCGACGGATTCCTGGCCGCGGGGCGCTCAGTCAGATCGTTTTTTTTTGACTCGAATGCCGGCCGGGAAGGGGCGGAACCGGGTTGCGGGCGGGCGACTGGCGCGCCCGTCGCCGGCGTTGCTGCCGGCGCTGGCCCCCGCTCCAGCAGTGTTCCGATTTCGCTCAGCTCGCCCAGGAACGTCATGCGCACCAAGGCCAACTCGAGCAACGGGCGTCCGTAAGTCGTTCGCTGCATGCGTCCACGGCAGTCCGCCAGGATCTGAAGGCTGGCTCCGATGCGGCGCAACCCCATTTGCTCGCTGAGGTTTCGGAGTCGCTCGCGGCTCGCATCCGAGACTGACATGAGCGCGACCGAACCCGCCCCAGCGGCCGTCACCAGCAGGTCGCGAAGGAACGTCAGCAGCTGTTCCGTCAGACTGCCGAGCTGGCACCCTTCTGCCAGCGACCGATCCAGATCTTCCAGGACGACCGCCCGGTCCTCGCGGGCAATGGCCTCAAACAGGCCGAACAAGCGTTCATCCGGGGCGGTCCCCAGCAGCCGGTGGACATCGTCGACCGTGATGTGTTCGGCACCGAACGCCAGAAGCTGATCGAACAGCGACTGGCTGTCGCGCATCGATCCGGCCGCCCGGCGGGCCACCAGCGTCACGGCCTCGTCGTCGACCCGAATGCCTTCCTGGGCAGCGATTTCCGTCAGTCGCTGCGCGATCTGGGTGGTCGCGATCACTCCGAAATCGAAACGCTGGCACCGCGAAAGAATGGTGTCCGGGACCTTGTTCGGTTCGGTGGTGCAGAAAATGAATTTGACGTTCGGGGGGGGCTCCTCCAGCGTTTTCAGCAGGGCGTTAAACGCTTCCTTGGTCAGCATGTGCACTTCGTCGATGATGTACACCTTGTAAGGCGACCGCATCGATTTCACGTTCACGTTCGACCGCAGCTGTCGGATGTCGTCGATGCCGCGATTGGAGGCGCCGTCGATTTCCAGCACATCGACATCCGTGCCGGCGGAGATTCCCTGACAGATTTCGCACTGATTACACGGGACGCCATCGACGGCGTCCGGGCAGTTCAGCGCTTTCGCGAAGATCCGGGCGGAGGAGGTTTTGCCGACTCCCCGGGCTCCGGTGAACAGATAAGCATGTGCGACGCGGCCGGAGCGAATGGAATTGCACAGGGCCTGCGCAATCTGCTCCTGGCCGACGACATCTCCGAACGTCTGCGGTCGAAACCGCCTCGCCAGAACTGTATACGCCGCCTGCTGTTCCACCGGTAAATACCCCTGAGAGCCTGTTCGCGCCCGATGCCTTGAACCGAAGGAAAGCTTGTTCGCGCGCGACAGATCTTCAACGAATTCTACCGGACCGGCCCGAATTCCACGACGGAGCGCGTGGATTGCCGACTGCATCCGCCGGGTGCGATCTGCGTTCTGCAACAGTCTGTCGTGCAGGCTTGCCGCGAACTCGTTTCCACAGGCGTTTCCGATGGAATTCGGCCGCCCGCCCGCCCGATTCGATGATTGACGGACTGCCCACCTTTGCTTTCCTGCGCGCCCTATCGCATGACATTCGTTCGCCCACCAGTGTGGCACCATCGATCCGGATTCGCGGGAGCGCCTCTCCAGGTGTTCGCCGTCATCCTGCTGGCGCTGGGAGGCGGTCTGGCGGCGTCCCATTGGCTGGCCGAGGGCCGTAGCGAGAAGTTCTACGGGTATGTTCATCCCCGGATGACGACAATTTCCGCTCCCCGCAGCGGAGTGATTGCCACGATCGAAACCCGGTGCGGCGACCTGGTCGAGCCCGGCTCACTCATCGCCCGCCTCGCCGACGAAAACCTCGAACGACGCTTCGAAGCCAAGCAGGGGCAGATCGCCTCGATGGAAGCGGAGCTGATGCGTTCCCAGGCGCAGGCCGAACTCGACCTTGACTGGCGACTCCGCGATCTCGACTCCGATATCTGCGAACTCCAGCTCCTTGCCGCGACCTACCAGAAAGAACGCTTCGACTTCGAGTTGCGGAAGAACATGCTGTCCGATTCGCTGGCGAGCAACCAGTTTGCCATGCTCGGCGGAAACGACGACTTCATGAGCTCTCTGCTGCGAGAGCAGGGGGAATCCGCGGAAGACCGGATGGTCACCGTGCTGCGTCTCGAGGCTGCAGAAAACGCCGCCGAAGTGTCCCAGGCCCAGATCGAATGGTGCGCCTGGAACAAGGCCCGGCTCGAGAAATTGCGGGGGCGACTGCCGGATGTCGTCAAGCGCTCGGCCGGCGTCGATGTTCTCAATGCGCAGCTCACGCAGGCGAAACGCGATCTGCATCTGATCAGGTCGGAACGCGAATCGCTGGAAATCAAATCGCCGGCCATTGGACGCATCGGCGTCCTGCGAATGACGGCGGGCAGCGCGGTGAATCCCGGCGGAGCGATCGTCGACATCCTCGACGACATCGAGCGGGAAGTGATCGTGCAGGCCCCGTCCGAGAAGATTCTTCTCTTCCGATGCGGGGAGAAGGTGAACATCACCTTCGCGGGCCGCGAGAAGCGGGAAGGGCGGATTGTGAAAATCGCCCCGCAGGCGCAGACGGTCGGCAATGACGTCGGCGGCGAATCGTTCGTCGAAGTGCGCATTCAGCAGACGGGCGAGATCTGGCCCGAAGTCCCGGCCGGTTCCCGGGTGACCGTTCGCCTGTAATGGGAGAACGCAGGCCGGCGGGTCGGCCTCAGCGGGATGCCATCTGAGCGGGACGCGACACCGGAAACGCCGGCCATTGCACCGCCCCGATCTGGGGATCGTCCGAGATGAGTCGTTCCCGCGCGGCGACAAAGTCCGGGCTGTTCGCATCGCCATAGCGGTCGCGGCGCCCCCACACCTGCGCCAGGGAATCCTGGTACAGCAGCACCCAGTCCTGGCGATCCGCCATCACGCGCTGAGCCGGTTTCTGTTCCCGGTCCAGAAGCAGCAGGTCCGGGCTGGCATATGCGAGCGCCAGCGTCGGGTCATAAGGTCCGGACGTCGGGGCCCGCAGTCGCGATTCGGGCGTCGGCTCTCCCAGCAGGAAGTCGAGATAGATGTCGAGCACTTCACGGGGGTAGCAGGTGTTCAAGCGGCCATCGATGGCAACCAGCGACGGGTTCGGTCGCTGTTCCTGTGCGAAGCAGGCAATCGCGTACTGCGCCCAGTTGAACGTCACCATCACGTTGCCGTGCAGTTGCCGGTCGCGCAGGAACTGCATTGCGGAAACCGGGTACTCGTTCCGCTCGACGGGGAGACGCGACAGCTTCGGTCCCAACTCGGCCGCGATTGCGACCAGCCAGACTGTGACCGGAACCATCACCAGCCGACCGAGTCGGGCCGCGGCAACGGGGGAGCCGGCAGCGAGTTTCCAGCTGTCGATGATTGGCTGAAAGGCGGACTGGAGGTGCTGTGGAATCCAGAAGGCGGCCATCAGCGAGAAGAAGCAGAGGTGCCGGCAGTGCTTGAGCGCCTGCCACAGCACGAGCGACATCAGGATCAGGTGGACGAGATCGCGCGGCCGCTGTGAGCGGACGAGTGCGACTGCCATGACGCCCATCAGCAGCCAGAAGCCGGTCGCCTGTGCGGTCCAGATCGGCAGCGGGGCCCAGTCGCCGATTTCAGGCGGTGCAGCAGTCAAGGTGTCCAGCATCCACAGATGCAGGTGGGGGCCATAGGGGTTCAGGCAGGTGGCCAGAATGCCTGCGGCAATCATCATCACCAGCCGTCTGACAACTCCCGAGCCAGCTCCGCGCCACCACCAGATGGCTTCGATCGTTCGCAGCCCGAGGTAAGCGCAATAAATCGCCAGTCCGGCAGCGAAGCCTCCGTGAGTGTTCGTCCACAGGCAAAGCAGCGGCGGCAGAAGCCAGAGCGCCCGCAGGCGGCGCAGATCCGGCTTTTCAAGCGGAACCCGCTGCTTCTGAAATAGCGAGCGCAGGGGCCGGCGGGCGTTGTTCCAGTCCGCGAAGCACCACTCCAGAATCAGCAGCATGACCGCAAAACAGGCGTAGCTGAACGCCTGCGGCCTGAATTGCCAGTGGAATCGCATGTTGTCTGCGGCCAGCACGGCCACCACGCCAATCAGCAGCCACGCGACGCTTTGCCGCCGCGCGTTCCACACGACGCAGCTCATGATGACCATTGCCAGCAGAAGTTTTCCCAGCGTCAGCCCTGTGGCGCCGAACTGGTCCGCCGTCCACGCCGTCGCGATTTCGGCAATGTTTTCGTGGTTCACCCAGGGGTGCCCCGTGACTGCGTACGACCAGGTGGTCGTCGCGGACAATTCGCCGTCACGCAGGGCTTCTTTGCCATACTGGTAGTGACCCCACAGGTCGGGGTCGACGCAGTTCGTCGTCATCGTGCCGATGGCGGCGAAAACGACGACAAAGGCCGGCCACAACCAGGCCGCACGCGGCGTTTTGGAAGCCATCAGGTCCTGACCTCCAGTGGATTGCTGGTGCACAATCGGGCGTGAGAGAAGGTTGAGACGGTCGGTGCGGACGAAATCGCAATCGTTCCTCAAACCTAGGTCATGCCGGCCGCCCGCGCCAGGCGAATGTTTCATTTTTGCAACGTCGGCAAAAGTGATTGACCTACTGCGGGTTACGGCTCACATTACCGCGCCGGGCCAACGCCCCGCGGGGGACTGCACAGCGGTTCAATGCCGCCGGATGGAAAGGGGAGCCATGCAGATTTCAGGGAAAGTGATCGTTGTGACAGGCGGGGCCAACGGGATTGGCCGGGCGCTTTGCCAGCGGTTCGCGGCCGATGGCGCTGCAGCGGTCATCGTCGCCGATCTCGATCTCGATCAGGCGCGCGAAGCGGCGCTTGAGATCGGCCCTGCCGCCTGCCCGATGAGTTGCGATGTTTCTGTTGAAGGTCAGGTCTGTGAACTCGTTTCGTGGACGCTTGCACAGCACGGCCGCATCGATCTGTTCTGCTCGAACGCCGGCATCACGGTGAAGGGAACGGAGACGACCCCCGATGCGGATTGGGAGCGGCTTTGGAATGTGAACGTCATGGCGCATGTGTATGCGGCCCGGGCGGTGCTGCCCTCGATGCTCGAACGTGGCGAGGGCTATCTGCTGCAAACGTCGTCCGCAGCGGGCATCCTCACGGAAATCGGTTCCGCGGCGTATTCCGTCACCAAACATGCGGCGGTGTCGTTCGCGGAATGGCTGTCGGTGAAGTACCGGCGGCGCGGCATTCGCGTCAGTTGTCTGTGCCCGGCGGGGGTGCAGACCCAGTTCCTGCATGACGACGACACGATCCATCAGTTTCTGGCGACCAGCGCGCTGACGCCCAAGGATGTTGCCGACTGCGTGGCATCGGGCATTGCGTCGGAAAGGTTTCTGCTGCTGCCGCATCACCAGGTTCAGGAGTTCTTCGCCTTCAAAGGCGAAGACTACGATCGCTGGCTGCATAACTTCTCGCGCATCGCCCAGAAACTGGAGCGGATGGAGGCGAAATCCCGCGAGCACTGAACCGGCCGCCCGCCGGTTGCGGCGCGCACTTCACGCCTCGGTCGCCCAGCGCCGCAACTCGGGAGTCGTCCGCACCAGACCTTCTTCCGCCGAGACGAGCGGCGCGTAGCCGAAGTCGCGTTGCGCCGCGTCAATCCGGTACCAGTGCGACGAACTCAGTTGCGATGCGAGAAACCGCGTCATCAGCGGCTCATTCCGGGATCGAAGGAGGCGTGCCAGCCCCTCCAGCATGGCCCCGGCTCCCCACGCCACGGGGGCGGGAATTCGTTTCGTCACCGGCGGCAGGCCTGCTGCGGCCAGCAACTGGTTCACCCACTCCCACAGCCGAACTGGTTCGGGCTCGTTGATGAAATAGGCTTTCCCGGCGCAGGGACGTCCTTCCGACAGCCCGCGCGCCGCCAGCAGATGGGCGTGGGCGGTGTTCTCAACGTACGACATGGAAATCAGATTGCGACCGTCTCCAATCTGTCGCAGCCTGCCGCTTCGGGCCCGCTGCACCAGTCGTGGCAACAGGTGATTGTCGCGGGGCCCCCAGATCAGGTGCGGCCGGAGCGCCACTGTCTTGAGTCCGGAGGTTCCGTTCGCCGCCAGCACCGCCTGCTCGGCCAGCGCTTTCGACCGCGGATAGTGCGCGGAATACCGGGAGGGATAGGGGAGCGACTCATCGGCGCCCACATGCGGATGCCCGTCGTAAATCACGCTGGGGGAACTGGTGTAAACCAGCCTTGCGACTCCGGCCTGCCGGCAGGCGGCGATGACGTTCTGCGTCCCCAGCGTGTTGGTTTCGTAATACAGCGACCACGGTCCCCAGATGCCTGGAACGGCAGCCACATGAAAGACGGTGTCCATGCCCTGGCAGGCCGTCGCCACCAGGCCGGCGTCGCGGAGGTCTCCCGGAATGCAGATCGCTCCCTGCGATTCGAGCTCGGGATACCGCCGCCGGGAATACACGCGCACCTGCGCGCCGGCGGCGAGCAGCTGCTCCACGATGGTCCGACCCAGAAATCCGCCCCCGCCGGTGACCAGCGCCTTCATGGCTTGCCACCCTGCACCCGGCGACCCGCGACAACCTGCGTCATTTCGGGGATGATCGGCCCCGGACGATTCCACATGATTCTGAGTTCTTCGAGACCCATGGCGATGACCACGGCGGCCGACTCTCTAACAGGACTGACCTGGCAGCTTCCTGCCGAGGCGATCACCGTCCGCATCCGGTGGTTTGGACTTGCCGTAGGGTATGTCCTTGTCAACTTTCTCGCGACATCGCCGAATCAGCCGCAGCTCAACGCCATTCTCGCCCTCGGAGCGATGTACGCCGTCCTCGACACGGTCTTCAGCGTGCGCGGCAAGGCGTTTCTCAGCGAAGCCCCGTTGTTTATCTCGCTGATGGAAGCCGGTTTCATCGGCATGCTCTGCTGGTTCGACCGCGGCATCGACAGCTCCTTTCGCTTCTACTACTTCCTTTCGCTTCTCGTCTGTGCGATCCGCTATTCGCCGACGATCACTTACCTGACGTTCCTGTTCCACTCCGTCAGCTACATGGTGCTTGCGATTTACCGCAGCCCAGGGCAGAACGACGATTTCGTCTCCTTTTCTCTGATGCTGGTGTTCATGGGCTGGGCCACCTGGGCCAGCACATCGCTGACGGCCCTGCTGAAGTCGGCCAGCGGTCGGCTGGAGGAACTCAACCGCGAACTGCAGCAGAACCAGACCGAGCTGGAAGAACGCATCGCGCAGCGGTCGCGGCAGTTGCAGGAATCGCAGGCCCTGCTGGTGCAGCAGGAAAAGCAGGCCGCCTTCGGTCTGCTGGCTGCCGGGATTGCGCACGAGGTCGGGAATCCGCTGGCGGCCATCAGCTCAATCGTCCAGTTGCTGAACCGCAAGAAGCTCGAGCCCGAAATGCACGACCGGCTGGGCCTCATCGATGAACAGCTGCGCCGCATTCAGGGCATTCTCCGCGAACTCGTCGACTTCTCTCGCCCGGTCGTCAAGGCCCCGGCGCTCTGCGATGTCCATGCCGTCATTCAGTCGGCTCTTGACGTCGCCAAGTATTACAAGCGGATGAAGGGCAAGACGGTCGTCACCCGGTTCGCGTCGGGTCCCGTTCAGGTGCGCGTCGTCCGCGACCGGCTCCAGCAGGTCTTCCTGAACCTGATTCTGAATGCACTCGACGCCACCGAAGAAGGGGGCGAACTGGCGATTACCTCGCGAATCATCGACGGCTTCGTGCAGATCGAGGTGATCGACGATGGCTCTGGCATTCCCGGCGCCATGCAGCAGAAGCTGTTCGAGGCGTATGCCACCACCAAAGAAACCGGCACCGGGCTGGGACTGTTTGTCTGTCGCAGCCTGATGCAGGAAAGTCGCGGCCGAATCGTTCTGGTGGAATCCGAGCCGGGGCGCACGGTGTTTCGCGTCGACGTCCCGATCGCCTGATCGCCCGCTGGCGGTCCGGCCATTTCTGCCGCTCGGCTGTTCACAGCATGCGCTGTCTGCGCTGAGACTGCGGGTTGTAACGAAAATCCCGCGCAAGCGCTCCCAGGTCGCCGGGCACAGGTCATTCGACATGACGGAACAGCCGATACAAGCGACACGCCCGGAACAATCGGAGTTTCTGGCGCAAACGGAAACGTCACTGCAAAGGGCCCAGCTTTCCAGGCTTGCGTACCACTCGCGGGCCGCGAAGTGCAGGGGAAGGGCTGCGGATGCAAAGTTCGGGGGACCACGGAGCGACTTCACACTCTGCGAGGGAGGCGCCCATGCTGCGCCTCGCTCGCGGCGGAGTGCGTCGCGTCGTGACGATCGCCCTGTGCGTCGGCCTACAGTTGCTGTACTCGTGCAAAGCCCCGGTGCCGGTCAGGAAGTACTACTTCGGCGACCCCGCTCCGGCGGAGTACATCGCCGAGTCGACGCGGGTTGCGCACGCGAAAGTTTTCGACCCGGCCGTCACGCCGGTCAACTTCGCGCTGGAACCGCAGCGTCTGCGCGGTAGCCGCGTCGATGAAGTCTGGGACATGTCGCTGACGGAGGCTGTGCACCTGGCCCTCAAGAACAGCCGCATTATTCGTCAGAGCGGGGCGTTTCTTTCCCCTGGCAACCCGCTGTTCGGCAACCCGGACTTCATGCCGACATCGCTGGACCCGGCCATTCAGGAGACCGGCGTCCTGTTCGGCCAGCGCGGCGTGGAAGCCGCTCTCGCCGATTTCGACGCCCAGTTCACCTCCTCGATGACCTGGGGCACCAACCGCACGATTCAGAACAACCTGTTCACCTCCGGCGGCCTCCAGCCCGGCGACACGCTGGATGAAGACACCGCGAATTTCAGCGCCGGCGTGCAGAAGCGGCTCGCCAACGGGGCGCAGATCGGCGTCATCAACACCTGGGATTACAGCGCCAACAACGCCTCGGCCCGTCTGTTTCCATCAGTCTATACCGGCATCCTGCGGGCCGAGTACCGGCAGCCGCTCCTCGCAGGCGGCGGCGTCGACTTCACCCGGATCGCCGGGCCGGTCTCGACGAACATCCAGGGCGTCACCGGCGTTCAGCAGGGCGTCATCATTGCGAGAATCAACAACGACATCGCCGTCGCCGACTTTGAACAGTCCATTCACGACTTCGTCCGCGATGTGGAAACACTGTACTGGCAGCTCAGCCTCGCGTATCGGGCTCTGGATATCGAAGAACGCCTGCTCGCCGAAACCGCACAAGCCTGGACGATTGTCGAGAACCGCAGCCAGGCGGAAGGCCCGGGCGGCGGCAGCGTCGAGAATGCCGAGGCCCGCGACCTGTGCTTTGAAACCGAGGCCCGATTGCTGATTGCCCGCGACAACCTCTACTCCACCGAAGCGCAGCTGCGTCGCCTGCTGGGGCTCCCCGTCAGCGACGGGCACATCATTCGCCCCAGCGATGAACCGTTGTCGGCCGAAATCCTGCCGGACTGGTCCGCATGTCTGCACGACGCGCTTACCCGGCGGCCGGAACTCCGCCGGCAGAAGTGGGTGGTGAAAAGCCTGGCCCTGCAGTTGCTCGCGGCGGACAACCTGACGATGCCCCGGCTTGATCTGGTTGGTGGATATCAGCTCAACGGATTCGGCGATCATCTGCTGGGGCCAACCAACGGCGGCGCGCCCGGTCAGAACTACGGAAACGCCGTCGACAACCTGCTGCAGGGAGATCGCGACGGCTGGAACATTGGAGTGGAATTCTCGGTGCCATTCGGTCGCCGGTTCGCACTCGCGCAGGTGCGGAACCTCGAGCTGCGCAAGGCGAAGGCCACGATGGTGCTGGAAGAGCAGGAGAAAGAAGTCTCACATGAGGTCGCGGCTGCTTTTCGGGCCATCGACCGCACCTACCTGACCGCCCGGAACGCTTACAACCGCTGGATCACTTCGCGGGAGCGCGCCGAAGCCATCGAGCGGCAGTATGAGGCCGATTCCCGGCGAACACAGCTGGAATCGGTGCTGCGCGCCAAAGACCTTCTGGCCCGGGCCGAAATGCAGTACGTCCAGAGCCTGCTTGAGTACAACACCTCGCTCCTGGAACTCCACTACCGGACCGGCCGGGTGCTGGAGCTCAATCGGATTTCGCTGCAGGAAGGCCCCTGGCAGCCTGAGGCCTACCGCGACGCCTATGAGCGGTTTGCGGCGCGCAGTTATGCAAAGGACGCCAACTTCATGGACACCCAGCCCCCTCCGGTGACGGAAGCCCCGGCGTCAGTCTCGTGGTGAGACCCCGTTGACGACATGCGGCGGAGTCCGGCCGGACAACACATCCGCAATCTGGCGCGCAACACGCTGCCGCAGCTCGACCAGCGACTCTTCGGAAACAAACGCGGCATGCGGAGTGGCGACGACGCGTTCATCCTTCAGCAGCGGTTGCTGAACATCTGGAGGCTCGGGGTCGAACACATCCAGGCCCGCGCCGGCGATCGCTCCCGACTGCAGCGCTTCCAGCAGCGCCGACTCATCGACCAGTCCCCCCCGGGAAGTATTCACAATGAACGCGCCGCGGCGGCAGCGGGAGAGGTGGTCGCGGTTGATGATGTGCTTTGTTTGTGCTGTCAGCGGGGCGTGCAGAGAAATGACGTCGCTGCTGGCGAACAGTTCGTCGAGGCTCACCATGCGGCAACCTGTTCCGTAATCGTTCCCGCTTGGTGAACAGGCGATCACGTCCAGTTCAAACGCCTTGGCCCTGTGGTGCACCGCCTGGGCCGTTTTGCCGAAGCCGATCAGCCCCAGCGTTCGCCCTGCAAGCCGATGCATGGGGGGGCCGGCCGTCAGATGATATTCCCCCTGCTTGATGCGGTGGTGAAAGAAGCCCACGTTGCGGACGCAGGCCAGGATCAGCGCGAGCGCGTGGTCGGCGACTTCGCCGACGCAGTAATCCGGCACGTTCGTGACGGGGATGTTCTTCGCGGTTGCATGCGGCACATCAATGTTGTCGAGCCCGATTCCCATGCGGGCGACGAGGCGGCAGCGCGGCGCAGCGTCGATGATCGCGGCGGTTACTCGGGCCCAGCAGGTGGCGATCGCTTCCACGTCGCCGGCCAGCCCCGTCAGCGTTGCTTCCCGGCCATCGGGCGCCGCGACAACTTCGATTCCCTGCGGCTCAAGGATCTGCCGTTCAAGGGCGACGTCTCCCCACGGATAATCGGTGATCAGCACTCTCGGCGCGGCCGCCATTTCGCATCCTGTCCTATCCGGAATTTCGACTACTCGCGAGGCTGCCCGAGCGTCACCTTCAACGTCACTTCCATTCCCATCCGCCTGACGACCACGTCAATCTGCTGGCCGGCGGAGAACTTTCGCAGCACGAGGTCGAAGTCTTCCAGCCCCGTGATGTTTTCAGTCCCCAGCCTGATGATCAGGTCGCCTGCTTTCAGGCCTCCTTTGTCGGCGGGGCTGCCGGGGCCCACGCCGCTGAGCGCGTAGCCCGGCTCGTTGGTTCCGAAGTCGGGAATGCTGCCGAAATACGGCCGGCTTCCCTGACGCTCGATCTGGGCCCGGCCTGCCACCTGCACATAAGTGGGCCTGGACGACGTCGCCGCGGCCCAGTTGATCAATTCCTGCGTGAAATCGACGATGCGTTCCAGCCCTTCAAAGTTGATCAACTCCCAGTCATCGCCCGGACGGTGGTACTCCGGATGCGTGCCTGTGAAGAGATGCAGCACCGGAATCTGCTTTCCGTAGAAGGACGAATGGTCGCTGGGCCCGAACCCTTCTTCCTTCCGGATGAGATTCAGTCGCGCGTTCTGGCCGGCCTTGTCGAGCAGTTCGCCCCACTCTTTGGCCGTTCCGGTTCCGTAGACGGTCAGTTTGTCGTCTTTCAGACGGCCGACCATGTCGAGGTTGATCATCGCGGTTGTCGATTCGAGCGGAAAGACGGGCGACCGCACGTACTCGGCCGAGCCCAGCAACCCGCGCTCCTCTCCGGTGAAGGCGATGAACACCAGCCGTCGCCGGTTTTCGGCGTCGGACCGGCCCAGGCGACGCGCCAGTTCGAGCAAGGCAACCGTGCCCGAGCCATTGTCGTCGGCGCCGTTATGAATGTCTTTCGATCCGACCTGCAGAGACCCGCTTTCGCCGTAACCCAGATGGTCGTAATGCGCGCCCACAACCACCGTTTCTTCCGCCAGAGGTCCGCGGCCGGGCACGACGCCGATCACGTTCTTGATCGACGCCATTTTCGACACCACGTTCGCAGTCACATCCGCAGTCCAGCCCGCCAGAGAGGCGCTGGCGGGTTGTCCGGTCTGATCAATCTGCTTCTCGATCTCCGTGAGGCGTTTCCCCAGTGATGCCAGCAGCATCCGGTCGATCACCGACCGCTTGACATGCAACACAGGAATGGCGCCGGCCGCCGGATTTCCGCTGGAGCCGAACGTCGCCAGGGGATCCGCATCGTGTTCGGCAACCTGTTCCTGGAGACGCTTCAGGTGGGTCAATGCTTCCGACAGAGTTCTGGTTTCGGACGTGCGGGCCCCATCGGTTTCGGCAGCGAACGGTTCGGCGGCCGCGACAACGTCATCCTTGGCCTTCGTCAGTTTCGCCTGCAGATCCACGAGCGCTGTTTCACCGGTGTAGCCGTCATTGACCATCAGCACCGCGGCGGCCCCGCGTCGCTGGGCGTTGCTCAGTTTCGTCCGCAGGGCCGCGACACGCCCGGCGTTGGAATGCGGACCTCCAAACAATCCCTCTTTCTGCCCCTGTTGCGGAGTACGACGCAGGATCACCACTGTTTTTCCCTGCACATCTACCCCGGCGAACTCGTCGAAATCGGGAGTCTTCGATTCGATGCCGTATCCCACGAATACGACAGGGGCGCTGGTTTCGCCCGAACCGCTGATCGACATCGGGCGAAAATCGGCGTCCATCGCGGCTTCGATCATCGCCCCCTCTGGTCCGCGAAGCACCAGCACGTTGGGACTGCCGAGTTCCACTCTGTCCAGCACTTCGAACGACTGGAACGGGCCCCCATCGACAGAGTTCAGCTGCAGTCCTGCGGCCGCAAATTCCCGAGTGATGTAGTCGGCCGCGAGATCAAGCCCCTGCGTGCCGATGCCACGACCTTCGTATTCGTCGGATGCGATGACTTTCAGGTCCTGCCTCAGCCGCCCGAGCGCCGCCGACTCCTCCGCCTGGACCAGCAGCGCCGTGGCCAGCGTCGCTACTGCGACTGCCGACAGCATGAACCTGAGAGGGAAACGGTGCGCAGCAGGCATGGGTTCAGCCAACGAGTGAAGGGGACTGCGAGGCAGACAGAGTCTAGAACATTCGCATGGTTTTTGTGCAGGCGATCGGGCCGGTTCTGACTCGTCGAAGTGCCGGCAGCGATCCGGGACGGCCTGAAAACTGGCCGCGAAGCGGCACGAGAACGCCCGTTCGACGATCAACCGCCCGTTCGCCGCTGCCAGCGGCATTCTTCCCGGGCCCGCAAACTGGCGGCCCGGCGTTGGGGTCCGCGGGCGAAGTTCGCTATCGTCTCCTGTTCCCGCAACCTGCGCCGGATTCATTCCAGGCGCAGCCGTTCCTGCCCCAGGTTTTCATGCGTCGTCTCGGAGTCCTATCCAACCCGGTTGCCGCCGATCAGTTCGCACTGCTGCTGAAGCAGAAAGAGCTGGAATCGCAACAGCGAACTGTTGAAGGCGGCATTGAGTTCTGGCTCGCCGATGAAGACCGTCTGGACGAGTTCCGGGGAGAGCTGCAGCGGTATGAGCGCGGCGAATACGCTCCGATTTCAGCCCCGCCGCCGGCCCCGCGCGTCCCGCCGCGGCGGGAGACTTCGCGGCCGACCACTTCCGGAATGGTGAGTCGGGCGTGGGAACTGTTTGCCCCGGCCCCCTGGACGATCTTCATTTGCATCGCCTGTGTTGTCGCCACCCTTCTGACAGGCTTTTTCCAGGTTCCCACCCGCTTCTCCCGTGCGCTGGCGATCATTCCGATGAACCTCAGCGGCGGTGGCGGCAGTTACCTGCTGGTCGACGACGACCCGTTCCTGTGGTTCGCGCGAGGAGAGGTCTGGCGGCTGTTTACTCCAGCGCTCATTCACGCCCATTTCCTGCACCTGCTTCTCAACCTGAATCTGTTTTACGTGTTTGGCACGGTGATCGAACGGGTCCGCGGGAGTTGGCGGCTGGCCGGACTCACAGTGCTGAGCGCCGTGGCCGGAAACATTGCGCAGTACTGGTGGAGCGGCCCGCTGTTCTGCGGTCTCTCAGGAGTGGGCTACGCGCTCTACGGATACATCTGGATGAAGTCGCTGTTTCAGCCCGAGACGCGTTTCGTCATTCCCCGGCAGCTGCATGTGGTGTTCTGGGTCTGGACGATCATCTGTTTTTCCGGGCTGCTGCCCATCGCCAACGGCGCCCATTCCGCAGGGCTGGTCGTCGGAATTCTGTACGGATTGATCACCGTCCTCTGAACACCCCTCACCCGTGGGCTTTTTCGCGTGTCGGACGCCTGTGACGGCGGACGATCCGTTATCATTTCAGAACGCTGGCTCGCCAGCCTCATCTCGCCATTGTTTGACGACGGATTCCGGGACCCATGACCGCAGCGCTTTCCGACATTGCTTTCCAGACCAGCATTTCGCCGGATTGCAGCGATACGTTCGATGTCTCGCAGGTTCTGTCCGCCTGTCCCACGTCGCACGACCTGCTCGACATTGAATACGACTGGGACCGGGTCTCCGTCCCGTCCTCGCTGAAAGAATTCGAAAAACGCTGGGCGAACCGCCACAACCCGCTCGATTTCAGCGGCGTCTGGCGGTTTCGCGAACTCCTCCCGTTTGCTCCCGACGACCAGATCGTCACCATCGGGGAAGGGCAGACGATTCTCCAGCAGTCCGACGCCATTGGCCGGTATGTCGGCCTCAAGCCAGGCCTCCTGCATCTGCAGTACGAAGGGCTGAACCCGTCGGGCAGCTTCAAAGACAACGGCATGACCGCCGCGTCGACCCACGCCCGCATGGTTGGAGCAAAGATCGCCGCCTGCGCCTCCACCGGCAACACCAGTGCCTCGCTGGCGATTTACGCGGGCGTTTCGGGTCTGTTCAAAGTGCTGGTTTTCGTCGGCAGCGGCAAAATCGCTTATGGCAAGCTCTCTCAGGCGCTCGACTACGGCGCCGTCACGCTGCAGATTCAGGGAGACTTCGACGACGCGCTCAAGCAGGTGCGCGATGTCTGCCAGGAAGCCGGCATTTACCTGTGCAACAGCGTGAATCCGTTCCGGCTGGAAGGCCAGAAGACGATCATCTTTCGGATCCTGGAGGGCCTCCGCTGGCAGGTTCCTGACTGGATCGTCGTTCCCGGCGGAAATCTCGGGAACGCCAGCGCGTTCGGCAAAGCCCTGATCGAACTGAAGCAGCTCGGACTGATTCAGGAACTGCCGCGGCTGGCCGTCATTAACGCGGCGGGAGCCAACACGCTTTACGAACTTTACGACCGCCGGGGCCTGCGCTGGAACGGCGGCCGACCGGACAAGTCGCTTGTGGACGCCTTCTTCGCCGACATGGACGCCCGGAACCGCCGTGCGAACACGCTGGCCAGCGCGATCGAAATCAATCGCCCGGTGAACCTCAAGAAGTGTCTCCGGGCGCTCGAAGCCTGTCAGGGAGTCGTCCGCGAAATCGGCGATGGCGATATTCTGGACGCGAAAGCGATCATCGGAGCCGGCGGTTTCGGTTGCGAGCCGGCGAGCGCCGCCAGCGTGGCCGGCGCCCGACTGCTGCGCCAGCAGGGCATCATCGGCGCGACGGACCGCGTCGTCTGCATTCTCACCGGGCATCAGCTCAAAGACCCGGATGCGACGGTTGGCTATCACTCCGTCGAGGAGTCGCCCAAGCTGGTGGAGAAGGGGGTCACCCGCCGCGTCTTTCAGAACTCGCCCGTCGTGGTCGAGAATGACTTCGACCGCATCATGGAAGTCGTTCGTCGGCTCGCGAACTGACGCTCCGCCACTCGGCCGGCCCCCCTCGCATCTCACGCCGGTCCCTGTCCGTCATCAGCGCTGAATCGCATGCGGTTCAACCGGCAAAATTGGCCGGTGATACTGCTCCGTTCTTCGCGCAGAGCGTCTCGCGCTTTGTCGTTTTCATCCGTCGATGAGGCTGCCGTGTTGTAAATTCAGCACTGCTTTTCCGGCGTCGTTCATCGCTGTGACGGCGCGGGTCATCAAGCCGATTCGCGGCGCATCGTCAATCGGCCCGCAAGGTTGACGCAGCTTCTCCAGCCAGACCGTTTCAGGGGTCTGGCGGCGTTCGGCACGCGCTTCGCGATTCCAGGTTTCGTCGCCAGTCAATGTCGACTGCCCGATCAGACCTGTCCTCTTCCGCCCTTGGGGCTGAAAGAATCTGCCATGAACGCAAAGCGAATTGCCACCCTGTGTGCGGCCGCCGCCGCGATGGTTTCGATGAACGCCGGCTCCGCGCAGGCCCAGGGCCTGTTTGGCGGCTACAACCAGAGTTATCCGGTCTATACGCAACCGGCGACGACGGTGTGGCCGTCCAACGTGACCAATGCCGGCTACGCCCAGCCGTGCACCACCGGGAACTGCGGAGTCCGCGGGTACACCACGAACTACGGAGCCCCGTACACGACTGGATACCCGACCGCGACCTGCCCGACTGGCAACTGCCCTCCGGGACAGTGCAGCACGATCTGCGGCCCGAACGGCTGTCAGACCATCTGCCCGACCGGATACAACGCATCGTCTCCGTGCGGTCCGAACGGCTGCCCGCCCGCGGGTCAGTTCAACTCCAACTATGGAGCCAGCTACGGAGCGCCGATGACGTCGAACCTGCCGACCCTCAGCCTCGACCAGGCAGGGGGGTGGAATGGAAATGCCGGTTACAGCAGCACTGTCCCCCTGAACATGAATGGTGGATTCCAGAATCAGTTTCAGGGCCAGGCTGGGTTTGGAAACATTGCCCCGGCCCGGTCGAATGGCCCGGTGTTTTCTGGAGCCAGCTCGCCGATGAACGGCGGATTTGTCCCGGCCAGCTTCCAGACGAACATCACCAACGATCCGATGGTTCGCCTGAACTGAGCGCTGAGCCCTGATTTCCTCAACCCCGAAGACGCCCGCCTTGAAGGAGGCCGGGCGTTTCTTCGTTGGTCATCCCCGCCGGACACTCCCGCCATACGACTCTCCGCACCCCTACGCCCCTCTCAAAACCGGCAAAAACACCCTCAATTGTCGAGTCGACGATTGTCCGGACCTCTGAACGTGCGACACTGGCAGCGTTTCACCCGCGGCCGGAGTCTGCGGGAACGATAATGGCAGCGGCAGGGAAGGAGGGCAGTCCACGGCCGCATGCGGGAAGCAGGCATGAAGGTTCATCAGTTTCTGGATCATTACGGCATCACGGAGAACCCGTTCGCGCAGGAAGATGCGCAGTCGGACAAGGTGTTCCGTGAGCACTGCCTCAATGGCACTTACCACTCGGCCTGGGACAAGGTTTACGGCGACCCGGCCACGCCCTCCACGGCGGTCGTCTTTGGAGAGCAGGGGAGCGGCAAGACGGCCATGCGCCTGCAGCTTGCCGGCCGGCTCGATCAATACAACCGGCAGAATCCCGACGCCCGCGCGTTCATTGTCGAGTACGACGACTTCAACCCCTTCCTCGACAACTTCCGCGAACGGCTGAACGGTCGCAGACGCCGGCCCGAAAAGGCGCTGCAGTCCTGGCGGCTGTGGGACCATATGGATGCGATTCTGTCGCTCGCCGTCACCCGGCTGGCTGACGCACTGCGCCGCGAAGGACAGGACACCGCCGTTGAGTCTCAAGCGATCCGGCCCGAAGCTGTCGCGGCGCTGACCCGTCCGCAGAAACGCGACATTCTGCTGCTGGCCGCCTGTTACGATGCCAGTCGCGAGATCGGCGCCAAGCGCCGCTGGCTGGCCCTCAAGAAGAAGCTGCGTTTCGGAACCTGGAAGACCTGGTGGGATCGCGCTTTGGGTGCGGCCGTCACTGCCGTCGTCGTCGCCGGGTTTTACCGGTTCAACGACCTCGTCACCATGCTCTCCACCTGGTGGGCCTGGGTGCTTGTCGCCGCGGGCTGGACTCCCTTTTTTCTGCATCAGTTGTGGGTGCTCTGGACGGCGTGGCGGGTGACGCGTCAGGTGCGGGTCGTCGACCTGCAGGTGTTTGCTCTCCGCCGCATATTTTCCTTCTTCGAACGTTCCGAGATCATCGGCCAGCCGCTCCCTGCCAGCAGCCGTGGTGAAGACCGCTACGAACTGCTGACGAAGCTGCAGGGCGTGTTGCGAACTCTGGGATTCTCGAGCATCGTGGTGCTGGTCGACCGCGTCGACGAGCCGCATCTGGTCAACGGCTCGCCCGAACGCATGCGCGACCTGTTGTGGCCGGTGTTTGACAACAAATTCCTGAAGCATCCGGGCGTCGCCTTCAAGCTGCTGCTCCCCTCAGCCGTGGTCGGTTATCTGAATCGACAGGAAAAGGAGTTCTATGAAAAGTCACGGCTGGACAAGCAGAACCTGATTCCCTCGCTGACCTGGACGGGGCAGGGACTGTTCGACATCGCCAACGACCGCGTGCGCGCCTGCGCCCGGCTGGCCGAAAAGAAGCCCGGCGTCCGGGAACTGTTCGACCCGACGATCACGGATGCCGAACTGATTACGCTGTTCGACCGGCTCCGCGCTCCGCGGCATCTGTTCAAATTCATGTACCGGCTGCTGGTTGATCACTGCAGCAAATACACCGAAGACGCACCGGAGTGGAAAATCAAGCGGGAAACCCTGCAGGCGTCGCTCGCCCTGTTCATGCGCGACCTCGACGCCTACGACAACAAACGCGGGGTCGGCTGAAGATCGCGCCGCCGCTCCTGCCGCCGTCGGAATTTGCGATTCCGGTCAGCCCGAGCAGCGTCCGGAGGCGTCCTGCTCATGGGAGCTGAAGCGCCGCGGCGCGCCCGTCCGGTTCGGAAGACCCGGTTTCGGGTTTCGTCGCAAAGCTGCGGCAGTCGGTCCGTCAGCGGCTGGCAGCGGTTTTTGCGCCGGCGCCGATCTGCAGTGTTTCCACCTGCAGCGTCCCGATGGTTTGTCCGGCATGCCGGACCTCAATTCTGGCCGGGAACTGGAACGTGCCGAAGGTCTGCAGGTCCCCGAACCTCAGTTCGCATTCGTCGACATCTTCCGCGCGGCGGTAATCGAGACCGACGCACTGCTGCGTTTGCGGGTTGAAGTAGAAGCGGCAGGTGGCCTCGCCACGCAATGCTTCCAGCACATCGACCCGCGCGCCGGTTCCGTCCAGAGGTTCGCTGCCGACGTAGTACAACTCGCTGAACCCGTCGCGCGATTTGACCAGCGACTGCCTCAGAAAATGCATGGCAGGGAGCCAGCCGCCGGTGCCCGCGGGGAGTTCGGTCAGTTCGCGATCGAGAGGCTGGCCAACGGTTGTCTCGCCCAGTTTCATGGCGATGGCGTCGTCTGAAAGCCGGATCTGAACTTCGGTTTTCGCATCCAGACGGCCTGTCAGCTGCCACGCGCCGGTCGATTCGGAATACGGTCCCCAGGCGCCAAGCAGCGCCAGCAGCCGATCTTGAGCGGTACGGTTGAAGTAGTAGTTGGCAAACCCGTCCTGTTCTTCGAACAGCTTTGTCACCTCTGGCGGAAACGTCGGCGGGTCGCCGCCGGTGCGTTTCTGAGGCTCGGGATTGGGATCGCCATCACGGTCGTCCTTCCGGTCCGGTTCGAGCGGCTTCTCGGGGCGCCGCGGCTGGGGACGCTTGCGGTCTTCAATGCCTGCCAGTTCCAGTTCGGCCGCGCGATGCAGCCGTCTGAGGCGGACAAAAATCTGCTCCTCCTTGCCGCGGCGGCGGTAAGTCAGCGGCAGCTTCCAGCCATCCGGATAGATGCCGAGCACGTTCTTGAATTCGTTCGCCGTGTTGATGGGCCGCCCGGCAAACGAAATCAGCTCGTCGCCGACCTGCAGGCCCCGGCGGTAGGCCTCGGAGTTCTCGAGTATGTTGGTGACCGTCACGCTGCCATCGGTGTTGGTGGCGACCACGGCGCCGAGAGTGGCATGGTCGACAATCCGGCCGCTTTTCAGGTGGTCGAGGAAGTTCATCACCTGGTTGATCGAGATGGCGTAGCCCGCTCCGACGTTCTTGCGTCCCCGGTTTTCGACCGAAATTCGTCCGTTGATGCCGATCAGTTCCGCATTTTCGTTGAACAGCGGCCCCCCTGAGTTGCCGGGGTTGATCGAGGTGTCGACCTGAATGCAGTCGGTGTATTCCAGAAACGTGCCCGATGGAAACTGATACCGGTGGACGCCGCTGACCATGCCGTAGGTGACAGTCGGCTGAAAATCGGACGCCAGTAGAAACGGGTTTCCGACCGCATAGGCGCCGTCGCCCACGCGGACCGATTCACTGTCGCCGATGGTGGCTGCGGGAAAGTCATCGCGACCAACCAGCTTGATCACAGCCACATCGCCCGTGGGGTCGACGCCGACGAGCACCGAGTCGTACAGCCGGCCGTCGCTCATGCCGCATTTCAGAAACGCTCCCTGCTCCATCACGACGTGGAAGTTCGTGACGACATAGCCATCGGGCGAAATGACCACGCCCGATCCGCCGCCGTTGCCGTCTTTGGCGAAAATGGCGACCACGGAAGGCGTCATTTTCTGAATGACGTCGATGCGCCGGGTCTGCTCGTCGCGGACGGCCGGATCGACTGCCAGCGCCGCCATTGCCACGAGCTGGAACAGGGCGAACGCGACGACGGGCGTTCGCAGCGAGCGAGACAACAGCGACTGTTGACGGAGCATTGAGAAAGTCCCTCCCTGTGCACCGCCGTGCTGGCGCGATCAGTGCCCGCCCAGGTAGGCCTTGCGCACTTCATCGCTCGCCGCCAGCTCGCGGGCATCTCCCTGCATGATGATCTTTCCGGCCTCAAGAACATAGGCCCGGTGGGCAGTCTGCAGCGCCATGCGGGCATTCTGCTCGATGAGCAGGATGGTTGTTCCCGACTGATTGATCTCGCGGATCACCGCGAAAATTGTCTGAACGATTTTCGGCGCCAGCCCCAGCGACGGTTCATCGAGCAGCAGCAGCCGCGGCCGGGCCAGCAGCGCCCGGCCGATCGCCAGCATCTGCTGCTCGCCGCCGGACATGGTGCCTGCCGTCTGTTTGAGACGCTCCTTCACCCGCGGGAACAGCTCGTAGACGCGCTGCAGATCTGCGGCGACGTCATCCTGCCGGGTGTAGGCCCCGAGCAGCAGGTTTTCTTCGACGGTCAGGTTCAGGAAAATGCCGCGTCCTTCCGGGACATGAATCAGCCGGCGGCCGACGATTAAATGCGGTTTGACGCCGATGACCGACTGGCCGTCGTAAACCACCTTGCCGCGGCGCGGCCGGAGCATTCCGGAAATGGCGCGCAGGGTGGTCGTCTTCCCGGCGCCGTTCGCGCCGATCAGCGTGACGATCTCACCCTGATTGACCGTCAGGGAGATGCCGCGCAGCGCCTGAATGGCGCCGTAGCCGACTTCCAGATCGCCGACATCCAGCAGTTGAGGCTCACTCATCGGTCGGCTCTCCGAGGTAAGCCGCGATGACGCGCTGATCGTTCTGGATCTGAGTCGGCGATCCGTGTGCGATCACCACGCCATGATCGACAACGGTGATCTGATCGCAGACGCCCATCACGAGGCCCATATCATGGTCGATGAGCAGGACCGACACATCAAACTCTTTCGGCAGCCGGCGGATGGTTTCGGCAATCGCCAGTTTCTCCTGGGTGTTCATGCCGGCTGCGGGTTCATCGAGCAGCAGTACGCTGGGGGTTGTCGCCAGGGCGCGGGCCATTTCGAGCCGGCGCTGGTGTCCGTAGCTGAGGGACCGCGCCGGCGCGTCGGCGACATCGCTGAGGTCAAACAGTTCCAGCAGTCGTTCAGCGAATTCCCGCACCCGCAGTTCGCAGCGGTGGAATCCGATGCTGCGGAGAACGGTGCGATACACGCCGAGCGGATGCCGCAGCTGCGAGCCGAGCCGCACGTTGTCGAGCACGCTGAGTTCGCCGAAGAGGCGAATATTCTGGAACGTCCTCGCGACTCCCGACTGGGCGATGACGTGCGGAGGGGATCCGACGAGGTTCTGGCCGTTCAGCGTCATCGACCCATGATCAGGGCGATAGACGCCGGTCATCAGGTTGAAGATCGTGGTCTTCCCGGCGCCGTTCGGACCGATGAGGCCGTACAGCTTCTGCGGCGGGAGCTTGAGCGAGAACCCGCTGACGGCCTTCAGGCCGCCGAAGGCGATGCCGAGATTGTCGACGTCGAATCCGCTGGCGGCGGGCCGGGGCGGGGTGGAGGCGAGCGCCATCATGCCACCGCCTTTCGCGACGAGCGGCGCTTGACGAACCAGTCCCACACCTCGTGCGAGCCGAACAGTCCCTGCGGCCGGAGGAGCATCATCAGGATCAGCACCAGGGCGTAAACAATCAGTCGATACTGCTCTACGTTCCTCAGCCATTCCGGAAGGATGGTGACCACGGCGGCGGCGATCATCACCCCGGAGATCGACCCCTTGCCGCCGAGGACCGTCATGATGATCAGGTCGAACGACTTGGCGAATCCGGCGTCCGTTGGTGTGAGGGTCACTCCCAGTTCATGCGCGTACAGGCCTCCCGCCGCGCCGGCGAGTGCCGCAGCGATGACAAAGCTGCGGACCTTCACCCGGGTGATGTTCACCCCCATCGCATGAGCCGCAATTTCATCTTCCCGCACGGCGATCATCGAACGCCCGATGCCGGACTGCTTGAGGCGGAACGCAATGATCACCGTCAGCGACAGCAGCAGATAAACCCAGAACATGTTCGTGAACGTCGGCAGGCCGTCGAACCCGAGCGCCATGCCGACGGGGGGGGGAATCAGTTCGCTCCATTTTGCGTTCTGAACCTGTTCCCACGTTTCGAGCTTGCGATTGGTCTGCTGCAGCAGCACCCGCATGATCTCGCCGAAGCCGAGCGTCACGATCGCCAGGTAATCGCCCCGCAGCCGCAGCGACGGCAGGCCCACGAGATAGCCGGCGATCGCCGCTGCCAGGGCGCCGGCGAGGCAGCCCAGCGGCAGCAGCCACTGACCCGATTCGATGAAACCGCCGTTCTTGGCGGTCGCCGCCCAGACCGACATCGAACCAAACTTCCACAGCAGGCTGTAGTAAGTGACCATGCCTGCGGTGTACCCGCCGATGGCCATGAAGCCGGCATGACCGATCGAGAACTGCCCCGTCATGCCGTTCACGATGTTCAGTGACACTGCCAGCATCATCGCGATGCCGACATCGAGCAGAATCCTCGCGTAGTACAGCGGCAGGACGTTCTTCTGCAGGCCGAGCATCACAAAGGCGAACGCCAGCGCAACGACCGGGGCGATGGCGCTGGTCATCAGCGAGCGCCAGGCCGAGCCTTCCTCGGCCGGCGGCAGGGGGGCGAGATCGGGACTGGGCGAAGCGGTCATACTTTCTCCCTCACCGTCGAGCCGAGAAGCCCCGAGGGACGCACGAGCAGAATCAGAATCAGCAGCCCGAACACGTAGACATCCCGAAAGTTCGACGAGATGTATAACCCGCCGAACTGTTCGACGAAGGCGATGATGAAGCCCCCCAGCACAGCGCCGCGAATGTTGCCAATGCCGCCAATGACGGCGGCGACGAAGGCCTTCAGCCCGAGCAGCACCCACTGCGTATGGGCCGGCTGATTGAGCAGCGGGTACTTCATCGAGTTGAGGAAGCCGGCGGCTGCGGCGAGCATGGCGCCGACAATGAAGGTCATGGAGATGACGCGGTCGACAGGAATGCCCATCAGCGCGGCGGTCTCGGTGTTGAACGACACCGCCCGCATCGCCGCCCCCACCTTCGTGTGGAACACCAGGTACTGCAGGACCACCATCAATACGCCCGACGTCGCGAAAATCACGACATCCACGAGTCCAATCTTCACAACCTTCCCGGCGGCATCGCCGAAACTGATCGACCACAGGGTGACATCGGGAATCAGACTCGGCATTCGGACGGGATCGGTCCCGAACATCCATTTCAGCTGTCCGAGATTCTGCAGCAGCAGCGAAACGCCGATTGCGGTGATCAGCACGTTGATGCGCGGCGCCTTGCGAAGCGGGCGATAGGCGAACTGCTCGATGACGAACGCTACGGCCCCGCAAACGACCATCGATGCGGCGCAGACGGCCGGCCCCAGCCACAGCGGGGGAGACGAATCGGCCGGCTGCCGTTTCATGACGGCCGCGGCCATCGTGTAGCTCAGCCAGGCGCCGAGCACGACCATGTCTCCGTGCGCAAAATTGATGAATCTCAGAATGCCATACACCATCGTGTAGCCGAGGGCGATCAGCGCATACAGGCTGCCAACCGCAAGCGACGTCTCGATGGTTTGAACGAAATCGGCCATGACACTTTCAGGAGAGAATCAGTCGCAAGGTGTACTGATTCACACGGCGGACGCCTGCCGCCGGAGGGAGTCTGCCAGCCCGCACCGGGCAGCGTCCGCAACTGGTGCGCACCATCGCGCCGGCAGTCGTCAGTTTTCCGGGGCAATCGAAGTTACGAACGTCGGCTGGCCACCCTTCATCATCAGAATCGCGGCCGGTTTCACAGGGTCGCGTTTCTCGTTCAGGGTGATCCGGCCCGTCACGCCGTCAAAGTCCTTGGTGGCTGCAATGGCTGCCGCCAGCGTCTTGGGATCGGTCGATTTCGTGTCGGTCAGGGCCTTGAGGAAGACCTTGGCTGCGTCGTACCCCAGCGCCGCGAGCGCATCGGGCGTCTTGCCGAACTTTTCCTTGTAGCGGCTCACGAACCCTTGCACAGTCGGGTTCGGGTCTTCGTGGGAGTAGTGGTTGGAGAAGTAGCAGCCCTCGATGGCCGAGCCGCCGATCTCTGCAAGTTTTTCAGAATCCCAGCCGTCTCCCCCCATCAACGGAACCGTGATGCCCAGCTTGCGGGCCTGCACCGCGATATTGCCAGCGTCCGAGTAGTAGCAGGGGACAAAGATCGCCTGCGGGCCGGCACTGCGGATCGCAGTGAGTTGTGCGCTGAAGTCCTGGTCGCCCGAGGTGAACGCCCGCTTTTCCACGATCCGGCCCCCCATCGATGTGAACGACTTCTCAAACTCGGCCGCCAGCTGCTCGGAATAGGGGGACTTCTGGTCGAACAGAATCGCTGCTTTTTCCGCCTTCAGTCCTTCGTGATTCCGCAGAAACTTGGCGCACACCCAGGCCTGGAATGGATCGAGGAAGCAGACGCGCGAAATCATGTTGCCGATCTCGGTGACCTTGGTGTTGGTCGACGAGGGGCTGATCATCGGCACGCCGAGATCCTGGCAGACGGCCCCGCCTGCGAGCGACAGGCCGGACGCCACTTCGCCGATCACGCACACGACGCGCTCGGAGGTGATGAGCCGGGTCACCGCCGTGCCGGCTTCCGAGGGAATGCCTTTGTCGTCGAGGGTGATTGGGCGGATCTTCTTGCCGTCGAAGCCGCCGGCCTCGTTGAATTCCTCGATCGCGAGTTTGAACCCGTTGTCGGTCGATTGACCGAACGTCGCCTCCGAACCGGTCAGCGAGGCGTAGTGTCCAAGGGGAATGTCGCCTGTGGCAGAGGGTTTACAACCGTTCGCCAGGGCCGCCAGGGAAAAGGAGGCCAGCAACAGGAGTCGCAGGGTCATCGGAGTCCGAATGGGAGATGCGGAACAAGCGGCAGGATGAAAATCCGTTGAATTCGAGCGAGCAGGCAACATAACCGAGGCTCCGATGAGTCTCCAGTCACTCTGCCCGCCGACTCTGCGCACCTGACTGGAGAATTCGCGCAGCGCCGGCGTCATCCATGCCTGAAAGACCGGTCGGAAGACCGACTGACAGGTCCGGGAATCGAACAATGGGCAGGGCGGAGGACTGCGCCGACCGTTACCGCGATTCGGCCGCCGCCCGGCCAAGTTCCTGCGAACGCCGCGTCGCCGCTTCCACGGCATTCATCAGCGTGCCGCGCAGGGCGCCCCGTTCGAGTTCGTGCAGGCCGGCGATCGTGGTGCCTCCGGGGCTGGCGACCCCGTCTTTGAGGGCGCCCGGATGTTCACCGGTCTCGAGCACCATTTTCGCGGCGCCAAGGACCGTCTGCGCGGCCAGCTGCATGGCGACGGTTCTGGGGAGCCCGCAGCGGACTCCGCCGTCGCTCAGGGCCTCGATGACCTGAAACACATACGCCGGACCGCTGCCGGACAGTCCGGTGACGGCATCGAGCAATGGCTCGGCGACTTCCTGCGCAATGCCGATCGTGGAAAACAGCTGTGCGACAAGGGCGGCGTCTTCCGCAGTGGCGTTCGGGCCACGCGCGAACGCCGTCGCACCGGCCGCGACCAGGCAGGGCGTATTGGGCATCACACGGACAATCCGCGTCCGCGCTCCAAGGGCCGCTGCCATCGTCGCCAGGGGAACTCCCGCCGCGACCGAGACGATCAGGTGACGCGCTTCAACGCCGGTCGCGATGTCCTTCAGCACGGCTGGCATCTGCTGCGGCTTCACGGCCAGAACAACGATTTCGCTCCCTTTCAGAACGGTGAGATTCTCCTCGACGACCGGAGCGCCGGTGGCATTGGTGAACGCCTCGCGCATGGACGACGAGGGGTCGCTCCCGACGATCTGCGAGTGGCTGACGAAGCCCGCGTGGATGAGGCCCTGGGCGATTGCTGTCGCCATGCGGCCGCAGCCAATGAATCCAACCCGGGTTGTCGCTGCCGCTGCCATGGAGTTCCTGAAGGTCTGGTGAGGGAATGCTCTGTCAGGTGACGTTCAACTTGTACAGCCGCAGGGCATTGCCCGACCAGAGTTTCTCCTGATCGGCCGGCGGTCGGGCGGAAATGATCTCCCGCAACGCGGCGACCCACTGTTGAATCGTGGCGCGGGTCAGGCAGACAGGCCAGTCGGTGCCGAAGACGACCCGATCGGGACCGAACGTGTCGAGGCAATGGTCGACCGCGGGGGCCAGCGTTCCGGCGTCCCAGGCCAGCGGAGCGCGGGCGACGAGTCCCGAGATCTTGCACACCACGTTGGGCAACGCCGCCAGCCGCTCCATCGAGCGCTTCCAGCCGTCCGCAGCATGGGATGCCTGCTTGCCGTCGCTGCCCGACAGAAACGCTTTCGGATCGACGTTGCCGCAATGATCCACGACAAAGCGGGTCTCCGGGCAATCCCGGGCGAGCTTCGCTCCGTCGTCGAGTTCGGCAGGCCGCAGACAGAGGTCGAAGGTCAGCCCCCGGTCTCCGAGAACCCGCATGCCGGCGGCGAATTTTGGGTCGAGACACGTTCCCGGGGGCGTCAGTCCCGAGTGCAGAACCTGCCTGACCCCCTGAACGGCCTTCGATGCAGCGTGACGCCTGATGTACGCCGGAAAATCGTCGTCGGCGGGCCGGCCTCCGATGATCGCGCCCACCATGGTTGAACCTGGCGCGTTGCACCACGCGATGGCGGTTTCCGCTTCGCGATCAAGGTCCGCATCGGCCGCGGCGATTTCCATGTAAATCGAGCGGACATGCAGGCCGCGCGTGGCTTCGCGATATTCATCAAGTCCATACGAGAGTCGCAGGATGCCGGCAGCCTTGCCGACCCACGGCGGATCGAGCGCATCGCGAACCCACAGATGCTGGTGAGTATCGATGATCAGTTGCGGGCCAATGGCGTCGGCGGCGCCTGCGAGGCCGCTCAGAAGCGGGGTCGCGGCCGCTGCGGCCAGGAACTGTCGGCGTGGAATTCGCATGAGGCGCTCGCGCGGTGAGAGGCGGTTCCGCGCATGGTATCGGATGAGAATTGTGACAGCACATTCAGACATGCCCGGGACGCCCGTGCGCCTCTGCAATTCGGTCGGCTACGGCGTGGCGACTCTGGAGCGGCGGCGACAAAAAAAGAACCGCGACGGCGACGGGCGTGGCAACGTCCCCCCTGTGGCGTTGCCCACACCCGCCCCGTCGCGGCTTCTGGATCGTGCCTCTGGCCGTTGATGACGCGGTTCGTCGGCCGGGCTCGCGATCCCTCGCCCCCCGTTACTTCGCTGACCGCTACTTGGCCCCGAGAAAGCTGAACAGCCGGCGCTTCGGTTTGTCGCCCGGTTCCCCGGCCTCCGCAGGCGCGCCCGATGTCGTCGAATCGAGCTGCGCTGCCAGGGCCTCCACCGACTTCGTCAGTTTGCTGCGCGGCGCCTGCATCACGAGCGGAACGCCGTTGTTTCGCGATTCAATCATCGTGGCGTATTCGTTGGGCAGCTGCCAGTAGACCTCGCGGCCGATGGTTTCGAGCGCCTTGCTGAGACTGATCTGGGAGTCGGCCAGCCCCACGCGATTGACGACCACTTTCAGATGATGGCTCAGTTCCCGCTCGTCGAGGAACTGCAGCAGCCGCACGACGTTCCGCAGGCAGGGGAGGTCGAGCTGAGTCACCAGCAGCGTGACGTCCGACACCTGGATCGCGCCCAGGTCGAGCGGTGAGAACCCTTTGCTGAGATCGATGATGAGGTGCGAAAACGTCGCCCTCAGCAGCGCGATCACCCGCTGCAGCTGTTCGGCGTTGATCGGCGGAGTTTCCTCCATATGGATCGGCCGCGGCAGCAGAAACGCGCCGCTGGCATGCTGCGATAGCGATCGCTTGAGCAGCGAGTAATCGAGCCGGGTGATGTTTTCGGCCACATCCTGAATGGTGTAATCCGGAATGATGTCCAGCCACACATCCGAATCGCCCAACGCCAGATCCAGATCGATGATGGCGACGCTGTTGGCCTTGTTCTGCGCCAGGATGCAGCCGAGATTGATGGCAAGCGAGGTGCAGCCAATGCCTCCGCTGGCGCCGCAGACGGAAATCACGCGACTGCCGCGCGTCTTGTCCTTCTTTCCGCCGCTTGATTGCAGGCGATCCAGCGCCGCCATGAAGTCGTCGAGTTTCAGCGGCGAGTTGAGGAACTCTTTCGCTCCCATCCGCATGGCCTGCAGGATGAGACTGCCTTCCTGCGAGCCAGAGAGCACGAACACGGCGCAGCTCGGCAGCTCCTGGGTAATCTGTGCGAGCAGCGCCAGCCCCTTCTGCGAGTCGCTGTCGAGATTGATCAGCGCGATGTCGGGCTGAGTCTGCTGAACGATGTCGCTGAAGAAATCGTACCGCGAGCACTCCGCCTCCAGCCACACAGTGTCGATCCCCAGTAGAAGGTTCTTCACGGAGTTGCGGGAGGAGTCGAGCGGGTCGACCAATGCCAGGCGAACGACGTTATTCATGATCCAGGGCGACCGAGTTGGAGGAAATCAGGATCGGACGCTGTTGACGGGGTGCAGGTCGGCGACCGGTGACGGCAGTGCACAGTCTTCGTTGGAAAAGTCAGCGCCCCGCAGCGGAACCGCCGCGTGACGTGGACGGCGGCACGGGTTCGATCATCTCGAACTGCGGCGTTTTTCGGCCCGTGGAGTGACCTGTCGCGGCGCCGGAGTTTCGCAGGTCGTCGCCGGCGTTGGATTTCACCGAAGCAGCGCCACGCGTGCTGCCGGCCGCGGTCCCAGCCGGGTTGTGACGTTCCGGGTCGATCGTTCCCAGCGTCGTCGAGCGGCGCTGCGTCGCGGCCGAGCGGACGCCTGAAGTCTGCTGCACCTGGCGGTCGCTGGCGCCCCGTCGACCGAGTCCGCTGTCGATCAGGTCGGCGGGCGGCGCCAGATCAGACCCTGGCGGCAGGGCAGGGGTGTAGATGGAAGGGGCGTAGCTGTCGTAGGGAGGCACGAGGTCGACCTGCGGCGGTGAGCCGATCGGTTCGACGTTCGGGTTGTACCGGGGGACCTCGACGAATCCATCGAAGTAGAACTCGTGGCTGGCCGGCGACTCGGTGTTCGTTCCCGGGCCGGTGATTGGCAACTGCCCCGGCGTGATCGGCGCGACCATCTGCGGGGTGACCATGATCAGCACTTCGGTTTCGCCGACATCTGAAGTCCGGCGGCTGAAGGCCGAGCCGATCCACGGAACGTCGCCGAGGAAGGGGATCTTGGTGCGGGTTTCGGTTTCACGCTGCAGGATCAGTCCGCCGATCATCAGCGTCTCACCGAATCGCATTTCCACCTGTGTATTCACCCGCCGGATGGAAATGCCCGGCACGATGGTGCCGTTGAGCGAAACCGAACTGGAGGCGTCGCGTTCGCTGACCTCCGGAGCGACATCCAGTCGCAGGCGCCCGTTGCCCAGCACCAGCGGCAATGCCTCCATGCGGACGCCGAACTGCTTGTATTCGATGGAAAAAGTGGTGGTGCCGGCGCCTGGCTGAGGAACGAGGATCGGGAACTCGCCGCCAGCGACCATTGTCGCCGGACGTCCGCTGTTGGTCACCAGCGCTGTCTCCGCCAGCACTTTCGCCATGGAGTTTGTTTCGACCGCCTTAATGAAAGCCTCGAACAGGCTGTTTGAACCAATCACCGAGGCCGAGATGGTCGGATCGGAGATGGTGGCCGGCACGATGTTGAGGCTGAGGTCGTTGTCGGCGTACAGGAAATTGAAGCCGAATTCGCGCAGCTTCGAGCGCTGCACTTCCATCACCTTCACCTGCAGCTGCACCTGGCTGACGCCCCCCACATTCATCTGGTCCAGCACGTTCGGGGCGTATTTTTTGGCCACTTCGACGATGCGGGGAATTTCGGTCGGGTCGATGACCCAGCCGCGAAGCAGGACGTCGCCATTCAGGCCGACAACTTCAATGCTGGCTCCTGGAAACAGCCGGCGCAGCATGGCCTGCAGCGCGCGGACATCGGCATCGACGAACACCTCGACGTGGTAAAAGTTGTCGAATTCGTCCGTCAGCGTGAAGGACGTCACGCCGGGCTTCTCGGCCTTGATGCGAATGCGCGACGCTGAGATGGCGTCGATCGTCAGAACTTCCGGGTCGTGGCCATCGACCGTTCGGATGCGATTGGGCAGTTCGACGATTCGCGACTGCAGTTCCACGACCATCAGCTTGCTGTCGCGGCCGACGAGGGTGGTCACCAGTTCGCCCGGGCGGACGGGTTCGACGCCGGGAGGAGCCTGAGCTATGGCCCCGGTTGGCAGAAATGCCGGGCAGGCCAGCGCGGAGCAGAGCGCGAAGGTCCGCGACATGCGTGAAAAGTTCATCCCTGGCATCCCTGCACCCTCCCCACAGTCAGAACGCGGGCCGCCGGGGGCAGTATCCTCCGGCGGGCGTTCGATTGCCTCTCGCGCCTGATCCTCAGACGCGGCCTTCCACTCTCAGGTCTCGTTCAGGCTTCCCGGCGACAGGCGGTTCGCCTGTGGGCCGGTGAGCCAGTAATTCGCGATTCACAACGCTGGCGAACTGTCGGATGTCACGGCTGGGGCCGGTCCCGTCATGCCGGGGAGCGACCAGCCAAAACCCTGCAGCAGGTTCGTCGTGGAAGCGGCCGACTTCGCCGGCCGGGCCGGTGCGTCTTCCGCTTTCCGAGTCGTTGAATCCTGCCTGGTTTCTTCCGTCAGTTCGAAGGGGTACGACTGAATCTCGTTTCCGCGGTAAATCTTGACTTCCCACGTCGCTTTCGGCTCCTCCACCTTCGCCGGGACCGGCGCGGGTTTCGGCAGGCTGGCGATCGCCGACTTCGTGGCGTCCAGGAAGGACGACAGGTCGGGCGTCGCGGGCTTCATTTCGATGACCGGCGGGGGCGGCGCCATTTCTTCGCGGCCTTCGCCGCCCACTTCCGGACGGTTGTTGCCGTCGGTTCCGCGAAGGTCGGCCAGCAACTTTTCCGTGGCGGCCTTCGAGGTGTTGACTGTCTTGTCGAGCGGGTTCCGCAGGAACACGCCCAGTTGTCCCTTTCGCTGGGCCAGCTCGAGCAGATTCATCTCATCAGGAACGACGATGAGCGAAATCTGACGGGCATTCACCTTGCCACCATCTCCGCCGGACAGGCGGTCTCCTTTGGTCTTGTCCTGCACCGCGAACACATCGACTCGTTCCAGCAGCGTCACCGATCGCGATTCCATTCCGGTCGGAGTGCGCACCTCATAAGTGACCGTCACGTCAACCTTGTCACCCGGATTCAGGATGTTGCTGGCTGTCTTGGTCTCGTCGACGTTGATGGTCGCGATTCGCGATCCAATCGGAATCTGGGCCGACTTGCCGAGGACTCCCTTTTCGTTCAACTTCGCCTTGGTGATGTGGTCGCCTGCGACCAGCGCCACCTTCAGCGACCTTTGGGCGTATTCTTCCGGCTTCGTGACGCTGTCTTCACGCGCCGCTTCGATCGGAATTTCCTTGAACCCGACGTTCCCCTCCGACAGCGGCTCGCCCGGATTGATATCCGTGAGGGCCACCGCGACATGGACTGTCGCCACCTGGGCGACTTTCGGTCGGTTCAGGGCCTGCTGAACGCCAATCATCGCGACAAGGCCGCAACCGACCGCGACGCACAGCAGCATCAATGTTTTGGGTTTCATAGCGACGCCCGGCCTCTGGTTCCCGGAAGGGGTTGCAGAAGGGCAGTGCGCGCCGACACGACTTCAGTGTCAGAATCGGCTCGACCTGCGGCTCTGCTTCAATTTATGCGGGTTACAACGGTTGAATCGGGATTGCAGATTGTTCCGGCAAACCTCCCAGTTTGCCGGGCTTGCGGCGACAGGTCCGAACGCCCTTGGTCTCCGCCGCAATTCGCGGCAGGGCAGGTTCAGATCATGCCGGCGTAGAAGAAGTAGGCGATCGAGCCGATGCAGATCGGGATGCCGTAGGGGAGCAGCAGCATGTGCGGCTTCCGGGCGGCGGCAATCTTCGACAGCTCGCGCGGGTCTTTGACGTTCACGACTTCGGACAGGATCAGCATCGCGTTGCCGTAGTGCTTGTCCCAGGCGCGGCGCTTCACAACCATCACCAGGGCCATCACACCGCCGACCACGGCCGACACCAGAAACGCATGCCAGGTGACCGTCGCGCCCAGCCAGGCGCCGATGCCGGCCATCAGTTTCACGTCACCGGCGCCCATGCCGCCCACCGCATACAGGGGGAGCAGCGTGGCCAGGCCGACGCACATGCCGAGCAGGCCATCGCCCAGTCCCTGCCAGCCGCCCATCCAGGCGCTGTAAATCAGGCCCGAAAGGACCATCGGGAACGTAATCCAGTTCGGAACGCGCAGTTCCTTGCCGTCAATCCAGGCGGCGTAAATCAAAGTCGCGCAGACGAACTTGACGTGCCAGTTTTCGACCAGAATTGCGTGCCAATCCATGAGTCAGGACCTTTCAGCGATCGTTGGACAGAGAGGGGAATGAGTCCGTTCCCGACGCCGCGATCTGCGTGTGCAGACCGCCGCCGGTGTGAAAACCTAGGTCGCCGTCCGCGTCGTGCCGGCGCGGCCTCGTGAGAATCTTTGGAAACAGACCGCCGGGACCGGATGATCCCGCACGGTTGTTGCAGCCCGCACATCCGGTCGCTGGCGGCGAATGGCCCCCAAATCAGACAGGGCCGCCGGGCAATCACGCCCGGCGGCCCTGGCACTCATCAGCAGTGTGCGCGGGGCTCGCGCCGGTTATGTCCGGGCGCCCAGCAGAAACAGATGCGTGAACATGGCAACTGCGCCGACGACGACGGCTGGCAGCCACTGCAGGAACGAAGGATCCAGCCAGAAAGGCATCATAGGGAGGGCCTCGACAGGCCGTAGAGGAGGGACGCTGAACGCCGATGCGTGCAGCGCCGGGGAGTGAATCGAAAAAACGCCCGGTGCGAGGTGACCCCCGCCCGGGCGGCGAATTGGCAGCTTTCACCTGGGGCGGGCCAGTGCCCGCACCCGATTACGTGAGGCTGTTCTTGACGTCGTTGAACTTGGCGGCGGCGTTGGTGCCGATCGCCCGCACGGCGGTCAGACAGACCACCACGATCAGGGCGAGCATGACCGCGTATTCCACGGCCGTGGGACCGTCTTCCGACTTGAGGAACTTCTTGACGCTGTTGATCATTGTTTTGTCCTGTATTTGCACACACCCTCGTCCCGGCTTGCCGTCCGAAACAAGGATCAGACCTGGGTCGCCGTTACTCGCGGCGAACGCCTCAGACCCGACACACCCACACACCCCGCGACATGCGAGGAAAAATCCGCACAAGAGGCCCTTCGCAGAGCGACGGGCGGCGTCTCACGGCGAACCGGAGACACGCAAACCTAGGTCAGACTCCGGGGGCGTCAAATCGCTTCTGGAAATCTTTTCAGATTTCGAAGAGTGGGCAGTCTGCGGGGCGGTGCACGCCGGCCGTCAGCCGTTTTCCCCATAGAAATGAGGGGGCAGCGTCATCTTCAGCCGCGCGGCCTCGGTCTTCAGGCGACTCACCAGCGACTGCTTGTGATTGGCGACATCCTGTTCGGTCAGCGACAGCCGCCTCGCGACCTCCTTATTTGGCAGGCCGCGGACGAACAGCAGTTCGAGACATTTCAGCCGCAGCAACTGGCCCTTGAACAGGCAGTCGTCGATCAATGGTTTCAGGACGGCGGCGATGAGCTGCTCTTCGGAACGCCGCCGTTCATGGCTGCGGGCTAGACTGGAGGCTACCCGCGCCCGCGAGTCCGGGGCGGCGTCGGCGCTGTCATCGCGGCTCGAGTCCTGCAGGGCAGGCCGGCGACCGCGCCGTCGCAGCTGGTCGGCGATCTTGTGCGCGGTGATCGCGAACAGAAACGCCTCCAGCGGACGGGACTCGTCATAGTTCGGAAGCCCCGTCAGAAACCCGAGAAACGTGTCCTGAACGATGTCCTCCGCCGCGGCCCGATCGCGCAGCCGGCTTTCGGCGAACGCCAGCAATCGTCCCTCATAGACGGCGATGCAGTCTTTCCACGCCTCGGCATCGCCAGCCCGAATGCGTTCGACGAGCAGCCTGTCAGGGCGAAGTGCGGTCATGAGTTGGGAAACGCAGGATCGGCCATGACGGATCTCCGGGTTCTCACGTTTTGAGCGACCGGGACGGAGGCGAGACCGACTCGCGCAGTTGCGATCGATAGTTGTCCGGCAGATCGACGGATGTCAGCGTTCCATCAGGATGACAGATGCAGCAGGCCGTCTTCATGCGGCCCGTGGCCAGCCGGGTCTCGCCGCGCCAGAATTCAAACTGGTACGTGACGGACCGCAGGCCGATCCGCTCAATGTCCAGTCGGCAGTGAATGATGTCTTCATAGCGGGCCGGGGCCGAGTAGTTGCAGGAGGCCGAGACCCGGGGCCAGCCCAGCACCTGTCCGTCGGGCTCGTGGTGCATGATGGACAGCCCCAGCGACCGGAAGTATTCGTGTTCGGTTTCCTCCATCCAGCGGTAGAAGTTGGCGAAGTGCACAATTCCGGCCATGTCGGTTTCGGAGAACTGAACGCGGCGCTCGGTCGTAAACAGCGGCATTTGAAGAAACAAAAAGGTCGCAGGGCAGGGCAGGGGACGAATCAGAGGATCGCAGCGGTTCATTGTCGGACAGCACGCCCTGAATCGGCTCCGTCCGAACGACTTCCGGTTGCACGGGAGTTTAGCGAACCAGCGCCGCCAGTGTCCGTCGCAGGTTCGGATTTCGCGATCGGATTCGCCACCCCCGTTTCGGAGAGGGTTCCGCCGGCAAGAAATCGCTGCGTGGCCGCAACGACGGCCGGATCGCGCATCATGAACGTGTGCAGCGCCGGCACTCGCAGGAAATCGGCCGCGCCGGCCAGTCGGGTCGACTCGACGGCGACGGTGCCGTCATCATCCCCCGCAATCCACGGATTGAAGCCCCTGGCAGTCCCGGAGCCCCCGGCAATGACCGCGAACGGAAAGTCAGGGACCGGCAGGCACGAGACGTACGCATCCGGCCCTTCGCACAGCTGCGCCCCGGCCGGACCGTAAATGGCCTTGAACAGCGGCACGTTCTTCAGCATGTTCGCCAGGTTGGCGCCATGGTTGGGCACGCCCAGCATCACCATTCGCTGAATGCGTGGATCACGGTGTCCGGACAGGTATTGGCGCACAATCAGGCCGCCCATGCTGTGAACCACGAAGTCGATGCGTTCAATCCCTTCGAGCGACTCCAGCATCCGGTGCAGGTAATCGGCCGACTGCTCAATCGACGCCTGCGTGCTCGGGTAGTCGAAGCCGATCACTTCCACGTCGTCGGCCGACAGGGCCGCCTTCATGGTCGAGAACGAATGGGAGGAGCGGATGATCCCATGAATCAGCACGACGGCGCGGCCTGACATGGGCGGCAGCGATCGCGCTTTCTTCAGGTTCTCCAGGACCGTTTGGCAGTGCGCCAGCGTTCCAGAGGCCTGCCGCCGATCCTGCGGATCGAGCAGGCGTGAATGACCGGTGAACACGTTCGTCTGAATCCGCCAGCCGCGGAAATAGACTTCGTCTCCCCAGAACTGACGGCCGCCCAGAGTGGCCGATGGAAGGTTCCACATTTCGGATTGCTCCGGCGGACCGGCTGCTGTGACGTTCAAACTTTCCAGGCCGTCTGTGGGCGGCGTGCGGGCAGCGGATTCGCCCGCGATCGCGAAACGGGCCGCTGCCGACTGGGCGCCGATCGCCCAGAGCACTGCGGCAGTCAGGCGATGTGCGGGTCGAAACATCACGACCGAATCCCTGGCGATGCGCGGAATCTGCAAAAGCACCCCGGAGGGACGCTCCGGGGTGCTGGATTCTACGCAGGCGAACTCATCGGCGGCCAAGCGCGAAGCGGCTACATCTCGCTCATCCATTCCTGCAGCGACTGAACCTGCGGCTGGGAATGGGCGTGGATGTACTCAATCGCTTTCACCATCGCCAGACAGCCCGGCAGGGTGGTGACGCAGGGCACGCCGTACACCACCGCAGCCGCGCGAATGCGGCCTTCATCGGTCCGGCTTCCCTTGCCGCTGGGGGTGTTGAAGATGAACTGCACGTCGCCGTTCGCCATGTAGTCGAGCAGGTTCGGCCGGCCTTCCTGCACCTTTTTCACCACCTCGACTTCAATTCCGGACCTGTCCAGAACAGCCGCCGTGCCGCTGGTCGAGAGAATCTTGAATCCCAGGTTCACCAGCCGTCGGACCGGTTCAATCATCGCGTCTTTGTGCCGGCCCGTCATGCTGACGAACACTCGGCCTTCGCGGACCATGTCGATGCCGGCGGCGATCTGGCTCTTGGCGAACGCGGCCGGGAAATCGCGGTCGATCCCCATCACTTCGCCGGTCGACTTCATTTCGGGACCGAGAATGATGTCGACCCCCGGGAACCGGTTGAACGGAAAGACGCTTTCCTTGACGGACGTGTGTTTCGGCCAGACTTCCGAAGTGAAGCCCTGTTGTTTGAGGGTCACTCCCGCCATCACCTTGGCCGCCATTTTCGCCAGCGACAGGCCTGTCGCCTTGGAGACGAACGGCGATGTGCGGCTCGCGCGCGGATTCACCTCGAGGATGTACACGACATGGCTGTTCGTGGCATCGTCGCGTTTGACGGCGAACTGGATGTTCATCAGTCCGCAGACCTGCAACTCGCGGGCGAGCGCATAAGTGGCCTGCTTGATTTCGTCGATGACCGATTGCGGGAGCGAGTAGGGGGGCAGGGCACAGGCGGAATCGCCGCTGTGAACGCCGGCTTCTTCGATATGCTCCATCACTCCGCCGACCAGCGTGGTCTCGCCGTCGGAAATCGCGTCGACATCCACCTCGATCGCATCTTCGAGGAACTGGTCGATCAGCACCGGGTGGTCGGGCGCGACATCGACCGCTTCCGTCATGTAACGGACGAGCTGCGCTTCGTCGTAACAGATTTCCATGGCCCGGCCGCCGAGCACATAGCTCGGGCGGACCAGAATCGGATATCCGATGCGGGCGGCGATCGCCCGGGCGCCTTCGACGTCGCTGGCGGTGCCGTTGGGGGGCTGTTTGAGCCCCACCTTGTTGAGAATCTGCTTGAACTTCTCGCGGTCTTCCGCGGCGTCGATCATGGCCGGCGTGGTGCCGACAATCGGCACTCCGGCGGCTTCCAGCCCCTTCGCAAGGTTCAGCGGCGTCTGCCCGCCGAACTGCACGATGACGCCGTCCGGCTGCATGCGATCGCAGATGTTCAGCACGTCTTCGGTCGTCAGCGGCTCGAAGAACAGGACATCGGACGTGTCGTAGTCGGTCGAGACGGTCTCCGGATTGGAGTTCACCATAATGCTCTCGATGCCGAGATCGCGCATGGCGAATGACGCCTGGCAGCAGCAGTAGTCGAACTCGATGCCCTGGCCAATCCGGTTCGGTCCGCCGCCGAGAATCATGATCCGGCGCGGCTTTTCCGGGTTCCGGGCAGGCGTTTCGTCTTCCTGCTCGTAGGTGCTGTAGTAATAGGGGGTGTAGGCCTCGAATTCGGCCGCACAGGTGTCGACCTGCTTGTAGACAGCGGCCACTCCGCGCTCTTTGCGAATCCGCCGGACTTCCATTTCGGTCGAATGCCACCACCAGGCCAGCTGGCGGTCGGAAAAGCCCAGCTGCTTGGCCCTGAGAAACTGCTCTTTCGTGGCGGCCTCGGGGCTGCCAATGGCGATCAGCGCCTCTTCCTCCTGCACGATGTCGCGCAGGTTTCGCAGAAACCACGGGTCAATCGCAGTCAGGTCGTGAATGGTCTCCACCGACATGCCGGCCTTGAGTGCATAGCGCAGATAGTGCACCCGTTCAGCATTCGGCGTGGCGAGATTGCGGCGAATTTCTTCTTCCGCCGGCTGGGCCTCGGTTCCCCAGAGGTCTTTCTTTCCGCCGCCCAACCCGAAGTGTCCGACTTCCAGCCCCCGGAGCGCCTTTTGAAACGATTCCTTGAACGTCCGTCCGATCGCCATGGTTTCGCCGACGGACTTCATCTGCACCGTCAGCGTCGATTCGGCATCCGGAAACTTCTCGAACGTCCAGCGCGGAATCTTCGTGACGACGTAGTCAATCGTTGGCTCGAAGCAGGCGAGGGTTTCGCGGGTAATGTCGTTGGGGATCTCGTCGAGGCGATAACCCACGGCGAGCTTGGCGGCGATTTTCGCGATCGGGAACCCCGTTGCTTTCGACGCCAGGGCGCTCGAGCGACTGACGCGGGGGTTCATCTCGATGACGGTCATCCGGCCATTGCTGGGGTTGATGGCGAACTGCACGTTCGATCCGCCAGTCTCCACGCCGATCTCGCGGATGCAGGCGAACGTGGCGTCGCGCATCCGCTGATATTCCTTGTCGGTCAGCGTCTGAATGGGAGCGACGGTGATGGAGTCGCCCGTGTGCACGCCCATCGGGTCGAAGTTTTCAATCGAGCAGATGATGACGCAGTTGTCGGCACAATCGCGCATCACCTCCATTTCATACTCTTTCCACCCGAGGACCGACTCCTCAAGCAGCACTTCGCTGACGGGCGACATTTTCAGCCCGTAGCGGACTTTCTCCTCGAATTCTTCGCGGTTGTAGGCGATGCCGCCTCCCGTGCCTCCCAGCGTGTAGCTGGCGCGAATGATGATCGGCAGGCCGATCTCGCGCAGGGCCGCGCGTGCTTCCTCAATGGTATGGACAGTTGCGCTGCGCGGGACATCCAGCCCGATCTTCATCATGGCCTGTTTGAAGGATTCGCGTCCTTCCGCCTTGGCAATCGCATCCGGGCGGGCGCCGATCATTTCGACCCCCAGCTGCTGCAGGATGCCGCGGCGATGGAGATCCATCGCGGTGTTCAGTCCCGTCTGCCCGCCAAGGGTGGGGAGCAGGGCGTCCGGACGCTCGCGTTCGATGATCTTCGCGACGTACTGCCAGGTAATCGGCTCAATGTAAGTCCGGTCGGCAGTGCCGGGATCGGTCATGATCGTCGCTGGATTGGAGTTCACCAGGACGACTTCATAGCCCTCGGCCCTCAGGGCCTTGCAGGCCTGGGTTCCCGAGTAGTCGAATTCGCAGGCCTGGCCGATGACGATGGGGCCAGAGCCGATGATCAGGATTTTCTTGAGGTCGTTTCGCCGGGGCACGTCAGGAGCAGTTCGATAGCGTCGCAGGGTCAGCGCGCACCGCGAACCCGAACGGGCCCCTCGTTGATTCGAGGCAAAGCGGGCGCAAAATTTCACCAACCCTAACAATCGCGACTCTAGATTCAAGCCTCACGACCCCGTCGCGTCGCGGCGGCGGGCGCACCCCCCGGTCGCGAATGGACTTCCGATGCTCATAAACCCTGCGGGGCAGGGGAGTAATGCAGCTCAGGCAAGCCCGGAAGGCCTGGCGAATAAGGATGGCTTTAAGCGTGTCGCCCCAAACGGGCGCATTCCCCGGTTCTGCCCGATAGTCCCGCGGCGCCGCTCCCAGCGGTTCTGACGGCGGGGAAATCTCTGCGTCGTCGCGATTCGACAACGCTAACCCCTTGAGCTTTTTTGCCTGCCTGTGCATCGTGGACTAGGTTCCAACAGGACGTGCCGCTGGTTGTGCGATGTGTCGCAGGCCAGCCAGGGATGCTTGCGGCCGTGAAGTTGCGTGGTGTGGTCCGGAAGGGAAGTTGTCGGATCTGCTGCGGGGACGCCGTGGAGGCAGGTATGTTGTTGGTCAGTCGCCGGTCCGCCTGGCGGTCCGTGTTGTCACTCGCTCTCGGTCTGGCGACGTTCGCCAGCGTGCCGCATCTTGCTGACGCGCAGGAGTCGGTCACTCAGGTGACTGCTGCCGAGGCCGCACAGGCCGGGGCGCAGCTCGAAACGCAGCGCAAGTGGCGCGACGCGATCGACCATTACAAGCACGCTCTTGAGACCTGGCCGAAGGACGAAAGCCTGACGTACGGGCTTCGCCGGGCGCAGTTCCAGTTCGGAATTGATCGGCGCTATTCCGATCAGTCCTTCCTGACGAAGCTGCGACCGATGTCGCGCGATGCCGCGCTGGCCGCGTTTGACGAAGTCCTCAGTCAGATTCGATCCCACTTCGTCGATCCGATCGACACCACCTCGATCGTCGCCCACGGCACCGAGAGCCTGCACCTGGCCCTCGCCAACGACCGATTCATCGAACAGAACCTGTTCGGGGCCGAGCAGGTCCGGATTCAGGCCTTCCGCAAAACCCTGCGGGACGTGTACTGGAACAAACCGGTCGGCAGCGATGCCGAAGCGCGGCGGATGATTTCGGAAGTCTGCGACCTTGGTCGCAAGTCGCTGGGGCTCGATGCCGGCGCCATCGTGCAGGAGTATGTGTTCGGCGCCTGCAACTGCCTCGATGACTACAGCAACGTGCTGACTCCCGGCCGTCTGAACGATCTCTACAGCAACATCGAAGGGGAATTCGTCGGCATCGGAATCGTGATGGAGGCCGAAATCGGAAAGGGCATGAACCTCGTGCAGGTGCTGCCCGACAGCCCGGCCCACGAGAGGGGACTTCGCGCCGGCGACACCATTGTCGGCATCGATGGCAGGGACTGCCGATTCATGACCACCGACGAAGCCGCCGGATTGTTGACCGGGAAGGCGAATTCCCAGGTAAGGCTGGATGTCACTGGTCCTGCCGGGCGTCGGGAAGTCGCTGTCACTCGCCGGGAAGTGCAGGTGAAGAGCATTCCGATCGCGAAGATCATCGACTCACAGGCGGGCATCGCCTACATCCAGATGACCGGCTTCCAGAAGAGCTCCGCGATGGAACTGGACGCCGCCCTCGCAAAGCTCGAACGCGAGGGGATGAAAGCCCTGATCTGGGATGTCCGCGGAAACCCGGGTGGACTGCTGACGGCGGCTGTGGAAGTGCTCGACCGGTTCATTGAAAAGGGAACTCTGGTCGAAACCCGCGGCCGCACTTATGACCAGAACTACACCTACACCGCTCATGAAGCGGGCACGCACCGCGTGCCGATCATTCTGCTGATCGACGGCAGCTCGGCGAGTGCCAGTGAAATCGTGGCCGGTGCGATTCGCGACCATCATCGCGGGAAGCTGGTGGGACGGAAGTCGTACGGGAAATGGTCGGTCCAGAGCATTTACGATCTGCGGACGGGCGGCGGAGTGCGGCTCACGACCGCAAAGTTCTACTCACCAAACGGCGATACGCTTGGCAAGATCGGCGTGAAGCCGGATGTCGAAGTCGCGGTGCAGAAAGGCTTCGGCCGGACCATTGGCGAGGTCGACTCCACAGGCGATCCCGATGTCGCCCGGGCGATCGAACTGTTCCGCTCGGAGAGCGTGCTGACCCGCCGCTGATCTCCGCTACTGAAACCGTTCAGGCCGGTCTGAGTGATCTCAGGCCGGCCTGTTTGCGTTGGTGCTGATGGCCTGGATGCAGCAGTCGGAAGCGGCCATCGAGGAGAACCGGAGTCATCGAGCGTGGCGCTGCCCGGTCCGACTTCGTCCCGACTGCCCTGCCAGCGCCTGTCATTTCGGCGCCAGCCATCGTCGGGCGTCGCTTGTCATCCGGCCCGAGTTGTAAGACCGTTTGCCGTCATCGCCAGTTTCTCAAGTCACCTTCGCCTGCGCCATGCCAGCTGACCTGCCAGACGTCCGGACGCCGCAATGGGTGCGCGATGGGATCGGCCGGATGCCGCGGCTGTCGTGGGTTTACAGTTCCGGCAAGGGGGTCAAGGCGATGGCCCTCGCCCGCGAGACCGGCGACCTGTTTGTGGCTGACGACGATCGCGGACTGGCGCGCATCGATGGCCGCGGCGAGCTTTCTTACCTCACCCGTCTGCCCCGGCCGGCCCGGCTGCTGGCGATCAGCGACGACGGCCAATGGGGCGCCGCGGTCGTCGATTACGGCACTCTGTACCGCTTTGACCGGGCCCTGAAGTTTGTCTGGGAAACCGACCTGGCCGAACCGTGCATGGCAATTGCGATCGCGCCGTTCGGGCATCACACCGCCGTCGCCCTGTCGGACGGCGTGACGGAGATCCTGAACGAGCGGAAGCGGCGGATCGCAAAGTTCGAGACGGTCCGACCTCTGGCCTCCCTCGCGTTCTGTGCGCAGTCGCCGCTGCTGTACGGTGCGGCCGAGCATGGGCTGGTCGGCTGCTATGAACTCTCGGGAGGCGAGGTCTGGCAGGAACGGTATTGGTCGAACGTGGGAGACATCGCCATTACCGGGGATGGCGAACTGGTGTATCTCGCCGGTTCGGCGCATGGAGTGCAGACGCTGGATGGCGATGGCGGCACGGTCGGCGCGTACGTCGTCGAGGGGACTGTCCGCCGGGTCGCCTGCAGCTTCGAGCCCCGGCGCGTCATCGCATCCACCATCGAACGGCAGCTGTTTGTCATGGACTCACAGGGAGACGTCCTGTGGCACGGCGATGTTCCGGAAGACATTGTCGACATCGCCTGCGATGCGTTCGGCGATGAAGTCACCGTCGCACTGACCAGCGGCGACATCTTCCGCTTCGACTGGGGGGGCGTCTGACGCCAGCGGTCCCGGTCGCGACGACCGACGTGCGCGGCCTGACGATCATCGGCGGGCTTCACTCATCCCCGGCTTCGAGGACGCTCAGAAACGCCTTCTGCGGAATTTCGACCTGGCCGAACTGCTTCATCCGCTTTTTGCCCTCTTTCTGCTTCTGCAGCAGCTTGCGCTTGCGGGTGATGTCGCCGCCGTAGCATTTGGCGGTCACGTTTTTGCGCAGGGCGGAAATCGTTTCGCGGGCGATGACGCGGCTGCCAATGGCGGCCTGCAGCGCGACTTCAAACTGGTGTTTGTGGATTTCCTCTTTGAGCTTTTTGACCAGCGCCCGTCCGCGCCGTTCCGCAAAGCCCCGATACACGATGGTGGAGAGGGCGTCGACTTTCACCCCCTTGACGAGGATGTCCATCTTCACGAGGTCGGCGGCGCGGAAGCCGATGACCTCGTAATCCATCGTGCCGTAACCCTGGGTGACGGACTTCAGCTTGTCGTGCATGTCATAAATGATTTCCGCCAGCGGCAGCTCGTAAACCAGCTGGGCGCGATCAGGTCCGAGGAACTCGGTCCCGATGTAGACTCCCCGCCGGTCGCCGCACATCTGCATGATGACGCCGATGTTCTTCGACGGAACGATGAACGTCACCTTGGCGATCGGCTCGCGGAACTCTTCAATGACTCCGGCATCCGGCGTATCGACGGGGTTGTCGATCTGCACCACTTCTCCGCCGCGCTTCAGGATTTCGTACGTGACGTTCGGCGCCGTCTGAATGAGGTCGACATTCGCCTCATCTTCGAGACGCTGCTGGATGATCTCCATGTGCAGCATGCCGAGGAAGCCGCATCGGAAGCCGAACCCGAGAGCGTCGCTCGTTTCCGGAACGAACGAGAAGCTGGCGTCGTTGAGCGCCATCTTGTCGAGTTCTTCGCGGAGGTGCTCGAAGTCGGTGGCATCAATAGGGTACATCCCGCAGAACACCATCGGCTTCGGCTGCTTGTAGCCGGGGAGCGCTTCGGCCGCCTGCCTGCCGGCGTGGGTGACGGTGTCTCCCACATGAATGTTTCCGAGAACCTTGACGCCCGTGATGATGTACCCGACCTGTCCGGGGGTCAGCTGTTCACAGGCGACCATGTTCGGCCGGAACTGTCCGAGGTCCAGCACTTCGTGGGAGTTGCCCCCTTTCATGAAACGGATCTTGTCCCCTTTGCTGATCGTCCCTTCCTTCACGCGAATGTAGGTGACGACGCCGCGGTAGTCGTCGTACTTGCTGTCGAACACAAGCGCCTTGAGCGGCGCGGACGGCTCTCCCTTTGGCGGATGAATGCGCTCCACAATGGCCCGCAGGACACTGTCGATATTCAGTCCCTGCTTGGCGCTCACCCGCAGGGCCGTCGAGCCGTCCAGGCCCAGAATTGTTTCCACTTCGTTCAACACATCGTCGATCCGCGTCACCGGCAGATCGATCTTGTTCACGACGGGGATGATTTCCAGGTTTCCCTCGATCGCCGCATAGGCGTTGGCGACCGTCTGGGCCTGCACGCCCTGGAACGCGTCCACCAGCAGCAGCGCCCCTTCGCAGGCGGCCAGACTGCGCGACACCTCGTAATGAAAATCGACATGCCCCGGCGTGTCGATCAGATTCAGCTCATAGCGACCAGCCGGGACGTCCAGCCCCGGCAGCACATGCGACGTTTCGTCAGGGCCGGTGTAGTCGTAGTAGATCGCGACGGCCCGGGCCTTCACCGTGATTCCCCGCTCCCGCTCCACCGCCAGATCATCGAGGATCTGCGACTGGAATTCCCGCTCGGAAATGGCGGCGGTTTTCAGCAGCAACTGGTCGGCGAGGGTGCTCTTCCCGTGGTCGATATGCGCAACAATCGAGAAATTCCGGATGAACTCACGCTGCATGAAACTGGACCACCAAAAGCACAATGCCTGGAACGACGGGGCCTCAGTATAGGGATCGCTTGCGCCGGCAAGCAATTCGGGTTCGCTGGACCTGCCCGGCCGTCAGGAATCGCTGATCCGGAAGAGGCGGCGGATCGCATCGAGCAGCCCGTGGTGGGTTCCCGCCTGGGCTTCGTCCTTCAGCGTTTCCAGCGGCGGATGCAGCAGTTTATTGACGATCCGCTCTACGCTGCGTTCGATGGCCTGTCGGTCCGTCGGACTCAACGTCGGCAGCTTCCGGAACAGCAGCTCCAGCTCCTGCCGGCTGACATCGTGCCACGATTCCCGCAGCTGGCGGATGATCGGGCCGGTCGCCTTGTGCGACAGATCGCTGAGAAAACGCGTGGTTTCCTCGGTGATGAGCGTTTCCGCCCGGGCGATCTCCAGCCGTCGCGCCTCGCGATTACGAAGGCAGGTCGCCTCCAGGCTGTCGATGTCGTACAGAAAGACGGCGTCGTCCGCCGTGGCCACGTCGGGGGTGAACAGGCGCGGAGCGCCCAGATCGAGAATGAACACCGACTGCCCCGCACTCGACTTCCGTGCCGCCCGGAACCGCGCGGCATCGACCAAAGGCTTGTCCCCGCCAGCGGCGCCGACAATCACATCGGCCGTCCCCAGCAGTTCATCCAGCGTTTCCCAGGGACGCACTTCGCCGCCGAATTCGCGGGCAACGCGCTCGGCCCGTTCGCGACTGCGGTTGCACACGAGAATCTGCCGCACCCCCTCGTCCTGCAGGTAGCGCAGCGTCTCCTCGGCCATCTCTCCCGCCCCGATCACCAGCACCTGCTTGTCGTCGAAGCGGTCGAAAATGCTGCGGCCAAAGTCGCCCACGGCGACGCTGGCGATGGATACCCGGCCTTCGACCAGCTTCGTTTCGCTGCGCACCCGCGCCGAAACCGCCAGCGCCCGCTGGAACAGCGCATTCGTCACCGGGCCGCTCGCCTCGCACCGGGCCGCCAGCTCGTACGCCTTCTTCACCTGGCTGACGATCTGACTTTCGCCCACCACCATGCTGTCGACGCTGGCGGCCACTTCGAAGAGGTGCCGCACCGCGTCGGAATCGGTGCTGAGGACGAGGTCGTTCAGAAAATCGTCCAGCGGGACGCCATGAAATTCCGACAGGAACCGGGCGATCTCCTGGAATGTCGGCCCGGCATCGGGGGCGTCCGGAGCGGTGTAGAGCTCGACGCGATTGCACGTCGAAACGATCACGTTTTCCGTGTTGTTGAACCGGGCCCGCAGCTCGTCGTACGCGCGGCAAAGCGAGTCTTCCGTGGCGAACGCCAGCCGTTCGCGAATCGCAAGATCCGCAGACCGGTAGTTGCAGTAAACGACCTGCAGTTTCATCCGTTCCTCCCGTCCCGCAGAGCGGGTGACTGGAAGAGGAACTCCCCGCCGTCGCCGCCCGATCGCCAGTCGGCGTTCTTCAAGCTGCACTCGGCAATCGAATCTTCTACTCCGCCAGACGGCCGGTAGTGCGATTGCTGGCCGTCCAGGCTCTCCTGGCCGGCAGCTTTCCGGATGCCGTGCATCCCGCCGCTGACGATCCCCAGCGTCAGGAACGTCGCCAGCACGAAACCGCCCGCGAGCAGCGTTCTCCAGGCGACGATCCGGCCGGTCGGTCGGCGGGACGTCAGCAACCACCCGAACAGGGCCGCCAGAGCCAGCCAGGAAAGTCCGCTTGCCAGGAACGACCAGTTCCACAGGGAGACCGGCTGGCTGGTTTTCTGGCTCAGCCAGGTCAACAGCGCCCCGGTGGCCATTCCCAGCGACAGCAGCGGCGCCGAAACCACGACGCACCACCAGTTCAGGCGCGCCGTGCGTTCCAGGCTGAACAGCTTCACCCCGTCCGCTTCGCCGGTCCGATGCCGCAGTCGCGAGTACTGGATCAGGTACATCACGCTGAAGCCGCCGGCGATGACGACGCCCGCAATCCCCAGCACCAGAAACGCGGCGTGGGCCATGCCCCACCAGCGCAGGGAATCGAGATTGGGATTGGTCTCCTGGCTGACAAATCGCGAGGCGATCACAAACAGCAGGGCGGCTGGGAGAATGAACAGCCCCACAGGCACCTCTTTGTGCAGCAGGGCAATCAGCAGATACACGGGAACAGTCAGCCAGGCAACCACCAGCAGCCAGTCGTGCGTCGAGGCCAGCAGCGGCGGCATGTCGACGGCATGGCTGCGGTAAACGAGGTAGACCGTCTGTGCGACAAATCCGGCGGCTGCAGCCAGCCACGCCGCCCACCGGTTGATCGGCATCGGCCGCACCAGGCGCGTCGCTTCCAGCACCGTTGCCAGCGTGTAGCTGGCAAGGAAGCAGGTCAGCGAAGTGTTCGCGAGGCTCATGGCGGGTCTGCTGGAAAGTGGCGGGCCGCTCTAGCGGCGGCTGATGGCGGCGGCCAGCGGCTTCAGAACCTGATCGACGACATGCTCCTGGAGCAGCGTCTCGGCCGTCTCCCGCAATTCGTTGAACGTCGTCGACAGCGAGGAATCGTAGGCCTGGCTGCCGTACTGACGGACCGTGAAGTACACGCTGATCGGCTCTTCGCCAAAATCATTCCGGCGCACCTGGTAGGCGTTGGTGCGGGTTTCGATCGACAGCCGACATTGACGCCGGCAGGTTTCATCCAGGCTGATCGTCAGCGACGGGTCGAACTTCAGGGCTCGGGATCCGGGGGCGGACAGCAGGCTTTCCATCAGCGAACCGCCGCCAAACGCCTCGGCCACGAGTTCATCGTGGTTGCCCTTGAAGGCAAAGTCGAACCCCATCAGGAAATCCATGGCTTCGCAGTCGAGTGGACTGACCGACAGCATGTAGGGGGCCAGATCGAGCGCGAGGAAGTGCTGCTTCATCGCTTCATCCACATCGGGCGGATTCACGAAGCCGCTGCAAATGCGCTTGGTTTCCAGGCTCATCCAGCGGTAGGCCGGCTGGTCCTTGTCCTCTTCGAGCACAAAGTCGCCGGTTTCGCGCGCGAAGAAGTTCCGCATGGACGGATACGACTTCTGGACGCGCCCGAAGAACTCCAGCACGGTCTCCCGCTGCTGTGGCAGGGGGAGCTCCGTGTTGAGGTTGAGGTTGATGAAAGTGTCGTCGGCCAGGGCGGCGTAAGGATTCATTTCATTCGTTTCTGGGCGACTCCCGGCCCTGCAGGCGGCATCGAACCATCGGGGCTGGAGCCTTGGCAAACGGCGGGCAAGTCGCGACCATCGATCGTTCGGAATGTTAGGAGGTCGCGAATGCTCGGTCAAAGTGCAATCTCAACCGCAACTTGCGTCGATTCCCTGGCGGTCAGCCTGTTTTCCACGTCTGCTGGCTGGGTGGGGATCGCCGGGCGCGGTCAGTTGCTTGAATCGCTGGTGCTGGGATACGACTCCCAGGCAGATGTTCTCGCCCGGTTCGCCGATGTTCTGGCCGCTGGAGGGGAGCTGGGAGACTGGAATCCGGCGTTGCGTGTCCGAATTCAGAAGTTTCTGGATGGTGAGGGAAGCGGTGAATTCGGCGACGTCGACACGGTTGTCACCGAGACAACGCCGTTTGCCGCCCGGGTGATTGCGACCGTCCGGCGGATTCCCGTCGGAGAAGTGCGCAGTTACGCCGAGGTGGCCGCCCAGAGCGGGTCTCCAAAGGCCTCGCGGGCGGTTGGAAACATCATGGCGCGGAACTCAATTCCGCTGGTAATTCCCTGTCACCGGGTCGTCGCCAGCGGCGGCCGGCTTGGGGGATACTCCTCGCCCCGGGGGCTGGGCATGAAGACCCGCCTGCTGCAGCTGGAGGGAGTCACCGGCGAAGCGGCCGCGCGGTATCTGTCACTGGTGCAATAGTCGTTGCCGGCGCTGCCAGCGCCGGAGTGTTGTTCACGACAAGACGCAGACGCTGGCAGCGTCTGCCACGAGAGCTGAAGAGCCAAATGTCTGCTGCTGATCGCGGAGTGCTGGAAACCTTCGACAACCCGCACCCGCAGCGGGACTACGTCATCGAGACGATCTGCCCCGAGTTCACGTCGATGTGCCCCAAGACGGGACAACCGGACTTTGGAACGCTGACGATCGTCTACACGCCGGCCGCAAAGTGCTTCGAGCTCAAGTCGCTGAAGCTTTACCTGCAGCAGTACCGGAACATCGGCGCGTTCTACGAGGATGTGACGAACCGCATCCTGGACGACCTCGTCGCCGTCACGCAGCCCAAGCACATGAAGATCGAAGCGGCATTCACCCCGCGCGGCGGAATTCGCACCAATGTCATCGTGCAGCATCCGGGAGGAGTGTCGTCCGGCAAGTAAGTCGAGCGCGGGCGGAGATCTCCTCAGACAACGTTCCCCTGTCGCTGAAGTTCGTAAACTGTGGCGAAATACCTGATCTCATTTCCCAGCGCCGCGATGATCGTCCACGAGGACGAAATGGACGCGGTGAGTCGCGACTCGCACGCCGTCATCGAGGAAGCCAAAGCCGCTGGCGTCTATGTCTTCGGCGGCGGCATCGATGAGTCGGTTCCGCCGGTGCTTGTCGCGGCCGATGGCACGTACGCCGCAGGCGGCTACCCCTGGGCGCCGCCGCTGAACGGCGGCTTCGCGGTGCTCGAAATTCCCTCACGTGAAGAGGCGATCGCGTGGGCCGCGCGGCTCGCGAAGGCTTGCCGCTGCCAACAGGAGCTGCGGGTGTTCGGGTTCGATCCCGATTCGTGAGGTCGATCAGCCCTTGAGCTTGAGATGCTCAAGAATCTCCCCGATCGGCATCGAGTACCCGATGTAAAACGGCCCGAACTCCGCGTACCGCGCCGACGCCTTGTCGTACCGCATCGTATACACGATTTCCTTGATGTACTCCGGCGTGCGGGACCACAGTGTGACGCCCCATTCGTAGTCGTCGAAGCCCGTCGACGCCGTGATCAGCTGCGACACTTTCCCCGCGAACTTGATCCCGCTCGTCGCATGCTCGGCCATCAACGCCGACCGCTGGCTGAACGGCAGCTCGTACCAGTTCGCGTGCGGATCGCGAATCTTGTTCATCGGGTAGAAGCAGAACACCGGCCATTCCGGGATTTCCGGATACAGCCGCTGTTTATTCATCATTGGCAGCCGCTGCTCGTAGGCGGCGACCTTTGCGCGGTAGGCGGGATCATCGGGCGATGTCCCTTCGAGCTTCAGCCGCTCCGCATATTGCTCGACCGTCGGCACATACTCGGACACCTCGGTGATCGACACGAACGAGTACGTCGCCTCCAGCGCCGGCCCGAGAGCGGATGCGCGGATCGCCTGTTTGACCGCGTCGATCTTGAGCGGGTCCGGATCGAGGACGAACACGCCGAAGTCGGCTTTGTGACCCGAGACGACGAACGTCTGCAGGCGTTCCGGACCTCCCTCGCGCGGGCGGAGGGCGGCTAACAGTTCTTCGGCGCCGCGGGCGCGCGTCGCCGCGTCGAGTTCTGCCAGCCGGGCGGCATCGATGCGATAGTAGATGTGCAGCGAATGCCAGCCTTCGGCGAGCCGGGCGGTCGGTTCCGGCAGGGGAGTGGAAGAATGTCCGTGGGGGCGCTGCGGGGCGTTCATGGGGGAGCGATCAGTTCCGTGGTCAGACAAAACACTATTGAAGATGCGGGCCGGCCCAGGTCATTAGAGCGTCGTAGCTGGGGGGCGCCCCACGACAGACATCGACCACCTTCCCGCCCTGCATCATCAGCAGCGTCGGGTATCCGCTGACCTTGTAATGGTCCGCCAGGTCGCCGCGGGCGTCCACGTCGATCGGCACCACCTTCACCTTGCCCGCGTGTTCCGTCTCCATCTGTTCGAGAAACGGTTTGAGCATCTTGCAGGGCCCGCACCAGCTGGCCGTGAAGTCGACCACAACCGGAATCGATTGAGACGTGACGTTCTCTGCGAACCACGAATCGTCGGGCGGTGTGATCAGCGAAAGGTCGGGTTTGGACCCGCAGCCGGCCGCGATGAGCAGCAGGCAGGTCAGCAGGGCACGGCGATGCATAGGGCGATCCATCTGTGGTGTCGAGTGGGGCGAGTGTCGCCGACGTTGTTCGGGCCGGTCAAGGGCGGACAGTTCAACTGGTTCGCACGGCGCGGAAAGTCGCTTCCCGGCCGCGAACATCGGTCCGGACCCGGCCGTCCGCAAAGACGGTCGTTCCCAGCACGAAGGTTCGCACGGGCAGTCCGGTCAGGGTCGTCCCGTCCCACGGGCTCCAGCCGCTTTTCGTCAACTGGTTTCGATTTTCAATCGTATGCCGACGGTTCACGTCGACCAGCACCAGATCGGCGTCGAAGCCTTCTTCGAGCTTTCCCTTCCGATCGATCTGCCAGATGCGGGCCGGCGCTTCGCACATCCAGGCGACGATCTCTTCCAGCGTGCACAGGCCGCGCGATGCGGCGTCGAGCATAAGGGCCAGGGAGTTCTCCACGGCCGGCAGCCCCGACGGCGACTTCGGGTAGGGTTGTCGCTTTTCATCCAGCGTGTGCGGGGCGTGATCGGTGGCGATGACTTCGATGCGGCCATCATGCAGCGCCTCCCAGAGGCCCGTCACATCGTCGGCCGTTTTGACCGAGGGATTCATCTGAATCAGCGTCCCCAGCCGGTCGTAATCGTCCACCGTGAAAAACAGGTGATGGGGGCACGCCTCGGCCGTCACCCATTCCGGAGCGGTCCGCAGCAGTTCCGCTTCCAGCCGGGTGGAAACATGCAGCACATGGAACGGGTGCCGATGGCGGGTCGCCAGGTCGATCGCCCGTTTCGTGGCGATGTAGGCGGCCGAGGTGTCGCGGATGCGTGAGTGATCGGCCACGCTGCTGGTGCTGGCGTAGCGCTGAATGTTCTCGCGAACCGTGGTTTCATCTTCGCAGTGGGCGCAGATCGGCAGCGTGGTCTCCGCGAAGATCTGCTCCAGCGCCGTCTGATCATCGACGAGCAGATCGCCTGTGCTCGAACCGATGAAAATCTTGATGCCCGGAGTCCGCGTGACGGACTTCAGCACCTCGACATTCGATGTGCCGGCAGCCTGGTCGTAAGTCGCTCCGATGTAGAATCCATAATTCACGACGCAGCGGGCCGCGGCTCGCTCGAGTTTGTCGTCGAGTGCCGCGGCGGTCGTCGTTGTGGGCCGCGTGTTCGGCATCTCAAGAAACGTGGTGACGCCCCCTTTCGCGCACGCGACGCTGCCGGTGTGCAGGTCTTCCTTGTGCTCCAGCCCGGGTTCTCGGAAATGCACCTGGTCGTCGATCACGCCCGGCAGCAGATGCAGCCCCGAGGCATCAATGACTTCATCGGCCTGCACGGTGGCCGGAGGTTCGATTCCACGAATCACCCCATCTTCCAGCAGCACGTCGGCCTGCCGGGTTCCGGACGGAAGGAGGCAGGTCGCATTCTTGATCAGAGTTCGCACGGTTGGTTGTCTCGCATCGCGAGCGGAGTGACGCCAGTGAGAGGGGAACCTGAGATATGGTGACGGATACGCCAGCTTGTGCCAGCCTGCGCAACGCGGGATCAGTGCGGGTTCAGGGATTGATGGCGAGCCGGCAGGGCTTGTTGACGCCCGGCGCGGCGAGGCTTAAGTTCACAACTGTGGTTTCCGTGGGATTCCCGCGATCTTTCCTCCCGCGTCCGGGTGTCGTGAACGGTGTCCGAATGAATCATGCATTGCGGGCGTTTCTGGGCACGGCGGCCACGACGGCCCTGGCCCTCCAACTTGGGGCCGGCGCCGCCTCGGCCCAATTCGGCACGGCGCCGCCAGCAGCGCCCGCCGGCAAACCTGCCGAGGGTAAGCCGGCCATCATCGAGCGTGCACCGCTCATTCTACGGGACAGCTCGAAATTCCAGATCCCGCTCAAACTCGATGCGGCAAAGTCCGTCCATGTGGCGGCCCGGATTGATGGCGTAGTGGCCACCGTGCTGACAAAGCTCGGAGACCGCGTTCAGGCTCAGGCGGAAGTCGCCCGCCTCGAATCGCAGGAGCGGCAACTGGAATTGACCCGGGCCCAGGCGGCCCTCAGGGCGGCCCAGGCCGAGCGGACAGTCAATGCCGGAAGTGGAGCCGCGATTGCCGAAGCCCGCGTTGAGGAGGCGAAGGCGGCGGTCGATCTGGCGGCCCTCCGACTTGATTTCTGCCTGTTGAGAACGCCACTCACGGGCCTTGTGACGAAGGTTCACGTCACGGAAGGGCAGTTCGTCAAGGCCGGCGATCCGCTGGTGACGGTGGTCGATCCGACGCTGCTCCGTGTTGAAGTGCCCGTCGATTCCAGCACGGTCTCGGCCGGGGGGACGGCTTCGATTCTTGTGGAAGACCAGACCCTGAGCGGAACCGTCGAAGCGGTCGTGCCGCTCAGCGATCGCTTCGAGCCGCTGCGGGATCTGTTTGTTTCGATTTCATCCGGCATCCTGACGCTCGACAACGCCGGCGGCCGGCTGCGGGTTGGACAGACCGCCTATTCACCGATGATTCCCCGTCAGGCGGTGACGGAAGTGCCGACGTCGACCATCTCCAATACAGGCGATGGCGAACGCCGGGTGCAGGTCATCCGCGACGGAATCGTCCGCGATATCCGGGTGCAGTTGCTGGGGCAGCAGGGAGACGAGTACGTGTTCGTCAGCGGACGGTTTGGACCGGCCGACGAACTGGTGCTGAAGAGTTCGGAAGTGCTGCTGGATGGCGCGCGGGTCGTCGCAGCCGACGGGGCGGCGGCGCCTGGTGCGGCGGGCGGGTCCCCGGCGAAGCCCGATGCACCGCGGCGCAGTTCAAGTTTTTGAAGGCGCGACGGGCGTTTCGTCGAAACGGTATCCGACGCCGCGCACGGTCTCGATGCAATCGGCGATCGAGTCCAGCTTCTTGCGCAGCGCCCGCACGTGGACGTCAATCGTCCGTTCCATGGAATTGGCGTCTTCGCCCCGGCTGCAGTCGAGCAGTTCGTTGCGGGTGAAGGTTCGTCCCGGCTGGCGGGCGAGCGTCCACAACAGGCGAAATTCGGTGGGCGTCAGTTGCAGGTCGGCGCCGCTGAGCACGGCGGCGTGGCGGATGCGGTCGATTCGCAGCTCGCCAATCTCGATCACCTTGGCGTCGTCGTCCGAGCTGACGCGCGGCCGGCGAAGCAGCGCCTTGATCCGCTCAATCAGCGGCTTGATGCGAAACGGCTTGGCGACGTAATCGTCCGCGCCGAGGTTGAACCCGACGATTTCATCGGTCTCGTCCCCCTTGGCCGTCAGCATCAGGATGCGGGTGTTGCGCGTCCGCGGATCGCTGCGGAGCTGGCGGCAGACCTGCAGGCCGTCCATCACGGGCAGCATCAGGTCCAGAATGACCAGCTCGGGCTGGAACGTCTGGGCACGCTGCAGCGCCGACTGGCCATCGGCGGCCGTCGCGACCTCAAAGTTCTCTTTCGACAGGTTATAGACGAGCACATCTGAGATGGACGGTTCATCATCGACGATCAGAACGCGGGGTTTGGACATGGTGCAGTGCTGCCTTCTGTGATTTGGAAGCGTCCCCGGCGCGCACCGGGAGCGCAGTTGATCGCGAGCGCGCGATCGCGGTTCAGGGAGTGTTCAGGACTTGTCGAGTCGTTCGAGCTTTTTGGCGTGTCGGATGATCCGGCCTTCCACCAGGTAAACAACGTCCTCTGCAATGTTCGTAGCGTGGTCGGCGACGCGTTCGACCTGACGCACCGCCGAAAAGAGGTGCAGCAGCGAATCGAGCCGGTCAGGGTTCTGGTGCATGTACTGAATGAGTTCGCCGATCAGAGTGCGATTGGCGTCGTCGATGATGTCATCTTCGTTGCAGACGAGCCGGGCCTTCTGGCTGTCGAGTTCCACGTACGAGTCGATGCTGCGGTGCAGCATGTCGACCGCGCGGGCCGCCATGTCCTTCAGCCGGTCCGGAACCTGCACGCTGGGGCCATCGAGCAGGCCCACGGCGCGCTCGGCGATGTTCACCGCCAGATCGGCCACCCGCTCGAGTTCCCCGGAGATCTTCAGCACGGTGGTGATGCGCCGCAGGTCGATCGCCACCGGTTGATGCAGCGCCAGCACCTTCAGGCACGACTCCTCGATTCGCACGTCCCAGCGGTCGATGTCGGTGTCTTCGGAAATCAGCCGGCGGGCTTCTTCCACGCTCGGCCCCGAAAGCTGGTCCACCGCGCGATGGATCATGTCTTCGACCGCCGCGCACATGGACAGCACGTCCTTGTGAAGGTCGTGGAGATCAAGCTGCAGGTGAACCGACATGGCCAGTGACGTCTGAATGTGAACAGGTGGAAGGGGAGTGGAGACAGCGCTCAGCCGAATCGGCCGGTGATGTAGTCTTCGGTCTGCTTCTCGCGGGGCTTGGTGAACAGTTCCCGTGTGCGGCCGACTTCGATCAGCTGCCCCTGGTAGAAGAACGCGGTGGAGTCGCTGATGCGGGCCGCCTGCTGCATGTTGTGCGTCACGATGACGATCGTGTAGTTCTCCTTGAGTTCGAAGATCAGGTCTTCGACGCGGGAGGTGCTGGCGGGGTCGAGCGCGGATGCGGGCTCGTCCATCAGCAGAACATCGGGGCTGGTGGCGAGAGCCCGGGCGATGCACAGCCGCTGCTGCTGACCGCCGGACAGCGCCATGGCGGAGGATGCCATGCGATCTTTCACTTCCTCCCACAGTCCCGCCCGCTGCAGCGACAGTTCGACGATGGCCGTCAACTTCCGGCGATCCCGTTCCCCGGCGACGCGCGGGCCGTAGGCGATGTTGTCGAAGATCGACTTCGGGAAGGGAGTCGACTTCTGAAACACCATTCCCACCCGCTTGCGGAGGGCGACGACATCAATCTGCGGGGCGAAAATGTCGACCCCTTCGAGCAGCACCTCGCCGGTGTGGCGGGTCCCCTCGATGATGTCGTTCATGCGGTTCAGTGTCCGCAGGAAGGTGCTCTTGCCGCACCCGGAAGGGCCGATGAACGCCGTGACCGAGCGCTCGGGAATGGCCAGCGAAATGTCGAACAGCGCCTGCCGCTCTCCGTAAAAGAAGTTGAGGCCGCGGGTTTCGATTTTGGTGGCCTGTGGCGTCGAGGCTGCCGCTGGCGAGCGATCTTTCACCACATCGATGTAGGAAGGCATGGAATCAGTTTTCCGGGTTCCTGCCGGCAGGGACAGTGACGGAGCAGCAGTCGGGAGTCCGGGAGCAGTCACCATTTCAGATGTCGCTGCGACCGGTAACGGATGTAAACCGCGATTCCGTTCATCACGAGGAGCAGGCTCAGGAGAACGACAATCCCCGCCGACGCCAGTTGATGGAACGCCGGCTGGGGCTTCTCGATCCAGCTGTAGACCTGCAGGGGAATGACAGTGTAGTGGTCGAACGGCGCCTCCAGGAGACCCGCCGGATTGGTGAACAGCTTTCCGGGCGAATCAATCTGGCCGGGAGCGGAGCGGACAAACGTAAACGCACCGGCCACGATCAGCGGAGCCGTTTCACCGATTGCCCGCGAGAGGGCGAGGATGATGCCGGTGACCATGCCCGGCAGGGCGGAGGGGAGCACCTGTCCGCTGATGGTCTGCCAGCGGGTCGCCCCCAGCGCCAGCGCCGCGTGGCGAATCGACGACGGAACGCCGCGCAGCGCCTCCTGCGAGGAGACAATGATCGTGGGCAGCAGCAGCAGTCCCAGGGTGAGCGCACCGGAAAGGACCGAGCGCCCGAACGGCAGTGGGATTTCGATGCCGGCGATCACCAGGGCTTCGACATCCAGGCCGGTCAGACGATCGATGGCGCCGTGGCTGTCGAACAACCCGAACGCCCGCACAAACGCCGCCAGCCCCAGCAGCCCGTACACAACCGACGGAACGCCCGCCAGGTTGGCGAGGTTGGTGCGGATGATGCGCGTGATCCAGTTGTCGGATGCATATTCCTCGAGGAAAATTGCAGCCCCGACACCGACGGGAATCGAAAACAGCCCGGTCAGCAGCACCAGCCAGAACGAACCCCACAGGCCGGCGAGAATGCCGGCCCGGGCGGGGTCATGCGAATCGTAGCTGGTCAAGAATCTCCACGACAGCGCCCCCTGCGCCTCGAATGCGATGGCGCCGAGGATGATCGTCAGGAACGCGAAGCTGGACCACGCCGCCGCCCGGCAGGACGCCTCGAACACCCAGCCCTCGCGCGCGTTGCGGTCGAGCGGGCTGGAGGAGACGCCGGGCGTCGGTCCGGGGGAGGGCTGGGGCGCGGGAGGCGTCACTGGTAGGTCTCCCGGTAACGTCGCATCACCCACTGCGAAATCACGTTCATCACCAGCGTGACCAGGAACAGGCAGAACGCCACAGCGAACAGGCTCTTGTATGTGATCGAACCGGACGAAACATCGCCCATCGTCATGTTCACGATGAAGCTGGTCATCGTCTGCGTGCTTTCCAGCGGGTTCAGCGTCAGGGAGGGGCGAATGCCGGCGGCGATCGCGACGGCCATGGTCTCGCCGACCGCTCTCGACAGCGCCAGCAGAAAGGAGGCGATAATTCCCGACAGCGCGGCCGGCACAACGACCTTGACCGACACATCGAACTTGGTGGAGCCCAGTGCGTAACCCGCTTCGCGCAGACTGCGGGGCACTGCACGCAGCGCGTCTTCACTGAGAGAACAGACCATCGGAATCAGCATCAGCCCGACAACAATGCCGCCGGACAGCGCGTTCCGTCCCTCGACCTCAAAGCCCAGCAGGCTGCTGAACACGGGATTGATGACATAGGGCGTGACGAACATCAGCCCGAAGTATCCGTACACAACCGTCGGAACGCCGGCCAGCAGTTCCAGCGACGGCTTCACCCACGACCGGGTGCTGGGCCGGGCGTACTCGCTGAGGTAAATCGCGCTGAGAATGCCGATGGGCAATCCGACCGCGCCGGCGATCGCCGTGATCAGGAACGTCCCCGACAGCAGCGGCCAGATCCCGAATCGCTGAGGTTCAAAGTTCGGCCTCCAGGCGGAGTCGCCGAAGAACTGCCGCAGCGACACCCGCTGGAAAAATGCGGGGTCATCCGGGTTGGCGGAGTACAGCGTTTCGGAGGCCAGCATATAAAGGATGCCGGCGGTCGTCAGAATTGACGCAAACGCGCACAGAAACAGCAGGGACTGAATGCCCCATTCGGAAACGCGACGCCCCGTCCAGCGGCGTTCGAGCAGGCGAGCATTCACCGGCGTCGAGGGCAGTAATGGGTTTGCAGTGGACATGCGGGGCAGTGCAGTTCGTACCGTTGCGAGCTCAGTCAGTCCATCAGTTGCTGGCGACTGACAGCGCCCCGACGGCTTCTTCCAGCCGCCGGCGCTGTTCGTCCAGCTGAGCGGAGTTCAGGTTGATGCAATGGGCGGTGGAGACCAGTTTCTGGCCTTCATCCGACAGGTAATAACGGAGAAACGCAACCACCTCCGGCCGTTTCAGGGCCTGCCGGTTCACATAGATGAAGACCGGACGGGCGAGCGGAGTGTAGCGGCCATCTTCGATCGATTCGCGGGTCGGCTCGACGGCGGCGGAGAGATCGTCGCCGGCCGCAATTCGCACGACCTGCAAGCGGTCCCGATTCTCGTCGAAATAGGAGTATCCGAAGTAGCCCAGCGACGATTTGTCGCTGCAGACGCCGGTGACGAGCTGGTTGTCGTCTTCGCTCTGGCTGTAGTCCGAGCGACTCGACCCCTTCTTGCCGTTCACCACTTCCGTAAAGTATTCGAAAGTCCCCGAATTCGTGCCGGCGCCGAACAGCTTGATTTCCGTGCCAGGCCATGCCGGGTTAAGGTCTTTCCAGGTCCGGGCGTGCCCCTCGGCCTTCCACAACTCGTGCAGCTGCTTCATCGACAGGGCAGTGCACCAGTCGTTGCTCTTGTGGACCACGATGGAAATGCCATCGAGCGCCACCTGCAGCTCCAGCGCGTCCCGCCCTTTTGATTTCAGCTCCTCCAGCTCTTTCTCAGTGATGGGCCTTGATGCGCCCGCGATGTCGATTTCGCCCTGAATCAGCTTCTTGAAACCGCTCGAGGTGCCGCCGCTCCCCACCGGAATCTGAACCCGCGGATTGAGGTGACTGAACTCTTCCGCCATCGCCTGTGTGACGGGATACACCGTGCTCGAACCGTCGATCAGGATCTTCCCGCCCAGGTCGGAGTCGGCCCCCGATCTTCCCGCGGTCTCGGTTCCGGCTACCTTGATCGTGCAGCCGCTGGCCACAGCCAGGCAGAGCGTCAACAGGCTGAGCAGGCGGCGGGAGGGCGGTTTGTCGAGCATACGATCGTCGAGCAAGTCGGGATTTCTGGAGCAGGAGCGGAGGCTCCGTGCGAAACATCAGACGGTATAGGGGCGAATTGTTAAGATCGCAGGAAGATCAGCGGCAGATTATGGTTCCGGCAATTATTAAGGCAAAGTTTCCCCGTCAACCCCATCGGCCAGCGGCAGCGTGACCGTGAAACAGCTGCCGTGTCCCTGTTCGCTCGAAAGTTCGACGCGTCCTCCAAACGCCTGGGCCAGGTGTTTCACGATCGACAGGCCCAGTCCGGTTCCGCCGAGAGCCCGAGACCGCGCGCGATCGACCCGGTAGAACCGCTCGAAGACTCGCCCCTGGTGCTCTTTGGGAATGCCCACGCCCGTGTCTCGGACCGAAATCCGCACCGAGCCGTCGCCGGCTCCCCATTCCACCTCCACACGTCCCCCCGCGGGAGTGTAGTTGATGCCGTTTTCAATCAGGTTGCTGAGTATCGTTCGCAACCCTTCGGATTCCGCGCGGGCGATGACCGGCTGAGGTGGGGCGCTCCGGATCAGCGTGACGCCCTTGGAGGTCGCGACATCCATCCGGTCGTCGATGCACTCGGCCACCACCTCTCCGACATCCACCGCCCGAATCTCGAACGCGACATCGTCGGCTTCGATGCGCGCCAGGCGGAGAAGATCGAGGATCAGCACCTGCAGACGTTCGGCCTGCTCCTGGATGCGATCGACGAACGTGCGCCGATGCGTTTCATCTTCGAGGCCGCCGGAGAGCAGGGTGTCCGCGTACGCCTGAATCGAGGTCAGCGGAGTTTTCAATTCGTGCGACACGTTCGAGACGAATTCACGCCGCATGCGTTCCAGCCGACGCAACTCGGTGACGTCATGCAGCACGATCAGAATGCCGCCGGCGGGGTCGAGAGTCAGCGGCGCGGCCGACACCGCAAGCGTCAGCCTCTGTCGCGGAAGCTGCAGTTCCGTCTGCTGGTTCGTGCGACTGCGGAGCGCCGTTTCAATGACCTCCTGCAGGGGAGCGGATCGTGAGACTTCAGTGATCAGACGCCCCGCCACCGGCCGATTGCCGAGATCGAGCAATTCACGCGCGGCGCCATTGACGTACAGCAGGTTGAGAGCGGAATCGGCGACAACCACTCCATCGATCATGGTTCCGAGAACGGCCTCGAACAGTTCGGCCGGCTGGCGCGCGACAGGTCGCTGGGCAGCGGGGGCTGGCGATGAAGGAAACTCTGCCGTTTCACCGGGCTGAAGGACCCAGACCGCCGTGCCAGCCACAAGCGCGACCCCCGAGAGCAGGATTGTCCACCAGATCCCCAGTCCTCCCGCCAGCCCCGCCAGCCAGGCGACCATCAGGCCGGGGACGAGCGCCAGAGCCCAGCTGCCTGCGCCGTCGCGACTCATGACCGTGCACCTTCCACGATCGGTTGCATTTCCGCAGCCAGGAACACCGAGCCGGTGATGCAGACGAGATCATCCTCCATCAGGCCCTGCTGAGCAGCGGCCCACGCGCGGGAGGGGTCGGGCGACGATCGCCAGGGAATGGTCAGCGACGAACGGGCGACTGCTTCGAGCTGGTCGACCGGCAGCGCCCGCGGATTGTGGACGTAGCGGGTGAGAATCACCTCGTCGAAAGAGGCGTTCAAAATCCGCAGTATGGCTGACGCGTCTTTGTCGCGCGACGTGGCGAAAATCAGAATCCGACGACGATGGCTCAGCGTCGCCAGCGTCTCGCAAAGCGCGGTCATCGAGGCATCGTTGTGCGCCGTATCGATGATGATGCGGGGGCGGGCCCCGACCTGCTGAATGCGCAGCGGCCAGTTCGTTGCGGCCAGCCCCTTGCGCACAGACGGGAGGTCGGAGCCGGCGACGTATAGATCGAATGCCGTCACTGCGAGGGCCAGGTTCCGGCATTGATGACGACCGGGGAGCGGACAGATCAGCCCTTCGTAACGCTGCCGAAATGTTTCAATGTTCACCCGGAACCGCGGGAGACCGTCGCCAGCGGCCGGCGCGAGAATTTCCAATTTGATTTCGCGGCCGAGGCGATGCAGCGGCGCCTCCGCCCGCTGCGCGAAGTCTTCCACCACCGCCAGCACTTCGGGCTGGTCCACGCCGGTGATCACCGGCACTCCGGGCTTGATGATCCCCGCCTTTTCAGCGGCAATTTCCGGCAGCGTCTCGCCCAGCAGCCGCATATGGTCGCGACTGATGCTCGTGATGATGCAGCAGTGGGGCCGGCAGACATTCGTGGAATCGAGCCGCCCCCCCAGCCCCGCTTCCATGATCGCGAGGTCGCAGTTCCGCTGCAGAAAATGGAGCCAGGCGAGGGCCGTTGTGACTTCAAAATAGGTCGGCCCGGGCGGCATTTCACCGACGAGCGTTTCCACTGCCGGCCGCAGTTGCTCGACGAGCGCGACGATCTCTTCCGGCGCAGGCTCCACGCCGTTCACCGTCATCCGTTCTTCGTAACGCACGAGGTGTGGCGAGGTGAACAATCCGGCCCGAACGCCAGCCGCGGCCAGCATCGACGCCAGCATCGCGGATGTCGAGCCTTTGCCTTTCGTGCCCGCAATATGCACTGCGGGCAACGTCTCCTGCGGATTGCCCAGCAGCTCCAGCAGACGCGTCATCCGGGCCAGACGGAAGTCTTCGACTTGATACGAATCGTGCGAGACCCGCTCGTAGTTGAGCCGCTGGTAGATGTAATCGAGCGCAGCGCGATACGCCGCGCTCGTCCGCGACTGTCGGTCCACTTCCGCTGCTGAATCCGGGCTGGTCATCGGCGAGTCGTCAGTCGACAAGTTCGATTCGCTTCACGCGCTTCTTTCCGACCCACAACAACAGTCCATTCGAGATGGGCACCAGCTGATCGTGAGCCGTGAGCGGCGTTTTGTCTTCTCCCACGAAGGCGCCTCCCTGCTGAATGGCCCGCCGCGCCTCGCTGGTCGAGACGCACAGACCGGTAGACTTGAGCAGCTGCGCGGCAAGCGCCTGGCCATCTTGCAGCTCGCTGCGGCGGACTGTCGCCGTTGGAATGTCGGCCGGCAACGCCCCCTCTCCGATTTCCCGCTGCCACCGCGCCGCGGCATCTTCGGCGGCGTCCGAGCCGTGATACTGCGCGATGACGTTCTGTGCGAGCGTCACCTTGCAGGCCTTCGGATGCCCTGCCAGCAGCGTTTCCACCTCCGTCATCGGAATCTCGGTCAGCAGCTCGTAGAACATCTGCATGCAGGCATCGGGCAGCTGCATGAACTTCTTCATCATCTCGTACGCCGGTTCGTTGATGCCAATGTAGTTCCCGAGGCTCTTTCCCATTCGGCGAACGCCGTCGAGTCCGACGAGAATCGGCGACATCACTCCGATCTGCTCCGGCAGCCGCTGATCGCGCTGCAGGTCGCGGGCCAGCATGAAGCTGTAAAGCTGTTCGGTGCCTCCGAGCTCGATGTCCGACCTGATCATCACCGAATCCCAGGCCTGCATGATCGGGTACAGGCACTCGTGGAGAAAAATCGGGCTGCTGGCGGCCATCCGTTTGGCGAAATCATCCCGGCTCAGCAGCTGAGCGACGGTCACCTTGCCGCACAGGTTCAGAATGTCGGCGAACGACATTTTTCCGAACCAGTCCCCGTTCCGGTGAACCTCCGCTTTCGACAGATCGACGACTTTCCCAACCTGGGTCAGGTAGTCGCGGGCGTTCGCTTCCACGTCCTCCGCCGACAGCCGCTTGGCCCGGGCCTGGTCGCGGCCGCTGGGGTCGCCCACCATCGCGGTCGCGTTGCCGATGATGATGACTGCCTGGTGGCCGAGATCCTGAAACTGCCGCAGCTTTCTCAGCGGCACTGTGTGCCCCAGGTGCACGTCGATCCCTGTCGGATCGATTCCGTATTTCACCCGCAGCGGCGTTCCGGTCTCGCGGCTCTTCTTCAGCTTGTCCGCCAGCTCGGCCTCCGGGACGATCTTCTCGACCCCGCGGCGAATGATCTCCAGCTGCTGGCTGACTTCCGGGAAACTCATTCCTGACTCACCTTGATCAATTTGGTCGCGGCCCCGTGGTCGACGCTGCCAGCGCCGATTCGATCTGACGCTCGGAGCACCGGTCTCGAATCCGTCGCTGGCCGCGGGCTGGCTCCATGCACCGGCACGTCCCGCCCAGGGCTTGCGGCCCCGGACCGGTTCGTATCACATTTCCGGCGGGGGGAGAACAAACCGGCGGCGGATTCCGGGAGTCGCGGTTGCCGGGGCCTCGCCGAACAACTCCCGCGCCGGGCGGTCGGAGCGGTCGCCGCGGCCGCCTGTCGTCGTTGCGGCGCAGCGGCGGCACTCCCGGTTCAGTGAGCCGCCGGTCGGACAGTCAAGTCGAGGACAATCAGATTGAGGAAGGGATGCGAGTGATCCACAGGAGAATGAAACGCCGCCTGCGCCCGATCAGCGGGCGGCCTGCACGCACGCGCCAGCGAACCTCAGGCTGCCAGTAAAGCCGCCGGAATACCCGCCCCGCAACGTCCGATAATGTCCGTTATGTTCCCTTGGGATGGGGCTTTTCCCAACGATCCACGCAAATGGACGTTGCCCGCCTGCATCTACCCGCGGTGACGTTTCGCCACGCCGGCCCCGACGAGTCGCCAGCTGCACCCCCTCGTCGAACCTGCTGAGCGCGAGCGGCGATTCAGAATGCCTGCTGAAAGATTTCGGCCAGCCGACCGAGCGCCTGCCCTTCCCTGACGGAGGCCTCCGGGTCTGGCAGATGGGTCATGTTCACGAAGATCGCGAATGCCAGCTGGCGGCCGCTCTGGGCATCGATGTAACCGGCCAGCCCCTTGGCCGTCAGCAGGACGCGGTCGTTGAGCAGGTTGTCGCGCGTGTAGGTGCCGGTCTTCGCGAACACCTTTCCGCGAGCGGGGCTGTCGACGCCGATGGTCGCCAGTGTGCCGTCGACGCCGAGGATCGGCAGGCAGTTCCGGAACCGGTCGAAGTCGGAGCGGACGGACAGCGACTTCAGGAGTTGCAGCGTGGCGCGGGGGGTGACGTAGTCCGAGCGGTCCCCCCCCGCCCCGCCGCCGAACGAAATCGTATCCCGGTCGACGCCCATGCGGGCCAGCAGGTCGCCTTCAATCCGCAGGCCCTCCGCGAGCGTTTGCTGTCCCCGGCGGCTTGCCAGCAGCAGCGGCAACGTGCTTGCATGCAGGTTGTGGCTGACCTTCAAAATCAGCCTCGCGTGCTCCGAGAACGGCGGCGACTCCAGCACCGCAACCCGGGGAGCGGACCCGTACCACTCGGGCGATGGCAGGCCAGCGGACGCCGCCGGCACGAACGGGCTCGCATCGACGACCACATCGTTTCGCCGGAGGGCGTCGATCAACGCGCCGCGCAGCATGAACTCCGAATCGTTCCATTCCAGCACCCGGACCAGCGGCGCGCGGCCCGCCGGAATCTGCCCGCGGACGACGACGCGCCCGGGCCCGCCCCAGAACTGGCGGACCTCGATCTCGCCGTCAGCGTCGACCGTGTCGACCAGTGCGTCCACCCGCACCAGGGAAAGATCCGGCCGGGTCACAACCGTCGCCAGCTGACCGCGCTCGCCGGGAGTGATCAGAATGTCCAGCAGGTTGTCGTTGAGAATGGCCGGTGTGACCCGACCGGGGCCGCTGCCGGTGCTCGCGGCGGGCTGAAACATCCGTTCGTCAATCAGGATTTCGCCGGCGACCCGGCGAATCCCCGCGTCCCGGATCTGCTGCGCCAGCGAGTCGAGCCCTGCGAGCGGGTCTTCTGCGGTCAGCCGGGCTGTCCTGTTGCCGTTCGCGTAGGTGTGGTCGCCGTCCCGGAATGCGATGCGCCCGGCGGCGGTCGTTCGTCCGCCGAGCGTCAGATCGCCGGTCGCCTGCAGAATGAGGTCGCCGTTCAACCGCCCGTCATCGGCGATCTCCCCGCGACGGAAAACCGGAGTGCGAAACCGGAAGTCAGGGCCCAGTTCCGACCAGGCCGCGGCCACAGTGAATAGCTTGGTGACGGATGCCGGCGCCAGCAGCCTGTCGCTGTTCTCACGATGCAGCACCTCGCCCGTTTTCAGATCGCTGACGAGAACTCCCCACTGGGCATGACGGTACTCCGGGCGATTCAGCACCGCGTCGACGTCTGATTTCCAGCCCGGCTGTTCGGCCGCGAGCAGGCGAGAGCAGGGAAGCCACAGCAGACAGACGACGAGGGCGCGGATCATGGGCGACGCCTGAGTTGACCTGGAGGACCAAAACCGCCGCGCGGGCAGAACTCAGCCTGCTGCACCAGCAACGGCTTCAGCGGCCTGTTCCTCAAACATGCCGATCCGCCGGAACTTTTCATACCGGCGATCAAGAACCTGATCGACAGGCAGCGGACGAAGCTGCTTCAGCGCCTGCAGAATCGAGGCCTTGAGCGCGATCGCCATGCGGTGATGATCGCGGTGCGCTCCTCCCAGCGGCTCGGCGATCACTTCATCGACGACGCCGAACTGCTGCAGGTCTTTCGCAGTGAAGCGGAGCGCGTCGGCCGCCTTGTCGGCGAACTTGGGATGCTTCCAGAGAATGCCGGCGCAGCCTTCAGGGCTGATGACCGAATAGTAGGCGTGCTGCAGGACGGCGACATGATCGCCGATGCCGATGCCCAGCGCGCCGCCAGACCCACCTTCGCCAATCACCACGCAGACGATCGGGGTTCGCACTCGCGACATTTCCCGCAGATTGAGGGCGATCTGATAGGCCTGTCCGCGCTCTTCAGCGCCAATTCCGGGATACGCCCCCGCGGTATCGATGAAGCACACGACCGGGAGATGATACTTCGCCGCCATCTCCATTTTCTGAAGCGCCTTGCGGTAACCCTCCGGATGGGCCATCCCGTAATTGTGTTCGATCCGTTCGTCGAGGTTGCGTCCCTTGTGCTGCCCGATGAACATCACTTTCTGGTCATCAATGCGGGCCAGCCCGGTCAGAATGGCGCGGTCATCGCCGAAGGCTCGGTCGCCGTGCAGCTCGACGAACTCGTCGAAAATCAACTCGACGTAATCCATGGTCTGCGGCCGGTTGGGATGCCGCGCGACGCTGACCACCTCCCACGGCTTGAGGCCTTCGTAAACCTCCCGCGTACGCCGCTGAAGTTCGAGACGCAGCTGCCGGATCGACTCTTTCAGTTCGTCGGAGTGCTGCGGCTGACGTTCGAGCTGTTCGATCTGCGATTCGAGATCGAAGAGGGTTTTTTCGAAGGGAAGTGGGTTCAGTGCGGCCATGCGGATCGGGGCGCTGCACCGCCGCTTCAGCAGCGACGGCGAGCGTCAACGGGAACAGGCGCGCCACGCGAAACGCCGGCACGCAGGAACAGTCAGCGCGGAGTGTAGCAGCGCGCGGCCTGATCGCGATGCGTCAAAGCACGTCCGGCAGCTCATCCATCAGCGGGATGTCTTCCGCGTCTGGCTTGGGCGGTGGTGGAGCCGCCTTGCGGTCCTGCGGCGCCCGCGAGGCTGGAGCCAGCGGGGCTGGCGGCAGCGGCGTCCGCACCGGCCCTCCCGGCATGCCGGGCATCGCGGTTCCTGGCATGCCGGCCCCTGGCAGCGGCATTCCCGGCATGGGCATCCCGGGCAGCGGCATTCCCGGCATCGGTACGCCGGCGGGCATGCCCGGGACGGCCATTCCCGGCATCGGCATTCCCGGCATGGGCATGCCGGGGGGATAGCCGGGCATCATGGGCATGGGATAGCCGGGCGGGTACCCGTATCCGGGAGGCATGGCCGGCGGAACCGCAGGCTGGGGCGCCGCCGCAGCGGCCGCGGGCTTCGATTTTGCCGGAGCCGATGCCCCTCCCTTCCTGGCGTCCAGCCGCTTCTTCGCGGCTTCCAGCGTCGCTGCTTTTGCAGCCGCGATGCGCTTGGCCTCCTGGGCGACAAATGCGCGCTCTTCATCCGTGCGGCCTGCATCGACCCGGCTGTCGAGTCGCGCGCTCAGGCTCTTCGAGAAGTCGACTTCCTTCTTCGATGCCTGAATCCGCGCGTACTCATCCGCCTCCATCTTGAAGAACTTCAGATTACGAACAGCGGAGAAGACCTCCTGCATGTTGGCCGGGCGATCTTTCACCTTCTTGGCCAGCAGCGACAGAACGAACGCATCGCATTCCGGCGTGATGTTGTCGTTCCAGCCGGAGGGCTTTTCCGGCTTGTCGCGCACATGCATCATCAGCAGTTCGCTGGGGTTCCCGCTGATGAACGGGGGGCGACCGCACAGCACCTCGTATAACGTCACTCCCAGACTGTAGATGTCCGCCGCAGTCGACAGCGGCTCGCGCTGGATGAGTTCCGGGGGCAGGTATGTTTTGGTTCCCGAAATCACGGCGGACTTCTTGCTGTGCAGCAGACGCCCCACTCCCCCTTTGGGCGGCGCCGACAGCGAAAAGTCGATCAGCCGGACTTCGGAACTCTTGTTGATCAGAATGTTGTCCGGCTTCACGTCGCGGTGCACCCAGCCTTTTTCGTGGATGTGGGCGAGGGCCTGGGTGACGCATTCCATCATCTTCTTGACGCGCAGGCGGGCCCCCGTCAGGTCGCTGCGCAGCATCGACTTGAGGTTCGGCGCCCGGAAAAACTCCATCGTGAAGTACCCGTGCTTCTTCGAGAACTTCAGGTCATGGATGCGGATGATGTTGGGATGATCGAACCGCTTGCCGACAGACGCCTCGTGCTTCAGAGACGCCTTGTGTTCGGGGTTGACGAGCGCCTCCGGCAGGAGCAGCTTCATGGCGAACGTCTGGCTCGACGAGACCTGCTTCACTTCCCAGATCTGCGAGATGTTGCCTGTCGCGAGACAGTTCAGCAGTTCGTAATCGTCGATGATCGTATTCGACACTTGGTCCGTCCTTCGCGAGGGCTGATGGCGCGCCGCTCGATTATAGCGCACGGCAGCAGGCGTTGACGACGACAGGTTCCACGTTTTCAGCCGGATTCGCGCGCATCATTCGAGACGCGCCTGTTCAGGTTCTGAAACGCTGAAGCAATTTTCTCAATGCTCCTTTGCGGCATCGCCTGTTCGGGGCAGCGCCGGTCGCGTCCGGCATGGGGGCTGCACCACCCTCGCAGATGAGCGCGCCCTCCGCGCGCGACACCAACCCCTGCAGGGAACTCGACGCCGATGGCACGCGACCGTCTTCGATCCAACGCCCAGATTCGCACCGCGGGCGTCGATCCCACATTCGCCCTTTTGATCCTCGGGCTGGTGGTGTCGGCCCTCCTTCTGCTGACCATGCTGGGATCGAGCTCGGACGCCCGCCGGTCGCGTCGGACTGCGGACGCGCCGATCGCGCCCTCCGCTCGCCCCAGGCCGGTCAGCGTGATGCTGCCTTGAGGCTGAGCTCGCCCCGCGTCAGTTTCTGAAACCGCTGACGAAGATCCTGCGTCACGGGACCGGGCTTGCCATCCCCGATCCGGCGACCATCCACGCCGACGACCGGAATCACTTCCGCAGCAGTGCCGGTGAGGAAGCATTCATCGGCGACGTATACATCGTGCCGCTGCAGGGTGATTTCGCGCACACGCACCCCGGCCTGCTCGGCCAGCTGCATGACGGCCCGGCGGGTGATCCCGTCCAGCACCCCCGCATCCAGCGGCGGCGTCAGCAGTTCCCCCTTCTTCACCAGAAACAGATTGTCGCCCGTGCACTCGGCGACATCCCCCTTGTGATTCAGCATGATGGCCTCCGGCGCGCCGGCGTCGGTCGCCTCAATTTTGGCCATGATGTTGTTGAGGTAGTTCAGCGACTTGATGCGGGGGCTGAGCGCCGCCGGATGATTTCGAATCGTGCTGGCGGTGATGATTTCCATCCCCTTCTCGTACAGCTCCGCCGGATACAGCGAGATCGTGTCCGCAATCACGATCACCTGCGGGTCGCTCGTCTTGCGGATGTCGAGACCCAGCGACCCGGAACCGCGGGTCACCAGGAGACGCACATACCCGTCGCGAATGCCGTTGGCGGCGACGGTCTTCTCGACCGCGGCAGCCATCTCGGCCGGCGGCATCGGAATCACCAGCCGGATCGCCAGCGCACTCTCGTACAGCCGCTCCACATGCTCATCCAGAAGGAAGACCTTGCCGCCATAAACCCGAATGCCCTCGAAGACGCCGTCGCCGTACAGCAGTCCGTGATCAAACACGCTGACGACTGCCTGTTCCTTCGGAACGAGCGCCCCGTTGACGTACACCTGCATAGCGGACTCAATCAGCTGAAATGTCGGAACTGGAGAGATGAAAGTGGTCTCGCGAAGTCTAAATTCAGCGTCGGGCATTCTCCAGACACCCTGCCCCGCCGGTCAGTTCGGGGGCCGGACTGGCAACCGCGCCCCATGAGCGGACACCCGATCAGTCAGAGAACTGTGTGAACACCGGCCCGGCCCTGCTGCGGCTCTGAGTTCGACCAGGAGATCATACGTTGAGCCTTCAGATTGCGTTGCCGTCGGCAATCGTCGACTCGGCCATCCGCGAACTCTCTCTCTGCGCCGCCTTTGAGTCGCTGTCGCGAACGTCGTCAGGCGGCTTCGTCGAGCGACTGCAGACGTCCTTCACGAAGGCGGACGATCCGCTGTGCCTTGCGGGCGATCGCGTCGTCATGGGTCACCATGACGATCGTCAGCTGCTCGTCCGCGTTCAGGCGCGTCAGCAGCGACATGATTTCCCGGCCGGTCTGAACATCCAGGTTTCCGGTCGGTTCGTCTGCGAGCAGCACTTCCGGCTGCCCGACGAGGGCCCGGGCGATGGCGGCCCGCTGCATTTCTCCGCCCGACAGCTCGGAAGGACGGTGTTTCAGGCGATGGGCCAGCCCGACTTTCTCGATCATCGAGCAGGCCGCGTCCTTGAACTCGCGCCGCATCCGCCAGTAGTCGAAGACGGAATGGCGAATCATCAGCGTCGACAGCACGTTTTCCAGCAGCGTCAGCTCGGGAAGCAGGTGATAGAACTGGAACACGAATCCGAACACCCGGTTCCGAAGCTCATCGCGCGTGGCCGCCGGAAGATCGTCAATCCGCTTGCCATTCAGAGCGACCCGGCCCATGTCCGGCACGTCCAGCAGCCCGAGCAGGTGCAGCAGCGTGCTCTTGCCCGAACCAGACTGGCCCACAATCGACAGGAACTCGCCTTTCTGCACCGTGATGTCGACGCCGCGAAGCACCGGCACCGAGCACTGCCCTTTCCGGTACGCCTTGTCCAGCGCCTGGGCGGCGAGATAGGGCGAGCACAGCTTCGGCGCGGTGGCTTTGGCCATCGGCATGGCAGCCATCGCAACGGTGGCCAGGGGGGCGGAGGCGGGGGCGGTGGTGACCGGCGGCATCGTGAGGCCCGGCAGATGAAGTGGATCGTGGAAGGAAAACTCGCGAGCGGCGACGCTTACTCGAATCGCAGGGCGCGAACGGGATGCAATGCCGAAGCGCGACGCGCCGGCAGGACACTCGCAATCACGGCGATGATGACCGCCCCGAAAGCGACCCAGGCCACCATGGCCGGCTGGACCACTGTTGGAATTTCGTGGAAGTAATAGATGTTCTCGTCGAACACTTTTCGCCCCAGCACCCAGGAAATGACCCGTTCGATCTGGTTGATGTAGTGGACGAACAGGAGGCCGATGCCCACCCCCACCCCGCTGCCGACCAGCCCCAGGGCCAGGCCATATCCGAGGAAGATCGACATCACCCCCCGGGAACTTGCGCCGAGCGCCTTGAGAATGCCGATGTCGCGAGTCTTCTCCACGACGATCATGTAGAAGATGGCCAGAATGCCAAAGCCAGCCACGGTGATGATCAGGAACAGCAGCACGTTCAGAATTGCGGATTCAACCTCGACGGCTTCCAGCAGCGGTCCCTGCTTCTGCTCCCAGGTTTTCACCTGAAACCGATGGAACGGCAGGTCGGGCGACTTCCGCAGCAGGTTGACCACCGTCCCCGCCATCGCCGGATCCTTCAGCCGGATCTGAAGCGATGTGAACCGGCCGTTCCGCCAGTCGAGGTTTTCGTTGTTGTGCCACCCTTCGACGGCGTCCCGCCATTTCTGAAACTCGGCCGCCGAGGCGCCTTCCGCCGGACGTTGCGGCGGCGACATCATGCCCCGGAACTTCTGCAGGTGCTCGAGGCTGCAAAACACGAGCGTCGAGTCGTACTCGCTCATGCCGCTTTTGAAGAGGTCGACGACCGTCGCCTTGAAGCTGACCGGCTCCGGTTTCCCCTGCTTCACAGTCGTGATGTTCACATCCTGGCCAGGCAACACCACGAACTGCTGTTTCGCCCGGCCATCTTCAGCCGTTTCCAGATACGAAAAGAGCCCTTCGCCGACGAAAATCCGCGCCGGTTGAGGGGCGGCGGGGTCGGCCCCTTCTGTGACGGATCCGCCGAACGGGTCTGCCGGGCCCTCCGCCGAATCGAACGGAGACATCGGGCTGAATTCCGTTTCGGCCGGGGATTCTGCGGACGCTCCCACCACCCGGCCGGGTTCCCCCTGCCCTGAGACTCGCGCCAGTTCCTGGCGCCGTTTTTCAAACGGCGCCCAGTTCTCCCGGTACTTCTGCGCCGGCTCGGACAGCGACCAGTCGAGCGGCGAATCCATCGGACGCTCGGGGTCGATTCTGACATCGCCCTCGTGCCGGGTCTGCCGGCTGCGGAGATACTCTTTCAGCGGGCTGACGAGGTCTTTTCCGCGCGGATCAATGCCGATCAGCGTCACCGGGCGGTTGAAATCCATGTCGTAGAAATGAAAGCTCATCATGCCGTACACCTCGACGGTCGGCGTGACCGCCTCGATGTACTGGCCAGCGGACCGCATGATGGAATCGATGTGAAACTGCGGATCCTCTTCGCCGTCGGCGCTCGAGGTTTCGACCATCACATCGGCCAGAATGCCGTGGATGCGCTCGCGCATCTGCATGCTGAAGCCGGTCATGACGCTGTTGACCACAATCATGGTGGCCACGCCCAGCATGACGCTCACAATGCTGGCCAGCGCGATGAAGCGTGTGCGAAGATAGCGGCTCGACAGCAGCAGTTTGTACATCGGGCCAATCCGTGGCTCATGCAGAACGGGAATCCAGTCCGTACGGCAATTGTTGCAGGATCGGGAAAGTGAGTCCAGAAGAGTCCTCGCCAGTGAGGCTGGGCCCCGATTCTGGTTTTGAACGTCGCCGGCGCCGGAAACGGCGGCAGGCCTCCATTTTGTGAAAGTGGCCGCAGTGATCATCGTGGGGGTTATTGGTGGCATCGGCTCCGGAAAGTCGGCGATTTGCCGCTGGGTCGCCCAGCGCGATCCCTCGGTCCGCGTGATCGATGCCGACGGGGACGGGCACCGGGCCCTGGCCCTGCCGGAGGTACAGGCGGCCTTGAGGGCGGAATTCGGCGCTGGTGTTTTTCGGGACGACGGGCAGGTCGACCGGGCCGCCCTCGCCAGCCGGGTGTTCGGCGACGACATTGCCCGGCAGCAGGCCCGCGGTCGTCTGGAAGCGATTGTGCACCCTGCCATCGCCCGGTTGCGCGAGGCCCAGCTGGAGGCGATGGCCGCCGCCGGACAGGTCCGCGTTGCGCTCGTCGACGCGGCCGTTCTGCTGGAGGCCGGCTGGCAGCACCGGTGCGACAAGGTGGTGTATGTCGATGTTCCACGGTCCCTGCGGCTGAATCGCGTGCTGGCCCGCGGGTGGGACGACGTGGAACTGGCCCGTCGCGAGGCGAGTCAATGGCCGGCGGACCGCAAACGCGGGGCGGCCGATTTCGTGGTCGACAACAGCGGCACCCTCGACAACGCCGGACGTCAAATGTACGAATATATCAAGCGCCTCGTCGCTTCGGCCGGGAAATAGGAGTTCGCCGCCGACCATCACTTCCTCCCGGCGGCATCCCGCTGCCGGTTCCGATCCTCCCCCCTGCGTTTCGACTGCACCTCCCCCCTCGAGCGCGTTCGCGCTGTCTGATGCCATGGCACGTCCCATCAAGCCCGCGTCGCCGCGCCCGCTCCGGAGCGATGGTGGTTTCGATACGGCCGACCCGCCGCTGAAACGCAGTTCGTCCTCGGGGAACTCGAATTCAGCCCCCAACAGCCAGGGGCCGACCGATGTCGAAGACGAGGAATACCCCGAATTCCTCGCCCAGGCCGACTCGAAATACGAGGAAGTGAAAAAGGGAGACATTCACATCGCGGCCCTGCAGCGGCTGACGATGAAGGAACTCCTCGACCTCGCCCAGCGCGAGAACATTTCCGAATTCGCCGGGCTCAAAAAACAGGACCTCATCTTCCGCATCCTGAAAGAGCGGACCAAGATGCACGGCCTGATGTTCGGCGAGGGAACGCTTGAGATTCTGCCGGACGGCTTCGGCTTCCTTCGCAGCCCCGACTACCACTACCTCCCCTGCCCCGACGACATCTACGTCTCTCCCAGCCAGATCCGTCGCTTCGGACTGAAAAACGGGGCCACCGTCGCCGGCGCGATCCGGCCCCCAAAAGAGAACGAACGCTACTTCGCCCTGCTGCGTGTCGAAGCGATCAACGGTCACGATCCGAACGTGCAGTCGACGAGGGTTCCGTTCGATGACCTCACGTCGCTGCATCCCCAGAAGCGACTGAAGCTCGCGACGACGCCGGATGAACTCAGCACCCGTGTGATGGATCTCGTCACGCCGATCGGCATGGGACAGCGCGGGTTGATCGTGTCGCCCCCCCGCGCCGGCAAGACCGTGCTGCTGCAGCGTCTGGCGAAGGCGGTTCTGGAGAATCATCCGGATGCGTACGTCATTGTGCTGCTGATTGATGAGCGCCCGGAAGAAGTGACCGACATGGAGCGTCAGGTCAAAGGGCCGAACTGCGAGGTCATTTCCAGCACGTTCGACGAACCCCCCAGCCGGCATATCCAGGTGGCCGAAATGGTCATCGAGAAGGCCAAGCGCATGGTGGAGTTCGGGGTGGATGTCGTCATTTTTCTCGACTCCATCACCCGCCTGGCCCGCGCCTGGAACACCGAAGTTCCCCACTCCGGAAAAATCCTCTCTGGCGGCGTCGACGCCAATGCCCTGCAGCACCCGAAACGGTTCTTCGGGGCGGCCCGGTGCGTCGAGGAAGGAGGCAGCCTGACGATCATCGCCACGGCCCTGATCGACACCGGCTCCAAGATGGATGAAGTCATCTTTGAGGAGTTTAAGGGGACCGGGAACACCGAACTCCACCTCGACCGCCGCATGGTCGAAAAGCGCATCTGGCCGGCGATCGATGTCAATCGCTCGGGCACGCGCCGCGAAGAGCTGCTGATGAGCGAAGATGAACTCAAACGTGTGTGGATTTTGCGCCGCGTTCTCAACGACATGAACCCCGTCGAAGCGATGGAGCTCCTCGTGAACCGCATGAAACGCACGAAGACGAATGAAGAGTTCCTGCTCAGCATGAACCTCACATGAAGGATGAAGGATGAATGACGCAACCCACTCCCGCCTGATCCCTGAATCCTGAATCCTGAATCCTGATGTCGGACGTAGTGATCATTGGCGGCGGCGTGATGGGCCTCACCACCGCCTGGGAACTGGCGAAGGCGGGGGCGACGGTCGAGGTCGTCGATCAATCGGCGCTGGGCAGTGAAGCCTCCTGGGCCGGCGCTGGCCTTCTCCCCCCAGGCCATCGCGGCGATCCCGCGGACCCCCTCGCCCCCCTGCTCCGCCGCGCCACAGAGTTGTGGCCGGTCATGTCCCGTGAGCTTCGGGAAGAGACCGGCATCGATAACGGCTTCCAGCCTTGTCCCGAAATCCAGGTCCTCAAACCCGAGCAGTCGGTCGAGGCGGAGATTCGGGAATGGACGATCAACGGCGTCCGGGCGGAACCAGTTTCAGAATCGCGGCTGAAGGAACTGGAACCCCAACTGGCGGACGGCCTCGGAGCCGGATACCTCCTGCCCGATGGAACACAGGTTCGAAACCCCTGGCACCTCGATGCCCTCGAGGCCGCCTGTCGCAAGCGCGGTGTGACGTTCCGGACGAATGAGAAAGTCGTCGACCTGAAGTCAGCCGGCGGCCGCGTTGTTTCCGTGACGACCGCCAAAGGCTCGATCTCCGGAGACCAGTGCCTCATCTGCGGCGGCGCCTGGAGCGGTGAGATCCTGAAGCAGGCGGGCGTTCAATTGGAGATTGAACCCGTTCGCGGACAGATGGTGCTGTTCCGCACGCCCAAACGCACGCTGCATCACACCGTGGAAATCGGCAAGCAGTACGTCGTCCCCCGCGGCGACGGCCGGGTGCTGGTCGGGTCCACCGAAGAATGGGTCGGCTTCGTTAAGGAAAACACCGACTCAGCCATCCGCGGGCTGATCGACTTCGCCCAGTTCCTGGTTCCCAGCCTGAAGCATGCGGAAGTGGAAAAAACGTGGGCCGGCTTCCGCCCCCACGCCAAACGCGGCCAGCCGTATCTGGGAGCCGTGCCCGGCTACGACAACCTGTTCGTCGCCGCCGGTCATTTTCGGGCCGGCCTGCATCTGTCGCCGGTGACGGCGCGACTCCTTTCACAGATCATTTCCGGTGAACAACCGGAACTGGAAATGGGATCTTTCGCAGTCTGACCGTCTTAACTGACAGGTCCTCCTTTTCTCCTTGACTCCTTGTTGGCTTTTTCAGGGAGAAATTGAACAAAGAGTAAGAGAGTTCAAGGAGGTTTTGATAGGAATCTGTTGTGATGGCGAACGACTTGGCTGATGGGCGGGTTTCGGAAGTGAAGTTCATTCGCGACGAATTGCGCGTCGCCCTTCGTGATGGTCGAACTATTTCCGTTCCGCTGGCCTGGTGTTCCAGACTTCTCAATGCCACGGCCGCCTAGAGAAAGAACTGGAAGGTCGCGGGCGGCGGCTTCGGAATTCACTGGCCCGATGTTGACGAAGACCTCAGCACGGCAGGACTGTTACGAGACGCTCCAGCGGCAGGGGCGTCCGGAGGCGCGTCGAACAAGTCTCGCGGTCGCTGAAGTCGGCATCCCAGGGCCAATCAACGGCTCAACGGCCCGATGTACTCCGTCGCCACCACCACATCATCAAACCACACCTTGATCGGGTGTCCCGCGGGCCGCTGGGTATAGGCGTACAGCCACACGAAGTTCACATTGAGTTCCGGCGTCGTGCGCCATTCAAAGCCCTCGAACGGCGCGCCATCGGCCGGAACACTGAAGCTCTCCCGCCCCCCGGTGGCATGGTTCCAGCGGACCCCCTGCCCCCCTTTGCCGGGCGTGAACTTGTCGAACATCCACAGGCCTTTTGGCTCCCCGGGCTTCAGGTGGCTGACAAGCCTGCCGTTAATCCACAGGGCCTGCTCGCCGTTCGACTGCCCGACGTCGTTCATCCGGATCATCTGCTCCACGCAGATCCATTTCCCCTTCTCGACCGTCAGAGTCGGATCGCGAATGAACGTGTTCCCCCACGTTTGCCCCCGCGGCGGGCTGCCGCGCATTTCATGCCAGTAGGTGTAGTAATCCCAGGTCCAGCTCGATCCGAAGGGTTCGATTCCCGACCAGAACGACTTGTCCCCCGCGGTCGGCTGACCGGCTTTCACGCTGGGCCACGGCGTCGGCGGGTTGTTGCCCCCCAGGCAGGTTCCGAAGTGATGAATCTCGCCGCAGTCTTCGGCGAACTTCACGTAGTAGCGGGCGTGAACCTTGTCGAAGCCGAATCCGCCAGTCTTGTTCTTCAGCCGGGTATAGAGACCGGGCGAGCCGGCCTTCTGCCGATCAATGAACAGCGATTGCATTCCCCCGCTCCCCGGCGGAACGTCTGGACTGGCATTTTGTTCGTCCGGGGCGATGACGGAGTCCCAGCGCTTCTGGAGATCGGCGAGCGGCGACTCGAAGTTTTCGACGAAGACGACCCGCGGGTCGCGTTCGATCCCCACGTCGCCGGGGTAGCGGGCGGCGATGCCTTCCTCAGCCGCCGACATCGGCGCGATCGACAGTTGCACAACGATCAGCAGCAGGCAGGCGGAACGCATGGCAGGTCCTCCTCGAGGGTGACCGGCAAAGCATGACGAATCGCCGGGCTGGCGCGTATCGTTCGTCAGCCGCGAGCCTCGTCAACAAACGCCGCCATCACCAGCCGCGCAGAGGTGGGCGCGCGAAGAAGCCCGGCTTCTTCGGAGAAGCCGGGCTTCGGGAGCTTTCAAACGACTGGCATACTCACGCCGTCCGCGGGTCAACCTTGTTGGGATCGATCCCCAGTTCCTTGATCACGTCCGGCAGCCGGGCCTTGTCGAAGGCACCATCCTGAGCCAGCGCGTGAAGCGTGGCATACACGGTGCATTCGGCGTCGATCTCGAAATGCCGGCGCAGCGTCGGGCGGGTGTCGGACCGGCCGAAACCGTCAGTCCCGAGCACCGTGTAGGTGCCGGGGATCCACTCGCGCACCTGGTCGGCCCAGGCACGAATGTTGTCGCTGGCCGAAATGAACGGGCCTTCCGCACCGGCGAGGGCCGTCTCGATGTAGCTTTTCTTCGGCGTCTCGGTCGGGTGCAGGCGGTTCCATCGCGTCGCGGCCATCGCGTCGCGGCTGAGCTCATTAAAGCTCGTCACCGACCACACATCCGAGCCGATGCCGTACTTCTCTTTCAGAATCGACTGTGCCTTGATGACCCCGGGCAGGATCGTGCCGCTGCCGAACAGTTGCGGCCGCTTGACCTGCCCCTGCCCTGCCTCGGTGCTCTTCAGCTTGTACATCCCCTTGAGAATGCCTTCGGTGACGCCTTCCGGCATCGGCGGCATCTCATAGTCTTCGTTATAAACCGAGAGGTAATAGAAGACGTTCTCATTATCGGCATACATCCGACGAAGGCCATCCTGAATGATGACGGCCAGCTCGTAAGCATACGTCGGGTCGTACGCCACGATGACGGGAACGGTACTGGCGATGACCTGGCTGTGACCGTCTTCGTGCTGGAGGCCTTCGCCGTTGAGCGTCGTCCGGCCTGAGGTGCCGCCGACAAGGAAGCCCTTGCAACGCGAATCTGCAGCGAGCCAGATCAGGTCGCCCACGCGCTGGAACCCGAACATCGAGTAGTAGATGTAGAACGGAATCATCTGCACGCCGAGGTTGGCGTACGCCGTTCCGGCAGCGACAAACGAGCCCATTGCGCCAGCTTCGTTGATGCCCTCTTCAAGAACCTGACCGTCGGTCGCTTCGCGGTAGTACATCAGGTTCGTGGAGCCGTCCGGCATGACCTTGTCGACCGGTTCATACATCTGCCCCTTGCTGGAGTAGATGCCGAAAGTGCTGAAGAATGACTCCATCCCGAACGTGCGGGCTTCGTCCGGAATAATCGGGACGATGAACTTTCCGATGTCCTTGTTGTTCATGAGGCCTTGCAGGATCGCGCCGTAGGCCATCGTGGTTGAAGCGGTCGTTCCGGGCTTCGGATTCAGCTGGCGTGCGAACGCCTTATCGCCGATTGCAGGGACATTGAGTTTCTCAACCGTGGGCTTCCGTTCTGGCAGGTAGCCGCCAAGCTGTTCCCGCCGGGCTCTCAGATAAGCCATTTCCTGGCTGTCTTCCGCGGGCTTATAGAACGGAATCTTGCTGAGTTCGGCATCGGAAATCGGAACGCCGAAACGATCGCGGAAGTTCTTGACGGAGTTGCTCTCCTTGAACTTCTTGGCGTTGTGCGCGACGTTGCGACCTTCGGCTTCCGAGCCTAGCCCGTAACCTTTGATGGTCTTGACAAGGATGACCGTCGGGGCACCCTTGTGATTGACCGCCGCGTTGTATGCCGCAAACACTTTTTCCGGATCATGCCCACCGCGTCGCAGGTTCTGAAGCTGCTCGTCCGTAAGATGGTCGACCAGTTCGAGGAGCTCAGGATCGGTGCCAAAGAAGTGGTCTCGAATATACGCGCCATCGGAGACGACGTACTTCTGATACTGGCCGTCGACGACTTCACCCATCCGGCGAACGAGCTTGCCATCGGGATCTTTCGCGAGGAGCGAATCCCAGTCTCCGCCCCAGACGACCTTGATGACGTTCCAGCCAGCGCCGCGGAAAGCGCCTTCCAGTTCCTGAATGATCTTGCCGTTGCCGCGAACGGGGCCGTCGAGCCGCTGCAGGTTGCAGTTCACGACCCAAGTGAGATTGTCAAGATGCTCTCGGGAGGCGAGCGTAATGGCGCCGAGCGATTCGGGCTCATCAATCTCGCCGTCGCCGAGAAAAGCCCAGACGCGAGACTTGGACGTATCGAGCAGTCCGCGGTGCTCCATATAGCGAAGGAACCGGGCGTGGTAGATCGAGCAAATCGGTCCGAGCCCCATGGAGACCGTGGGGAACTGCCAGAAGTCCTCCATCAGCCAGGGGTGCGGGTAGGACGACAGCCCGGTGCCGCGCGTCGTCTCCTGGCGGAAGTTTTCAAGGTGCGATTCGCTCAGTCGGCCTTCCAGAAACGCTCGGGAGTACATGCCGGGCGATGCGTGACCCTGGAAGTACACCATGTCCCCTGTGTGATCGGCGGTCTTGGCATGGAAGAAGTGGTTGAAGCCGATTTCGTACAGAGTGGCCGATGACGCATAGGTCGACATGTGGCCGCCAACGCTCCCGCCGATAGCGCCGTTCAAACCATCTGTCTTCTTGTTCGCCCTGAGCACCATCGCCAGCGCATTCCAGCGGATGATGCTCTTGATCCGCCGTTCAATTTCCCGGTTGCCGGGATACCGCGGCTGATCGTCCACGCTGATGGTGTTGATGTAGGGAGTCGTTGCCGAGAACGGCAGCATGACGCCGCGGAGATAGGCGCGCTCGCTGAGGTTCACCAGCAGTTGCTGGGTCCGTTCCGGGCCGTAGCGATGAAGCACATCTTCCAGCGACTCGAACCAGTCGTTCAGTTCGCTCGGATCGATCCCGTGGAGGGCGCCATCTACCGCATCTTCAACAGACATCAGAAAATTCTCCTGCGCAATGGTCGACCGTCGACCCGTGGGCGCAATCGCAGCGCGGGCCGGCGTTCGTCGTGCGTCCGGATTCTAGCAGTCCTGAGGGATGAGGCTAGGTCAGGTGGAGCGGGGAGTCTGCCCGTCCTGAGGGGGAGAATCCGGTCCCGATTTTCAGGAAACCTGAGAGGGCCGCGGCGACTGCTCGACGCCCCCGGACTCCATACGAATCGCCACCGTGATTACCAGTGCGAAGCACTCCGCCGCGGCCAGGCCCGTCAGGCCCATGGCGATGGCCGAATACGCCGCCCGTCCGGAATGATCGCCAGCCGCCTCCAGAATGGCCTGCAGAAAACCGCAGATGACCAAGCCGAAGAGCGTCATCGCGAGGGCGGCGAGCAGCAGGCGGGTGGCTGACGGGGCCATCGGTAGATCCGAAATGCGCATGGTTGGTCGCCTCCGGTGTGAGTTCGGGCGACGGAGGTATGCCCGAACAGCCGCGGTTGGGTCAACTGCAAACCGGCGCGACGCTACTCGAACTGCGGCGGCGTCTGTCGATGCCAGTCCGTTTGACTCTGGAATCGGGCGGCGATCTCCAGCAGCGTCGGCTCGCGATGCGCCGCCGTCACCAGCTGCAGGCCGGTTGGCAGCCGCTCGACTCCGAATCCATTCGGCATGGTGATCGCCGGAACGCCGGCGAGATTCGACGCCGCGCTGATCGGCGCCGCTTCAAACCCCCTGCCCCATTCGGAAAAACGCAGATCGACAGGACAGGCCACTGTCGGCTGCGTCGGCGTGGCAAGGGCGTCGAGCGGCCCCAGCAACGTGCCGAGTTCACGGACGATGACGCTGCGCACCCGCATGGCGCGAATGTAGTCCACGGCCGGAATCATCAGATCGGGATAGACCCGCCAGCGGTCTTCCGGGTGCGTCAGCTCCGCGACCTGGCCCGTCTCGATCAGGTCTTCGTGCGCGGCCGCAGCTTCGCAGGCGATCACCATATCGGCGACGGCGTTATACGGCAGATCCGGAAGATCGACCTCTTCGATCGTCGCAAACTCGCGCAACACGTTCAGCGAGGCTTCAAAGTTCGCCGCAACTTCGGGCTGCACCCGATCGGCGCATCCGCGAACCACTCCAATTCGGGCCTGCCGCCGCCCGAGTTCATTTCCGGCACGAAGGGGGCCGCGATCGGGGAGCCGGATGACGTTCAGGATCGTCGCTGCGTCGCGGGCCGTTCGCGCGAGAGGGCCAATCTTGTCCATTGTCCACGACAGCGTCATCGCTCCCTCGCGGCTGACGGTGTCGTAAGTGGGCCTCAGCCCCGTCACCCCGCAACTGCTCGCCGGATTGGTGATCGAACCCCACGTTTCGGAGCCGATGGCGAACGGAACCAGCCCCGCGGCGACCGCCGAGCCGCTGCCGCTCGATGAACCGCCCGACCAGTGTTCGGTGTTCCAGGGATTTCGTCCCGGGCCGGTGAGCGATGCATCGGCCGATGTGTAGCCCATCCCCCCCGCGATCTCGACCATCGAGAGTTTGGCCATGAGGATGGCGCCGGCCTCCCGCAGTTGCCGCAGAACAGCCGCCTCCTGGTTGATCTGCCGGTCACGATACGGCGCCGCTCCCCAGGTTGTGGGATGCCCTGGTGCAGCGAGCAGATCCTTGGCCCCGAACGGAATTCCATGCAGCGGGCTGCGGACCAGGCCGCGTTGTCGCTCGGCGTCGGCCTGCTCTGCCAGCCCGCGGGCCTGGGCCTCGAGCAGCGTCACCACTGCGTTCAACCGAGGTCCGAATCGTCGACAGCGGTCGAGATGGAACTCCGTCAGTTCAACGGCGGTCCAGTCGCCCGCTGCAAGTCCGCGGGCAAGTTCTTCGAGATCCGCAAAGACGGCGGCAGCAGGGACAGGCATGGTTCAGGCCGCGGATATCATGCGGGTGAGCGAGGCGCCCTACACCGTAATGAACCGCGGCCCGATGCGGCCAGTGCGCGAGCACCGGCCCCGGCAGGAGCGCCGGCCAGCCGCTGCCGATCGGCTCGTCCGCACGCCAGACCGGAGTCAGGGCAGAATAATTTCGCCGCCCACCGAGAAGCCCTGGATCAGGATCGAGTCGGTTCGCTGGCGGGCCGTCACGGCAGGCGGATTGGCGTCTCCCTGGTCGTTGTAGAAGATCGCACGATCCGCCCGGGCCAGATTGCCGGTCCAGATGATGTTGTATCCCGCTCGCACGTGGAACCACTCGCTCACATGCACCTTGGCGGAGAATCCGAGGTCAATCGTCGGCGAGAAGACGGTCCGGCCGCCGCTCGAGCGCGTTGGTCCGTCTTCGAGGTCGTTGGGGCCCGGGTTCAATGTGGGATCATCGAACGAGCGCAGGTTGTCCGTCGAGACCCGCACGGAGTAATCGTTGGCGCCAAAGGCGAGCTTCGGCTCGAAGGCGAGCGTGAAGAACTCGTGCTTGAAGTCGGTCTTGAAGCCGACCTGCAGCGCGTAGACGTTGTTGTTCACCGCGGAGCGAATCCGGGATTCATAAGGATCGGAAATGACTCCGAAATCGGAGTAGGCGCCTGAACTGTTGTCGAACACCCCCCGCATCGAGAGCGATTCGTCGTAGTTCAGGAAGCGGAAACCAGCGAGCGGCTGGATGCCGAGCCCCTGCCGCGGGTTTTTCGCGTGGTAATACAGGTTCACGTCGCTGCCCCACGCGGACGCCCGGTACTTGGCGTCGAAACTCTGGTCGAACAGCAGCACGCGATCACCGATCACGCCGTCCGATCGCAGCCCGACGGCGATGAACCGCGGCGTGGCGGGGTTGTTGTCCCGGAGAAACGGCCGGTCCTGAATCTTGTGGTAGCCCTCTTCAAGACCCCAGATGCTGCCCTCCAGCGTGTGATACCGGAACGGAATGCCGATCGTCCCGCGGATCCCGTTGAGATCGTTGAAGTCGACTCGGTCGGTGCTCAGCGACTCTGCGACCCCGATGCTGCCGGTCGCCGTCTGGACAATGAACGGATCGCGCGGGTTGTCGACGCCGGCGATCGGAGCGCCCAGCACGTTGTTGCCCGGTTCCTGGATGTCCCAGCCGAGGTATTCCAGTCTCATGTACGACCCGCGAGCGGCCTCGCGAATGACCAGGTCGACCGGCGAATCGTTGTCGTACAGCCAGCCCAGATCGCTCGGCAGAAGTCGGGGGGCGACCTGCTCGCCAGGCCCCGGGCCTGGCTGCATTGGCGCATACGGGTGATGCGTCCGGTACGGCAGGTAGTCGTAATTAGGGTTCGGGTACTGCGCAAAGGCCGCGCCCTGCGCCAGGCAGGCGCACGCGGTGACGCACGCCGACGCTTTTCGCGCCACGCGGGCCACCGTCGCCATAAAAGTCCCCCCCCAGGCGGAGGTCGATCCCTGAGGAGTGCCAGGTGTGTGCTGTTGACTGCTCATACGCATCCATCCGCCCGACGGTGCGACTCCAGCCGGATGGGCGCAGACCGACTGCGCCAATTCCGAACCGGTTCCGATAAAATCGGCCGTAGCAGAGTTATCGGCCGTGCGGGATGTTCCGTCCGGCGAAAGTGTGACGGTTCCGCGGGAATTCCGATGCCGGCCGACGGGCCGGCACGCCTGGCATGGAAGGCTGGGCAAACCGGGAGGGCCAGCTCGCGAGAATCGCCGTCGCAGCGCGACCAGACCCGCAATGACTGCGGGCGACTGCCGCGCTACTGCCCCGCCCCGCCCCGCCGGCTCAGCACGTCGGCATACACCTCGCGAATTCGCCGGGTCATCGTCTGGTAGCGGAACTGGTCCGTGAAGCGCCGGCGTCCCTCGGCTCCCAGGGCGGCCCGGCGGGCCGGATCGCCAACCAGCTGGCAGACCGCCTCGACGAGGCCCGCAGTGTCGTCCCGCGGAACCAGGCAGCCCGTCACGTCCGGCAGCACCACCTCGCGGGCGCCGCCGACATCGAAGCTCACCACCGGCCGGCCGGCGATCAACGCCTGCGGCAGGACGCGCGCGAGTCCTTCCCACTGACTGGTGTGAACCAAAATGTCCATCCCCGGCAGCAGGTGCGGAATTTCTTCGGGACGGACGAGTCCGGTGAAGCGAAAACGGTCGGACATGCCCGCTGCCGCCACGCGCTGCTCGTATTCTGCGCGCAGAATTCCGTCGCCGACGAGGACGAAATAGGCCTGCGGTTCGCGCCGGAGGATCTCCGGCGCAGCGGCGATCAGGAACTCATGCCCTTTCAGCGGGAACAGTCGCCCGATTTTGCCGACCACCACCGCGCCCTGGGGAATCTGCCATTCCCGACGGACATCGTCCGAAGTCCGCGCCGGGTGTAGAAACGGCTCGACATCGAAGCCGCTGTAGACTGTGGTGAATCGTTCGGAAGTCGCCACGCCCGCGGCCACGTACTCGGCCGTCATGTCGTCCGCAACGCTGATGAAGTGATCCGTCCGGCGAGCCGCCCACTGTTCCGCGCGGCGGTAGGCCTCGTAGGCGATCCGCGATTGGCCGTAATGAAACGCGGCCCCGTGAATTGTATGAACGACAGGAATGCCCGCACCGTGCGCGGCGGCGCGTCCCAGAATTCCGGCCTTGGAACTATGGGTATGGACGATGTCCGGCCGCATTTCGCGGAAGAGTCGTTTCAGTCGCCAGTACGATTGCCAGTCGCGACGCGGATCGATATTGCGCCGCAGCTCGTCGACCACGATGAGAGGAAAACCGCCCGCCTGGGCCCGTTCCAGCAGACTGCCTTCAGGTCCCAGCGGGGGGCCCGTCACGAGACACACTTCGTCCCGCCACGTCTGGTGCTGCTCTTCCACGGTGAGCAGCGTGTTCTCCTGAGCGCCGCCGACGATCAGCCGGGTGATGACGTGCGCGACCTTCATGCCCCGGGGCGTCCCGTCACGGTGCGTAGATATGCGAGAAAGCTTCCGCGCGCGATTCCACGCACGGCCAGATGCGATCGAGGTTCATGCTTTTGATGCTGTCCCGGATGTCCTCCGAGAGATGGCACATGGCGACCTTGCCCGTCGCCGCGCGGCAGAACCCGATGATCGCGTCGAAAATCATCGAGTTGAGAATGGGCGCATGGCTGTAGTCGACGATGAAATTCGAGAAGCCATGCTTCGACTGCAACTCGGAGATCCGGCTGCTTTCGACGTGGATTTCCTTGTAGCTGACATGCGGCAGGTTGCCGACCGGCGAGAGAATCAGCGTGTCGAGGTAAGCCTCGGCCAGGAACAGTCGGTTATGCCGGGTGAGGAACTCGGCCTTTTCGGCGTCGCCGATATGGTCGACCGACCCTATCAGGACCGGCTGCGTGGCCTGGGCTGCCTGATAGTTCGGCTTCATCTTGTAGGGACCAATGTCGACTTCGACATCCGCCGCGATCAGGCACGAGCGCACCTGCTCGCCGCCCACCTTCACCCCGGTTTTTCCAAGCAGATCAATCACCCACAATCCCGTGGGCAGCAGCAGGAACGCGCAGTGCACCTTGGAAATGTTCTCGTCGGCGCAGCAGATCCGGCAGCGGGGATCGCGGCCGACGAGCGTGATGACGCGATTGATGGGCCACTTCGTTCCGCGGGCCGAGGAATTGAGCAGTTCGAGGTCGACATTCGGCAGCGCGCCATATTCTGGGCGCGTTTCATGTCGCGGCCGGAAGTCGGTCGGGGCCTTCAGTTCGTCGTCCGTCCATCCGTCGTCGAAAACCTGAATCCAGGTGTCGCCGATGCGAAACCGGTGCGCGACGTTGACCCAGCCGCGGAAGGGGGGGCCGTCCCAGTGCGTTCCCGTCGGGGAAAAGAGGTCGATGTAGGCGAGCCGCCCGCCAATGACCTGCAGGTAGCCATGGCGGAACGCGCACTTCTCGTCGGTCAGCACCACTTCGCAGTCACGCGCCCGGCCGATCACACAGTAGGGGGAATCGACTTCCACCATGCGCGGCTTCGCCTGCCCTTCGCGAACCAACAGGCGGATCGGCGTGGCATTCCCGACGGCATAACGCAGCATCGACGCATACGCGTCCGGCATGGCGGCGACAACGTGGAGAAATGGCGGGTGGCGGGAAGAATTCCGGAAGCGAAAATCCGTCGACAGTGTGACCAACTGCTTGATGCACCGGGAGTTCCAGTGCATCGACCACGGTGCGCCCGGAGGTGCAGTCGGGGAAGGGTGTTCCAGCGATTATGGAAGCCCCCTCCGTCACGGTCAACGCGGCCCCTCAAGACGGACGTCGGGACGGGCCGTTCGACCTGGTAAAGCCCATGCAGACCGCGCAACCGGTCTCTTCAGTCCTGAGCGGCATCATTGAACTCGTCCGCCAGCGGCGGCGCCAGGGGGGCCCGTTTCCAGAATTCGACCTGCTGCGTCTGTCCTCGGGCGGCCAGCCTGCGGTCCAGCCAGATGCCCCAGAGGAGATAGTGGCCGCCGAAAACAAACCCAAACGCGGAAATGATCAGCAGAATGACCACTACACCGGCCGGCGCGAAACCGGTCAGGACCGCCGTCACCAGCACGGTCAGCCCAAGGGCCGCGGCCAGAAGTCCGCCCAATGCCAGAAACGTGGCATTTCGCTGAGGTTCCCGCGAGCCCCCTTTGCGGGGAAGTCGTGGTCGCGAGAAAGACGGGTCAGCAGGCATTATGCGATCTCGCCCTTCTCCACCAGCCGTCGCAGTTCCTGTTCGCGATGGATGAATCCGTCTTCCAGGCCGTCCAGAATCGTCGATTCCTTGACCAGAAAGCCTAGCATGCCCCCCGGGGGCTGGAAAATCACGCGGTCAATCATCCGGACTCCGTCATCCTTGAACTCCAGATGATGTTCATGCCGCCAGGCCTTCATCGGCCCTTTGACCTGCTCTTCGATGATCAGCCGTGGACGTTCGACCGTCACGATTTCGTGCTCGAGTTTCTGGACCACTCCATAGGCCTGCACCTTGAACGCGATGCGGCTCCCCGTTTCGACGATTTCCGGGGCCTGCTCGAAGACCAGGCCCAGGCGCGGATCGCTGATGCGCTGGACGTTGGATGGGCGAAGCAGGAACTCAAACAGTGCTTCCAGACGGCAGGGAAGCCAGGTTTCGTTCTCGAAGTTGGGCATGAGCGGCTTGGTTCCAGTGCGAGTCAACGCCCCTGTCTTAGACCCGCGATGCCGCGACTGCAACCGGTCCGCGCCGAATCGCCGGGAAATGGCAGCCGGCGTCCCCCGGGCTCGAGGCTGTGGCCGCCGACCGTCCGGACAGGTAAAGTACCTTCTGCACCGCCCGCCGGGTCCCGGAAATGCCATTGTCGCCACGGACATCTCCTTCTTCCACCCGGGCCTGGCAGCGCCTGTACGATAGCCCGCTGGATGATTTCCTGCGTCGGGCAAACCTGTTCGCGAAGGCCATTCGCAGCAGTGAACTGCTCGGCTGGACTCTGGCCGCCGCCACCCTGGCGGTGCTCGCCGCAGTTGTCTCGGACGCCTTCTTCGCCTGGCCTGCGGCCGTCCGCATCGCGATGGCGATTGCGGGCGCGCTCGGGCTGCTGCTGGCCGGCGGTCTGCTGCTCGCGCGACTGTTCGGCGGACGATACGACGCACGGCGGATGGCGCGGTTGACCGAGCAGCGCCTGTCCCGCAGCGACAGCCTGCTGATCAATGCCGTCGAGTTCCGGTCGGGAACGGAAATCGGCAGCGCCGCGCTGCGGGCGAGTGTGGTGAACAGCGCAGATGCTGTCGTGACGGAACTGGCGGCCACCGGCGTGACCCCTGCTTCGCCGGCCGTTCGCGCGGCGTTGGCCGGGCTGGCTGCGGTGGTCCTCTTCTGTGGGGCCTTTCTGGCGGCGCCGCGATTGTTCGCCGCGGTCATCCCCCGCTTTCTCGACCCTCACGGCGATCACCCGCCATTCACCCTGCTGCACTTTGAACCAACGGTCAGTCCGGATCCGCTGCATCGCGGGCGATCGGCGCTGGTCGTGGTCGAAATCACGGGGCCGGAACTGGTGGAAGAGGCCACCCTGGTGCTGCGATCAGTCGGGGACAGCGCTGACGCATGGGACCGCGTCCCCCTGTTCCGGCAATCGGAGACATCCTTTTCCTCCCAGTTGGCCAGCGTCGACCACGACCTGGAGTTCCACGTAGCCACGCCGCGCGGGCGCAGCGGCTGGTTCGACCTCAAGCTTTCGCCCGTTCCGCTCATCGAGGATGCGCGGGCGACCCTCACCGCCCCCGCATACACCAGTCGCCCTCCGCGCGAGCAACCGCTCGATGACCGGGGTCTCCGTGGTCTTCGCGGAACAGACTGCCAGCTGGAAGTGCACAGCAATCAGCAGTTGTCTCATGGGGAGCTCACGCTATTTAGCGCTGGTGATCCACAGTTCGGGATCGTTGTCCGGCTGACCACTGCGACAGACGACGCAACGACCGTTCAAGGCCGCTTTTCGATTGAGAACACCGGGCGTTTTGAACTTCGACTGCTGACAGCATCGGGAGTCGCCAGCGATGTCCTGGCAGGGCCAATCGTGGCCGAGCCGGATCGCGCTCCGCACGTCCGCATCACCACGCCTGCCGAAACGCTGATTGCCGTGGAGGGCTGGAAAGTGCCCGTGGAAATCCAGGCGACGGATGACGTCGGGATCAGTCGGATTCGGCTGTTTCGGGGCGTGAACGGCTGGAGCCCCGCTCCGGCCACGCTCGCGCACCACACCGACAGTGCCGGAGTTGCCTTGGCGACCTCGGAGTTCGACCTGGCGGCGCTCGGCGCCAAGGCGGGCGACCTGATTCGCTATTACGCCTCCGCCGATGACCACGCTCCCGGAAGCCCACAGTCGATGGATTCACCGACGCAGACCATTCAGGTGATTTCCGAGGACGAATACCGCGACTTCGCCAGGCAGCAGTATCAACTCGCCGAACTGACTGAGGAGTTCGAATCGTTTCGCAACGAGCTGGACCGCCTGAATGACCAGCGTCAGCAGGCGCTGGAGCAGCTCGAAGAACTGCTCAAGAAGCAGGCGGCCGGCGAATCGCCGACCGAGGCCGAGCGTGAGCAGCGGGACCGGCTCGAACAGCAGCTTCGCGACTTCGCCCGCGACACGGCAGAACTCGCCCGGACCCTCAGAGAACGGGCGGCCGACATGCAGCTGTACGACCTCGAGCAAAACTACACGCAGGAACTGGAACGTCTGGCGAAAGAACTCGACGGACAGGCGCAGGCGGCCGAAGACGTGGCCGAATTGATGAAACAGCAGCGGACGGCGCCGTCGCCCGCGCTGTCCGAAGCCTTGCAGGAGGCCGCCGACCGGTTGCTGAAACAGCCGGGTCCGTTCGATCGAGAGCGGCAGGACGAACTCGGGCAGATGAGCGACGACCTGCAGACCCTTCAGAAAATGGACGCTCTGAACGAACAGGTGGATCGGCTGCAGGCCGTCAGCGCCCAGCAGCGGGAGCTGGCGAATCGCCTGTCAGAGCTGGCGGGCAGTAACTCGCTCACTCCGGACGAGCAGGCCCGGGCGGATCAGTTCGCGAAAGAACAGGAACTGCTGGCCCAGGAACTCGAATCGATTCAGCAGCAGCTGCGCGAGTCGGCCGAAGCCGCTGCAGACGACCTGCCCCAGATGGCCGAGAGCGCCCGCAAGCTTGCGGAGATGCTCGACCAGCTGGCGATCCCCCAGGAGCAGCTGTCCGCGGCGCAACAGGCCCGCAATCATCAGGGAGACGCCGCCTACCAGCATGCCGAGGCCGCCGCGCGGAAGCTGGAGTCGCTCGCTGAGGCGGCCGGCGAAGCACAGAACGCATCTGAAGCGGGGTCGGGGCTTGATCGTCCGCTGGGAATGTCACGCCGCCAGTTGAGCAACTCGCTCCAGCAGCTGCGTCGAGGTCGCCGCCCTCCGGGTCTCGGTCAACGCAGCCAGAAGGGGGGCGCCAGTCCCGGCCAGACCGACGGCGACGGTCAGGGAGGCGGCCTTGCAGGCGGGCAGGCATCCGGCAGCGAGGGGCGACTGCGGCCTGGGCAAAGTTCGTCGCGGGGCGACAACAACGCCCAGGTTCTGGGGCCTCGAACTCAGGAACTCGTCGAGTCGTCCGACAAATCAGCCACGATGCAGGCGGACGGAACAGGTCGGTGGATCAGGCCCGGCTCTTCCGGGGACGCGCCGGTGATCGAATCGCTGTCCACGTCCCCCCAGTCGCGCGAGGGCGTGTCCGGGTCGAATTTACGCGGGGTTCCAGTGGGATACCGCGATGCCGCGGAGGCCTATCTCCGCCGGTTGTCTGAGGAGAAGCGTTCGAAGTGACCACGGAACAGGATTCTCTGGCGGCGTCGCGCCGCCGCGTCGAGCGGGTGTACTCGGCAGAAACATTCTCGGCGCTGTCCGCCGCCTGGCGCGACCTGCTCACAGATCACCTCGCCTCCGCCATCGGAGCGAAAGGACGCGTGCTGAACTGGAACGACCCGCCGACGAATATCGCGCTGGCGGGGCAGCGGCTCGATCACGAAATCGAACGCGGCGCCTCCGCGGTCCCGAGCAGCGCTGCCGCGCTGGAAGGTCGATTTCGCGACCTCGCGGCCGAGACGCTGGCGCGGGGGCAGAACCTGCACGATCCGCGCTATATCGGCCACCAGGTGCCCCCTCCCTCGCCAATCGCAGGCCTGTTCGATGCGCTGGGGGCGGTCACCAATCAGGTGATGGCCGTGTACGAAATGGGCCCTTGGGCCACGGCCGTTGAGCGTGCGTTGATCGAACGCTGGGGACAGCGTCTGGGATACGCCGCGGGCACGTTCGCCGGGCTGATTACCAGCGGCGGCTCGCTGGCGAACCTGACAGCCCTGTTGACCGCGCGCAACATCGCCTTCGAGGGTTGCTTTGAGACGGGCCTTCGCAGGGAGGATCGCCCTGCCCTGGTGGTTCAGGGAGATGCGCATTACTGCATCGCCCGGGCCGCCGGCATTCTCGGATTGGGGACGGAATCGATCATCAAGGCCCCGCTGGATGACCAGCGGCGGATGGACCCGCAGCAGCTCGACAGAATTGTCCAGACGCTGCAGGCCGAAGGGCGGAAGGTCATCGCGGTGGTCGCGTGCGCTGGCGCCACGCCGACCGGTGCGTTCGACCCGCTGGAGTCGATCGCCGATGTGTGCGAGCGGCGGGGCGTCTGGCTGCATGTCGATGCCGCGCATGGCGGCGGAGCGGTGTTCAGCGATCGCCACCGGCATCTGCTGCGCGGCGCCGAACGGGCCGACAGCCTGATCTGCGACGCTCACAAAATGCTGTTCACCCCGGCGCTCTGCGCGTTCGTGTTCTACAGGAACCGGGAGCACCGCTTTGACGCGTTCCGCCAGACGGCCCCCTACCTGTTCGATCCCTCGAACCCGGGCGCGGCCGAATACGACTGCGGGCTGATGACGATCGAATGCACCAAGCGCGCCGCTGCGTACGGATTGTGGGGGCTGTGGTCGCTGTGTGGTCCGTCGCTGTTCGCGGACTTCGTCGATGTCACCTTCGCCACCACGCGCGAACTGCATCGACTGCTGCTCGCGGCGGACGACTTCGAGCCGCTGCACGAGCCGCAGTCGAACATCCTGGTGTTCCGGCATATCCCGGCCCGGATGCGGTCGGCCGACGTGGAATCGCTGGGCGACTTCAACCGCGAGGTTCGCCGCCGGCTCATCCACTCGGGGCGGTATTACATCACCCAGACCACGCTCGCCGGCGGCGGGGCGATGCGCTGCACCGTCATGAATCCGCTTACGGGAAGTCGGGAACTGGAAGGTCTGCTCGAGGCAATTCGCGAGATCGGCCGGACTGTTGACCGTCCATGAGACTCGTCGCCGCCTGAGTGCAGCAATGCCTTGCCGGCTGCCGCATCAGGTCGCCGAATCTGTCGCTGCCGCTGGCGTCTCCGGAACCCAGACCTGGATCTGTCCGTCAACGACCCGCACTTCGTAGCATTCCGTCCGCACCTTGGATTTCGGAGCGTCCAGCCAGGAGCCGTCGCAGATGGAGAAACGCCATGCATGCCACGGGCACATCACCGCCAGCCCTTCAACCGGTCCGCTGGACAGCAGCGCGCCCATGTGCGGACAGATGTCGTTGATGGCGTAATACTGGTCGTCGACCAGAAACACGCCGACCATCCGGCCGCCCAACTGGAACGAACGCCCCTCCCCCGGCGGGATGTCGCCCACACGGGCGACCGTCTGAAAATCCGCCATCGGTCAGTGGTTCGCAAAAACGATCGGGAAGTTGTCTTTAATCGCCTTGATGCCAGCGTTCACGATTCGCATGTCGGAGGCGGGGGTAATCATGCTGCAGCCCTGGTCGAGCAGCATCTGGCAGTGTTCTGGAGTGGTCGTCAGAGCGGCCCACTTCTTGCCCGCCTTGGCGCACGCCGTGGCGACCTTTTCAATCGCCGCCAGGCATTTCGGATGGAAGAAGTCCCCCGTCACCCCCATCGCCTGGCTGAGATCGAACGGGCCGATGAACAGCATGTCCACGCCGTCCACCGCAGCGATCGCCTCGGCCTCTTCCACCGCCTGTGCCGTTTCGATCTGAATCAGCACCAGCGATTCACGGTTGGCGGTTTCGCAGAACTCCCTGGCCGGGATTGTTCCAAACCGGCCATCGACGCCGCCGTTGTTCAGGCCGCGTGTGCCGCGGGGGGCGAACTTGGCCCACTTCACGATCTGCTCGGTCTGCGCGGCGCTTTCCACCATGGCGGCCATGATGCCGCCTGCGCCGGCTTCGAGGCACTGCGTCACCACTGCATAGCTGATCGGCGCAATGCGGACGAATGTGTCCAGTCCGGCCGCACGGGCGCTGACGCACGCCACTTCCAGTTCCCGCATCGTCAGGCCGCAGTGTTCCTGGTCGATCCAGACGCCATGAAAACCGCCGTTGACGCCCAGGCACTGAATGAAGTTCGTGTGCAGCACGCGGCCGACGCCGCACACGATGACAAGTTCGCCTCGATCAAGCCGGCTGCGGAGTGTCTGGAACATGGGATGTGGAATGGGGGATGGAGGAAGAAGGGTAAAATCTGCAATCAAGCAAAACAGATTACTTCGTGGGCCGTTCGACGCGCTCACCGCGGAGCGCAAGATTCCTGAAACGGCCGGTGTCGTCGAACGAGCCGATCCCGATCTGTCCCCAGATGAAGGTTTTGTCCTCGGCCGTCATGACGGGGGTCGTCATGTCGTCGAAGAAAACTTCGATCTTGCCGTCCCCGACCGTGCGGATGATGCGGGCGTGATGCCATTCGTTATCCCACGGCGTGCCGGCAGTGGTTTTCGTCGAGATCTTCACCCGATCTCTGTCGTTCACGATGAAGACCTGGTTCGCGTGGTCGTCGGTCCGCTGGCCGAAATGGACGTAATACATGTGGGCCGGGTCCTGGTAGCCGAAGAACAGGCACAGACTGCGGTGCGGATAATCGCGGGCAGTCGACTGGAAATCGACATCGAGCTGAAAGTCGCCAACGACCATCTCCTTCAGCACGTTGCGGTTGAACGGCGAGCGGACAGGTGTTTTCGTGACGATGTGTTTGAATTGATGGTAGGCCTTGCCCCGGTCGGTCTCTTCCCACTTCCACGCCGCCGGGTCGGATGGTTGCCAGCGGTCGGACGGGTCGGTCTCGAAGTTGTCCTGAGCAACAATCGGCCAGTCGCGGCCGCTGTTCGATGCCGCCTCCGGGGCGCCGGGCAAGTGGCCCAGGCCCGTCAGCGAAAGCAGCACAAACGCAGAAGCGACGACGGTCTTCATGGGAAAACTTTCCAGGGCGCAGCGCTGTCGGGGGGTCAGATTAACGGCTGGTCGGCAGTGTCCGCGGGGTTGTCGGGGTCGCTCAGATCTTCCATCACTTCGGCAATCGGCGTGTGCGGCGGCATGCCGCGGGGCTTGCCGAGTATATGACTGAGCGGGCCGAACCGGTCGCTGTACAGCAGGATCAGGTACGCAGGAACCAGAATCGGCCTGACGACAAACGTATCGAGCAGCACGCCGAACGCCAGCGCGAAGCCCATCTGCACCATGCCCCCCAGCGTTCCGGTCAGCAGGGAACAGAACGTGCCGGCCATAATAATGCCGCAGCTGGAGATGATGCCGCCCGTTCGCTTCAGCGCAATCAGCACGCCGGGAATCAGACCGTGTTTCCGCTGCTCTTCGGTCACTCGGGCCATCAGCAGAATGTTGTAGTCCTCGCCGAGTGCCGTCAGCAGCGTGAACGTGAAAATCGGCACCTTCCAGTCGAGTCCGGCAAAGTCTGGACCATCCATGACCCTCCAGACCAGGAACGTGACCCCAATGGTGACGAGGTAGCTGAAAACGACCGTGACGATCAGGTAGGCCGAAATGGCCGGCTGCCGCAGCAGCAGCACGAGGATGAAGTAGACCGCCAGAACGACCAGCACCGCGATCCGGATCTGGTCGCGGTCCGTCGTCGATTTGAGATCCCGGATGCCCGCGGTCGGTCCCAGCGTGTAAATCTCGGTCTGCGTGACGCGTTCCGCCGGGAACGGTTCGCCTTCTTCCCGGGCTTCTTCCGCCTTGGCCGCCAGTACGGCGTCAATCGCTTCGCGAACCCCCTGCTCCGCCACGCCGAGCTGGGAAATGCTGCTTCGCTCGAAGGGGTCGACGTTGAAGACGAGGTCGACCCGAATCACTTCGCCCGACAGCGGGCCGGCGGTGCTGGCGTACGCCCGATGCGCAATCAGGCGACTTTGCTGGAGGCGCGCGGTCCGCTGACGACGCATGTGCTCGATCGCGTGCGGCATCAGCCCCAGCGGCGACGACTGGCTGCGGATGTCGCGGATGCCGAGTTCTTCGAACCGCGGCCGCAGCCGTTCCACCAGATCGCGTGAAATCGAAGCGCGATAGCTGACCCCGGGCGTCGTCCAAGGGGTGTCGGGGGCGGCCCGCTCATCGGCACTCCGGAACGCGTCATTCTTCAGCAGAATAATCGCCACGCCGGTGACGCCGGCCGGAAAGTGCTGCTGAATCGCGCGGGCGCCCCGCACGCTGGCGTCGTCCTGCGGCAGATCCGTCAGCAGTCCGTAACGCAGGTGGTCGTGCCACAGGATGGCCAGGCCGGCGAACGGCAGCATCAGAGCGATCGTCACGACAAAAATTGTGCCCGGTCGCGCGGCCAGAACCCGCGCGACGAAACCCCAGATGCGGTCGAACAGGCCTTTATCGTGCAACGACTCCAGGAGGCCCGGCGAGGGAATCCAGCCCGCTTCCCGCGCCACATGTTCCTTGCGGACATCCGGCCAGAAGGCCCACGGAGCGGCAATCCGCAGCATGGCGGGCGTCAGCGTCAGCGAGCACAGCAGCACGATCACCAGACCAAACGAAATCGCAAAGCCAGCCTGCTGGAACTTCACGAACTCCGCAAAGGTCATCATGTAAATTCCGAAGATGCTCGTGGCGGCGCTGGCGGTCAGCGCGACGCCGACAAACATCACGGCCTTCCGGATCGAATCGGAATAGCCCGTGCCGTGGTCGAGCTGCTCGCGGAAGCGGGCGATCAGAAACAGGCAGTAGTCGACGCCGGCCCCGTACGCGACCACCGTCACATAGACGTTCATGCCGGCAAAAAAGCCGATCCATCCCTGCGACGCCATGAACGTCAGCGATCGCAGGGCCACCGTCACTGCGATTCCCACGGTCAGCAACGGAATCAGGGCGACGATCGGCGCGCGATAAATCATCAACAGCAGCGCGATCACCAGCAGCTTGGTCCAGTGGTCGGTGCTGCGGGCGCTGTTCGCCTCGGCCAGCAGCATGTCGCGGCCGACCGTGGCCGAGCCGCTGATGGCGATTTCCAGGCCCGCCGGCATGCGTTCCTGAACCTCGCGAGACTTCAGCACCTCTTCCACGCGCGCGATGGCCAGCATGTTGCCGTAGTCGAGAAACTCGCCCCGCAGCGTCATGCGAATCAGCGTCGCTTTGCCGTCTTCGCTGTCGAGCAGCGGTGAAATGCGGGAGTCGGTGCGGCTCGAAATCTTCTTGATTCGCCGTTCCGATTCCGGCAGAACCGGGAATTCCCGATTCGGATCGTAGGTCCGATCCTCCGGCGTCGTCTCCTGAATCTTCAGCAGCTTCGGCTCCAGAACCTCCTCGACGAATTCCTTGTCGGCATCGCTGAGGCGGGGCAGATCCTTCCGGCTGATGACAATCACCACAGAGCTGCCGGCCGGATCTTCCTGATCCTTCTGGACCTCCTCGGCCTGCTCCTCCTGGCCGCCGGGAAAAAAGGCTTCCCGATAGACCTTGTCGGCGATCAACGACGGCGAGTAGGCCGGCAGAAAGGTGAAGACGCCATCGCGGGAGACCTGCTCTTTTCGCGGCGCTTTCCAGAGCAGGAGGCCGAGAACTGCGGCCCAACCGAACACGATCAACCACGGGTAGCGGCTGATTTTGTCGCCTAGACGGTCGTACATCCTGTTTCCATGAAGCGGGCGTGTGCGAACGAACGACGTTCGCGTCTCGCAGGCCTCATTCAGGCTGGTGTGCCGAACGCAAGGCGATGCGCCGCTACAAGCTAGAGACAAACAGCGCAGCCGAAAAGCGTCGCTCGGGGATGTTTTTCCACCTTGCTCGGCTGCAGTCGCCGGCCGAATCGTCAACTCGCCGCTTCGGCGTCAGCCCTCGGCCGGCGGGGCGGCGTCTGCGTCCGGCCCGACTTCCGCCGGCGGAACCGCAACGGCGGCATCCGAGCTCGGGCGCTTCTCGGCCGGCACGAGCTTGTCCAGCACGCCATTCACAAACTGAGCCGACTGATCGGTGCCGAATTTTCGCGCCAGATCCAGCGCCTCGTTGATGACAACCTTCAGTGGGCAGTCGGTCTGAATCAGCTCGAAAGCCCCCAGCCGCAACACGTTACGATCGGTGGCCGCCATTCGCGACAGCTTCCAGTGCGGAGCAATCGTCTGGATTTTCTCGTCCAGCATCGCCCGGAATTCCACAACGCCGGCATAGAGGCCCCAGGCGAACTCCACGAGTTCGGCATCCTCCAGGCGTTCCTGCATCTGCGTCCGGATCGTCGAAGTCGAGACATCCGGATTCAGGTCGACCTGAAACAGCATCTGCAGGACGACTTCGCGCGCTTTGCTGCGACGTGACATATAGGCTCGTAAAGAACGCGGCGCGTCTGCCAGGAGCAATCAGCTGAGCGACGACGCCGGCGGCGCGCATTGACGGAGCAGGTTGACCGTTTCAATCGCAGCCAACGTGGCTTCGATTCCTTTGTTTCCGGCCTTCCCCCCTGCCCGATCCAATGCCTGCTCCATGCTATGGCAGGTGAGCACCCCAAACAAGACGGGGCGGCCGTACTTCAGGCCGATCTGCATCAGTCCGCTCGCCATCGCCGAGTTGATGTACTCGTGATGAGAGGTCTCGCCCTGAATCACGGCGCCCAGCGTAATCACTGCTGCATACTTCCCCGACGCCGCCAGCCGCTCGGCCAGAATGGGGAGCTCGAACGAGCCCGGCGCCCAGACCGACGTGATCTGTCCATCGCCGGCGCCATGGCGCCGCAGCGTCGACACGGCCCCCTCGAGCAGTCGCGTTGTCACGAGATCGTTAAACCGCGAGACGACGATCGCGTAGTGATCGTCCGGGGAGACGATCAGATTGGCTTCCAGGGTCGGCATGTGTCAGGGATCAGGGATCAGGGATCAGGGATCAGGGATCAGGGAAAATCGGGTGGCTAGGCGGTGGCGGCGTCGAACCCTTTCTCGAGTTCGGAATCCCATTCATCCAGCAACGGCCAGTCGACGGCGCAGGTGCCGAAATCGGGCAGGTGCAGGTACGACGTGAGCCGGTCGATTGTCTTCTGAATGTGCTTCGGGTCCCGTCGGAAGATCGGGCCGTGGCTGGGCAGCAGCCACGTTACGTCGCTGTCACGAATGCGTTCCAGCGACTGGAGAAAGGCCGGCAGATCAGAGCCGTGGTGCGCGTCGATGTTGCCGACGCCCCCGTCCCGGTAGATGTTGTCGCCCGAGAACAGCAACTCCCCCATGCGGAACGACAGTTGAGCGGGTGCATGTCCCGGAGTGTGCCATACGTCCAGCTTCTTCCGGCCGACCGTCAGCACATCCCCTTCATCAATGAATTCGTCGAACTTCACGGCGGGCAGGTCGATGGAAATGCCCTGGGCAGTGATTTCCGCATAGGTCTCGATCCGTTCGCCCACCTCCAGCAGCTTTCCCGCCTGGGCATGGCCGACGATCTTCGCCTGCGGCATCAGTTCCTTCGCGCGCTTCAGACCCTGGATGTGATCGACGTCTGCATGCGTGGCGACGAGGTATTTGCAGTCGGCCAGCCGGAAATCCATCTGCCGGATCAGGCTGACGATGTCTTCAAGGGTGTCCTGGTACCCAATGTCGATCAGTGCCCAGTCGGCGCCGTCAAAAACGAGATAGACGCAACAGCCCAGGCGGCGACGCGCCTGGTAGTTCATTTCGATGACGCCCGGGAACACTTCTCGGCGGGGGAGCATCAGTCTCGCTTTCTGCGGGAGTTCGGCAACGGAAATCGGCGGGAGGCCGGCCCGTCGGGGGCGGGCCGATGACTTTTGGCAACAGCGCATTCTACCCGGCTCAACCGGTTTGTGTCGCCCGAGCGATCGCTGAAGTTGAAGTCTTTCGTTGTTCGCGAAAACGACGTCGCAGTGTCGTGGCCGGGCGCGTGCATGTTTTAGAATGCCAGCAGTCGCCCTCGCCCCCGCTACGATTCCGCTTCGACGTTCGACCGACGCCATTCTGGCGAACGGTTCGCCCGGCGGAACGTCGGAAACGTCCCAGAATGCCCCTCGAACAGATCGAGTTGGAGAGAACGCCGTGCGAATCGTCATGATCGGTACAGGTTACGTAGGTCTCGTGACCGGAACCTGCTTCGCCGACAGTGGAAATGACGTCACCTGTGTCGACATCGACCAGCGAAAGGTCGACATGCTCAATCGCGGCGAGGTCCCGATCTATGAGCCCGGGCTGGCGGAAATGGTTCAGCGGAACGCGAAGGCCGGGCGCCTGACGTTCACGACGGACCTGTCTGCCCCGGTGTCGTCGGCGAAGTGCGTGTTCATCGCGGTCGGCACACCGATGAGCGAGACCGGCGCCGCCGACCTGACGTACGTCATGAAGGCCGCCGAAGCGATGGCCCCTCACCTCCGCCCGGATGCGGTCGTGGTCGTCAAGAGCACCGTGCCGGTGGGGACCAACCGCAAGGTCGCCAACCTGCTGCGGGAAAAGACCGGCCGCGACGTCCATGTCTGCTCGAACCCGGAATTCCTCAAGGAAGGCTGTGCGATCGACGACTTCACGAAACCGGATCGAGTTGTAGTCGGCGTGACTAGCCCCGAGGTGGGCGAAGTGATGAAGGAACTCTATCAGCCCTTCCTGCGCACCGATCACCCGTTCCTCGTCATGGGCCTCGAAAGCGCCGAGATGACGAAGTACGTGGCCAACTGCATGCTGGCCACGAAGATCAGCTTCATCAACGAGATGGCCAACGTCTGCGAACTCGTCGGGGCCGACATCAACGATGTCCGTCGCGGCATCGGCCACGACCAGCGAATCGGGTTCTCGTTCCTGTTCCCCGGCGTCGGGTACGGCGGCTCCTGCTTCCCCAAGGATGTGCGGGCGATGGAACACGTGGCCGCTGAGAAAGGCTTCTCGACCGATCTGCTCAAGTCGGTCGACGCCGTCAACGACCGCCAGAAGAACGTTCTGTTCAACAAGCTGAAGAAGCACTTCGGCGACCTGAAAGGCAGGAAAATCGCGGTGTGGGGGCTGGCATTCAAGCCCAGGACCGACGACATCCGCGAAGCGCCGTCGCTGGTGCTGATCCGCTCGCTGCTCGAGGTGGGAGCAAAAGTCTTTGCCCACGACCCGGTGGCGATGGACAACGTCAAAAAGGAATTCGGCGACCGGGTGACGTTCTGCAGCCACCACTACGAGGCCCTGGACGGCGCGGACGCCCTCGCCATTCTCACCGAATGGAACGAGTACCGTACGCCCGACTTCGGCTACCTGAAGCACAAGCTGAAGCAGCCGGTGATCTTCGACGGCCGGAATCTGTACGACCCGGCCCGGATGGCCCGCGACGGATTCACCTATAACGGCATCGGCCTCAGTTCAAAGCCGCTGCAATAGGTCGCTGACCCGGGCGGAGTTCAGATGCGCGCAATGCGCCGCATCGGCAGCCGCCTGAACTTCATGACGACGGGCCGGACGTACTGCCGATAGAGGTCGAACGCGCTGCGTCCCAGCGTGGAACGGTGCGTCCAGTCGAGAATCCGACGTTTGCGAGAAGTGCAGCGGATCCCGTCGCCCGACTCCCAGCGTCGTCGGTAAGCCGATTGCTGCGGAATGGCCCCCGTCGTCGACTGAGGCGTGGACTGGGCGACCACGAAGACAAAGTACACGCTCCCGTCCAGACAACCCATCTGCAGCCGGGCGCCGCGATCGGCCGTGTAGTCGTAGACGTCCCATCGCGACTGCTCGTGCGGCTTCAGAAAGCGGCAGATCTGGACGCTCTGGAGATCAAAGGCGTTCTCTTCGTAGTAATCGGCAAAGAACGTCGGTGAGAAGCCGTAGAAGCCGTGGTCCATGCAGTTGGCCGACGGCGACAGGTGAATGATCCGTCCCCCCGGTTTCAGCATCCGGGTGAGATGCGACAACGCGTTCGGAAGGTGGAACACATGTTCGATCGTTCCGCTGTCGAGAATGACATCGAATCGCTGTTCCAGGCCGGCCGGCGTCTTCGCGGAATTGAGATCGAGAATCTCCTCCGCCCCCTCGTAGTCGGAGTAGTCGACGCGCGTCGCCGACTGAAATCCGAGCGCCTTCAGAAAGGCGTCGTCAGAGAGGAATCCCCGGCGGGCCAGATCGGGTTCCCGGTGCAGTTCCGCTTCGAACGGAGCGAGCGTCACCCCTGCTCGCCGGGCCGAGGTTTCCAGTTCGGCGGCAGTAAAATAGACGTGCAGCCGCCCGAGGGTCGCGACCGAGCCGCTGAAGGGCCGGGTTTTCGATTCGCGGAGCAGCAGTTCAGCCGCTGGCCGGGGCATGCCCATGAGGATCATCCTTGATCGGGAAGTCGCAAGCGTCGCAACGACCGGGACTTATACCGGGCCACGAAAAAATGGGTCAAGACGCCTCTTGAACCGGATCGCTCTCGACCGCATGCCCGTCCGTGATTCCTGAATCAAACGCATTTTCGACGCGATCGCGTCGAGCCGAAAGGATGATTCCCGCCGCGAACGTCGCCAGTCCCAGGACCGCCGGCGCCAGATGCACCGCATCGTTGTAACCCACGACCGGGTGGATCAAGACGGCGGTCGCGAAGCCCAGAGTTCCTGCAATGGCCACGGCGTCCCACAGGCTGCGCTGCCAGCGGCCGCACCACAGACAGAAAAACATCGTCACGCCGCAACAGCAGACGCCGCCGCCAAACCCCGCTCTGTCATGCGCGATCAGGGGGACCAGCCGCGGATTGATGGCGTTCAGTTCCACGACGGTGATGTTCATGTAGGTCAGGTCCTGCGGAACGAAGACTGACGTCACTCCGATGATCGAAATGACGAGTCCTCCCAACGCGATGCTGGCGGCCGTGAACAGCAGCAGCAGGCGGCCCGTCCCCTGCCAGGTGGAGCGGTCAACGGGGGTCTGGGTCGAGAACATGACAGCGGGCCCGGACGGCGGCAGCACCGTCCACAGCTTCCACATGCCGAGCAGGAATATCGGAAGCAGCGCCGCCGTGGCGCAGCCATGCCATGTGTCGAGGTAGCCGTAGCCGAGATAGGACAGAAAGCTGCCGAAGCCGATGAGGCCGCTGAGGACGAGCGTCCACCATGCCCAGGGCTCGCGCTCGTGGAGAGGAAATGCGGCAAGCCACAGGTAGAGAATGCCGACGGCCGCGATCGCCCCTCCGAAGGAGACGCGGTCGTGGATCATGAAGTGCACGATCCGGCATTCGTTAATGCCGCACAGCGCTTCGGCCGTCATGCCGAGGTACGCGATGTCGTGAGGTAGAAAGTGCTTCGTCGCCGAGAGGAAAAACGCAAAGATTCCGGACATCAGCAGCGCCACCCCGGTGAACGCAATCAGCGGGCGGCCGTCGCCGATGAGGGCCGGAAGAAATCGCTGATCAGGCACGCTGGCCACGAGCGCTACCCTCGCTCGAAGAGGTAATGGCAGGGTTCGTGCCGAGTGCCAGTGCTGTCGGCGACGGAGTACACGGAGGGGCCCCATAACGAAACACCCGCATGAGAACCGTCTTTGCGCAGCAGGTATAACTTCAGCCCGAAATTCGGGCGACCGTCGCTGCGGAGGAGATGCGGCTGGGTGGTGTGTTTCACAATGCGACGCAGCATCTCGAGCCCCGCTTCGGCCGGCGTCCGCCCCTGGCGCATCAGTTCGACCGCCACGGCCGACGTGGAATGCTGCAGATTGCATTCTCCCCGCCCCGTCGACCCGCAGGAACCGACTTCGTTGTCGACGTACAGACCCGCCCCGACGATCGGTGAATCACCGACCCGTCCGGGAATCTTGAACGCCAGACCGCTGGTGGAGGTGCAGCAGGAAATGTCGCCACCCGGTCCCATTGCCGAGCAATGCACGGTGCCGGTGGGCCGCTTGCGGGGGGCTGGTTCGATGTCGGCCTCAGACCGGGCGAAGTCGCCCGGCCGCGGAGGGTCGTGATCGTCGCGATGCCCGAAAAAAGCCCGCACTTCAGGGTCCGCATCGGCCAGCGGCGGAGCAATCCAGTCGTCAATCGCCGAGCGGGTCTGCATCCAGTGCAGCCAGATCTTCCGGGCCCGTTCCGTCAACAGGTTTTCTTCCGGGAAGCCGTTGGCCCGGGCAAATCGCAAAGCCCCTTCGCCCGCCAGCAGCACATGATTCGTCTGCTGCATCACCAGCCGCGCCAGCCGGGAGACGTTTCGGACGCCCCGGACCGAGGCCACCGCCCCGGCCCGATGCGTTGGACCGTGCATCACCGCGGCATCCAGTTCGACGATGCCCTCTTCATTGGGCAGACCGCCGTAACCGACGGTCAGTTCGTTGGGGTCGTCCTCGACGGTGGCGATGCCGTCGATGACGGCGTTGAGGGAGTCCGTGCCTTGGCGCACCGCTTTCACGGCAATGTCGCAGGCTTCAAGCGCATTCGCGGACCCAACACTGAGAATCACGGCCAACCCCTCTCTGCGTCCTCTGCGCCTCAGCGGTGAACCCCGTTTTCAGAAGTCACCGCGGAGACGCAGAGGCCGCGGAGGAGTGGGCGGAGCGTCGTCAGCCCGGCAGCAGGTCCTTGATGGTGTCGCGCTCGCTCTTCAGTTCATCGAGCGTCACCTTGATTTTCGAGCGGGCGAAGTCGTTGTGCTCCTGCCCGGCGACGATCTTCACGGTGGAACCATCGCTGGTCAGCGGGTAGCCGAAGATCAGGCCTTTGTCGATGTCGTACTCGCCGGTCGAGCAGATCGCGGCGCTGAAGCAGTCCCCTTGGGCGGTCGGGCGGATAATGCCTTTGACGGTATCGAGCACGGCATTCGCGGCCGAGGCCGCGCTGGACGCCCCCCGAGCCTTGATGACCGCAGCGCCGCGCTTCTGCACCGTCTCGACAAACGTCGTCTGCAGCCAGTTGTCATCCTTGATGACTTCCGGCGCCGGCTGGCCGTCGATCGTGGCGTGATAGAAATCCGGAAACTGGGTTGCCGAGTGATTTCCCCAGATGCCGACGTTTTTCACCGAAGTGACCGGCTTGCCGGACTTCAAAGCCAGCTGCGACACGGCCCTGTTCTCGTCGAGCATTGTCATCGCGAACCAGCGGTCCCGCGGAACGCTGGGAGCATTGTGCATGGCGATCAGGCAGTTCGTGTTGCACGGATTGCCGACGACCACCACGCGCACATCCTTCGCAGCGGCCTTTTCGATCGCCTTCCCGGTGCTCGTGAAGATCGGGCCGTTGACGCGGATGAGGTCACCGCGCTCCATCCCCTCTTTGCGAGGAATGCTGCCGACGCACAGCACCCAGTTGCAGTCCCCGAAGCCCTCTTCGAGGTTGTCGCTGCCAACCTTTTTGACGCCGGCCAGCGTGTCAAACGCGCAGTCCTGCAGTTCCATCTCGACGCCATCCAGCGACTTCAGCACTGGCGGCACTTCGACGAGGTTCAGAATCACCGGCTGGTCGGGGCCGAAGACTTCGCCGCTCGCCAGCCGAAACGTCAGGGCATATCCGATATTGCCGGCCGCGCCGGTAATCGCCACGCGAATGGGAGCCTTCATCGCATCACTTCCAGACTGTCGAACACGGTGTACGGGATACGGGCGTTTTAGTGCCTCCCGATGGTCGCGGCAAATCCGTGACCCGGCAAACCCGCGGTTCGGCGTTATCGGACAGCGGATGTCCGTTTCTTGCGGTCCCCTTTCGCGAACCGCTCCTGTTTTTCAGAATCCCGCCATGACCGACTACATCACTCGACTGCACGCCGCGATGCGGTCCAAACGCACCGCCGCAATGGTGGGGCTTGACCCGCGTGAAGCGGGCCTGCCTGACGAGTTCCGAAAAGCACTCAGCAATGCCGGCGACCGCTACGAACGCCGGGCTGGCGCGTACGAGGCATTCTGCCGACGAATCATCGATGTGGTGGCGCCGATCATTCCGGCAGTCAAACCGCAGATCGCCTTTTTTGAAGACTGCGGCCCGGCTGGAATGGCGGCGGCCCAGCGCGTCATGCGGCATGCACGCGACGCGGGGCTGATCGTGATTGCCGATGCGAAACGCGGCGACATCGGTTCAACGGCGGAGGCCTACGCGTCCGCATGGCTGGCCGGCGGCGACCCGGATGCCGCTCCCTACCCTGCCGACGCCCTGACGATCAGCCCGTACCTGGGGGCCGATACGCTGGCTCCGTTTGTTGAGGCCGCGACCGCCCGCGGGGCGGGGCTTTACGTGCTCGTGAGAACCAGCAATCCCGGATCAGGCGCGTTCCAGTCTCTCGTTGCGGACGGAAAGTCGGTCTGCCACTACGTGGCGGCTGAGGTTGAGTCGTTGTCGCAGGCCAGCCGGGGGGCTGGACCGTACGGAATCGTCGGGGCGGTTGTCGGCGCCACGCACCCGGCAGAACTGCGTGTGCTTCGGCAGTTGATGCCGGCAACGCCGTTCCTCGTTCCCGGGTATGGTGCACAGGGGGGGGCAGCCGCTGAGATCCGCCCGGCGTTTGACGAATTTGGGCTCGGAGCGGTCGTGAACAGTTCGCGGAACGTCATTTTCGCAGAACGCAGACCGGAGTACGCGGAACTGGCGGCTTCCCGGGGCTGGGAGTCGGCGGTCGAGGCGGCGGCACGGGATTTCGCCAGCGAATTCCCGGTGCCGGCCGTCCAAACTTGATGAATCAGGCTGTTTCAATATTTTTTTGAAGCGATGCCGCGTGGGGAACGCTCCCTGCTGTCCATCGCCAGACGGCCTGAGACCTGCCACTATGGCGGCCATCGCGGCAATCCGCACCGACCCGTGTCGCGGAATGCAACCGAACACTGCACCATTTTGAATTCAATCCGTCATGAGACCTCGCCCGGCTGAAGTCTCTCCTGGAAAAATCTGGCTATTCGTATGAGCGAAAGTGTGACCAGCGGACCCATGATTGAGGCGATTGGCCTCAGCAAGTTCTACGGCAACTTTGCGGCCTCTCGAAACGTGTCGTTCGCCGTGCCCAAAGGGCAGGTGGCGGCATTCCTCGGCCCCAACGGCGCCGGCAAATCGACCACCATGAAGCTGCTCACCGGTTTTCTCGCCCCCAGCGAAGGGGTGGCGAAAATCGGCGGTTTTGATGTCGCGAAGAAGCGGATCGAAGCGGCCCGACTGATTGGTTATCTGCCTGAAAACGGCCCGCTGTACAACGAAATGACGCCGCAATCGCTGCTGCAGTATGCAGGAGAAGCCCGCGGATTGTCGTCGAGCAAGCTGCGCGAACGCATGGAATTCGTCGCGGTCAAATGCTCGCTGAAGGAGGTCTGGGGCAAGTCGATCGGCAAGCTGTCCCGCGGGTTCCGTCAGCGGGTGGGCATGGCGCAGGCTCTGCTGCACGATCCGGAAGTGCTCATTCTCGATGAGCCGACCAGCGGCCTCGACCCGAACCAGACGTTCCAGGTCCGCGACCTGATTCACAGCCTCAGTCAAACGAAAACAATCCTGTTGTCGACGCACATCCTCACCGAGGTGAAAGCGGTCTGCAGCCGGGTCATTCTGATCAATCAGGGACGTGTGATTCTCGATGGGCCGGTTTCCGAAATGGAAGGTCGCGCCCAGGACATGGAAGTGACGTTCCGCGAGCTGACGGGCGGCAGCGTGACGGCCGCCTGATCCGTTCCGCTCCCCCACTCCCGTGGTGAGGCCTGTCCCGAACGCAGGCTCCCTCCTGAATCCCAAATCATCCAGACATCGTGGTCTGACGGACCTGGATCCCCGCCAATGTTTCGCACCAATGTGATTTCCGCCGTCTGGAAACGGAACGTCGCCAGCTACTTCTCCGGCGCGCTCGGTTACCTGTTTATCGCCGTGTTCGTGGTGGCCTCCAGCATGCTGGCCTTTAACGAGCGGTTTTTCATCGAGAACCAGGCCAACCTCGACCAGCTCAGCGCCCAGTTTCCGTGGCTGCTGCTGTTCATCGTGCCGGCCGTCACCATGACTCTCTGGGCCGACGAGCGGAAGCAGGGGACCGACGAACTGCTGTTCACGCTCCCGGCCAATGACTGGGAAATTCTGGCTGGCAAGTACCTGGCAGGATTGACGATCTACACCGTCGCCCTCGCGTTTTCCAGCACCATTATTCTCGTGCTGGCCTATTGCGGCAGCCCGGATGTCTCGCAGCTGTTCGCGACCTACCTCGGCTACTGGATTGCCGGGGCTGCCCTGCTCGCCGCCGGCATGTTCGCCTCGGTGCTGACCTCGAGCGCCACCGTGGCGTTCATCCTCGGAGTGCTGTTCACCGCCATGCCCATCGCCCTGGAATGGGTGGGTCTCGATCGGATGTTCAACAACCAGGGGATTCGGGAGTCCGTCAGCGTTCCCGGCAACCTGCGCGACTTCACGATCGGCGTCGTGCCGTTTGGCAGCGTCGTGTACTTCATCGCGCTCGGAGCGTTCTTTCTGTACCTCAATGCCGTGATGATTGCCCGGCGACATTGGGCGGGGGGCAAGAACGCGCGCAGCCTGGGCTGGCAGTTCGTGGTCCGCTCGCTCAGCCTCGCGCTGATTCTCCTCAGCGGCACCTATGTGCTGGCTCTCTTCAGCGGCCGGCTCGACTTCACCTCTGAAAAACTGTACACGCTGGCCCCCGCCACGCGGGCCGCCATTGCCAGAATCGAGGCCGATAAGCCCGTCCTCATGCAGGCATACGTGTCGCCTGAAGTGCCCGAAGAGCTGATCACCGTTCGCAAGAACCTGCTGGCGTTGCTGAAGGAGTTTCAGCAGCTGGGACGCGGACGCATCGATGTGCGGGTGGTCGATACGCCCCCCTTCAGCAAGCAGTCGGAAGAGGCGACAACCGCCGGCATCGAGCGGCGCCGATCACAGTCCGAGCGTTCCGGCCGCGTCACCGAAATGGACGTCTACCTCGGCGTCGCAGTGTCGAGCGGCTACGACCGCGTCGTCATCCCGTATCTTGAGAAGGGAACGCCCGTCGAATTCGAACTCACCCGGGCCCTCGGAACGGTGGCCCAGGAAAAGCGGCCGACCGTCGGCATTCTCGCGACGGAAGCCCGCGTCTTTGGCGGCATGGACATGCGGACGTTTCGGCAGTCGCCCGAATGGCGGCTGGTGACCGACCTGAAAAAACAGTACGCCGTCAAGGAGATCAGCCCTGCTGAGGAGATCAAGGAAGGGGACTGCGACGTCCTCATCGCGGTCATGCCGTCCTCGCTGGAACAGCAGGAGATGGAGCATCTGGTCAAGGCCGTGAAGCGCGGGCAGCCCACCCTCATCTTTGACGATCCGATTCCCTATTTCGTCGATCAGTCGCTGGAACTCGTCCCGAGCAATCCCCAGAAGCCGGGGAGCGGCGGCGGCATGTTCGGAATGGGCGGCCAGCCTGGCGCCGCCAAGGCCGATGGCGGTGAGGCGCTCTCCCTGATGGACGCCCTCGGCATTGTCTGGAATGTGCGGGACGTTGTGATCGATTTCTCGAACCCGCATCCGGAGTTCGGCGATCGGTTCCCCCCTCCGATGATCTTCGTAAACGTCCCGCCGAACGACATTTCGGCCACCCCGGAAATGCGTGAGTTCTACGCCACCTCGGGCCTCAGCCAGCTCTCCCCCATCACGAAGGGGCTGCAGGAAATGATCGTCTGGTTCGGCGGCGAATTCCGGCAGAAGTCGGAAGCGGAAGCGAAGTTCGACTTCACTCCGCTGGTCAGCAGCACGCGCGGCTTTTCCACCACCATGGACTTCGACAAGCTCGTGGTCAGCGCCGGCGGATTCCCGTTTGGAGGGGGCCAGAAGCAACTCAATCCGCAGGCCTCCCGTCTCGAGAAACCCGATCGTCGGACGCATGTGATCGCGGCCGCCATCAAGTCGAAAGACTTCAAACCGGGCGCTGGCGTGAACGCCATCTTTGTGGCCGACGTCGACTTCGTGCACGACATCATGTTCACGGTGTCCGAGCAGCAGCTGATGGGGCTGAACATCGACAACGTCCCGTTCGTCATGAACTGCGTCGACATGCTCGCCGGAAACTCCGACTACGTCGGGCTGCGGAACCGCCGCCCCGTTCAGCGAACCCTCACTCGCATCGACATCGAGCAGAAGGACTTCGTGACGGCTGCACAGGACAAGATCGTCGCTGCCAACAAGAAGGCGGATGAGCAGATCCAGAAAGCCCAGAAGCGGCTTCTGGAAGTCGTGGCCAAGGTTCAGGAAGACAAATCGCTCAGCGACGACGCCAAGCGGCAGCGTCTGGAAGATGCCCGCGAAAGCGAGCAGCGCCGGCTCGATCTTGAAGAGCGAAAGTTCCGGCGCGAGGCGGAAGACGAAATCATCAAAGCAAAGCGGGAAGCCGAGGAGCGAAAGAACGCCATCGAAACCCGCGTGAAGCTCTTCGCCTGGGCCCTGCCCCCGATCCCGGCCATCATTCTGGGCGTCATCATGTTCGGACGCCGACGCCTGCAGGAGCGGCGCAGCGTCGTCGCCGAGCGACTCGTCAAGAAGGACGATTGAACACGCCGCCATCGAGCGTCCGCCGCGGAGTTTCACCCCCCTTTCCCGTCACGATTCAAGTTCCAGCCAACTCTCGGCCAGGCACACAACCTGGCCGGCCGACAGCTGAAGTGGAGTGCAGTCGATGAATCCTGCCAATCGCACACTGGCGTTCGTTCTCGTTGCGGCATGCTCCGTCGGCATCGCCGTCGGCGCTCACCGGATGTATCAGCCATCGAGCGTCTCCGCACGCACCGATGTCGGGACGGCGTTTTATCCCGATTTCGAAGACTCGACTGCTGCGACCTACCTCGGCGTCGCCGCGTTCAACCCGGAGACCAGCCGGGTCGACGAGTTTCGCGTCGAACGCCGCGATGGGCGCTGGGTGATTCCGTCGCACCACAATTACCCGGCCGATGCGAAAGACCGCCTGGCGCGGACCGCGGCATCGATGATCGGCATCACGCGCGGCCAGCTGGTCGACACCACGGCCGCCAGCCACGAGCGGCTGAACCTGATCGATCCGCTGACGAAGGACGCCACGGGAACGGAAGGCCGCGGGAGCCGGATCACCCTGAAGGCGGGCGACACCGTTCTCACGGACCTGATCATCGGCAAGAAGGAAGATGTGCCGGGCGCCGACCGCTATTACGTGCGCCGCGCCGACGAAGACCGCGTGTACCTCACCGAAATTCGCCCCAACCTCACCACGAAGTTCACCGACTGGATTCAGCCCAACGTGCTGGATGTCACGGCGAGTACGTTTCGTCAGATTGATATTCAGCGGTACACGGTGGAGTTCAACGGTCCGCGAGGCGTTCTTCAGGAAGGCGTTTCCAGCGAGCTGAGCCGCGATTCGTCGACCGATGAATGGAAGCTGAAAGACCTGCCGGAGGGTATGAAGCTCAAGACGAGCGTCGTCAACCAGATCGTCAGTGCGCTGGCGGACATCAAGATCGTCGGAGTTCGCGCGAAGACCTCGGGCATCGCTGCGGCTTTTCGCGGAGATGCCAAAGTTCCCGTCACAAGCGTCGACATTTACGACATGCAGGACAAGGGCTACTTCCAGTTGCCCAACGGTGAACTGCGCTCCAAAGAGGGGGACTTCTTTGCCAGCACGTCTGAAGGAATCACCTACGCCCTGCGGTTCGGATCGATTGTCAGCGGCGACGATGTCGACATCGAAATTGGCGATTCGAAGCAACTGACCGAAGAAGAAGCGAAGAAGGCGCTGGAAGCCGGCGCGGATTCGAAATCGGAGTCCGCCGAGAAAGCCGCCGCCGAGAACTCGCAAGACGATTCGCCGAAAAAGGAAAACCGCTTCCTGTTCGTCACCGCCATGCTGGATGAACGATCGCTGGGGACCGCGCCGGTGGAACCGGTGAAGCCCACTCCGCCTCCGGGGTACACCCCGAAGGAGAAGCCGGCGACTCCTGCCCAGCCGGCCATCCCTGGCTTCAATACGGAAACTCCTGGCGCAGATTCTGAGCCGAAAAAGGAAACCAGCGCGACGCCGGTCGATGGCGCAGGCCGCAGTCTGGCAGGCCCCGGAGCCGATCCCGTCCAGGAAGAAAAGCAGGCTGTTGCACCCGCGGCCGATCAACAACCTCAGGAAGCCACGCAGGCCGACGCGAAACCAGCGGATTCCAAGCCCACCGATGAACAGCCGGCGGTCGCAGCGCCGGATACCGCCCCGGCCGATCCGGCCCCGCCCGCGGTGAACCCGGAAGACCCCGCCGCACCCGTCGGCGACGCCAAAGATCCGGTGGCCGAATACGAAACAGCCCTTGCGAAATACGAGCAGGAACTGGACGAGTACCGGGTCCGGAAAGCGGAATATGACGAACGGCTGTCCAAAGCCCGGGATCGCGTGAAAGCTCTGAACGAACGGTTTGCTCCGTGGTACTACGTCATTCCGGCGGATGTGTTCAACACCATCAACGTCAAACCTGAGGAACTCGTTGAGCCGGACGCGACGACCTCAACCGCCGCCCCCCCGGGGCTGTCGTTGCCGGCAGAACTGACCTTGCCGGCGGAGGGAGCGTCGACCTCGCCGCCTCCCGCTGCCGCGCCGGATGCCGCACCTGGCGATGCCCCGCTGCCGCCCGCCGCTTCCGGCGAGGCCGCCCCCCCGGCGGCAACTCCGCCCGCTGCAGACGCGTCTCCGAAAGCCGATGCACCGGCCGACCCGGCGCCGGCTGATACGTCGGCGACGGAGCCCGCGACGCCCCCGCCCTCCGACAGCGCGCCGCAACCGGAATAGCGTCGCTTCAGCCGCTCAGTCCGGCTGCCGGGCCAGGAGCGCGATCAGCTCGCGCTCCCGCCGGCGCATCACGCGGCGTTCAGTGGGCGTCAGGTCGTCGTAGCCGCAGAGATGCAACACGCCGTGAATGATGTACAGCTCCAGTTCGGAAGCGGGCGTTCCGCAATGTGCCGGCGCCGCGCGAGTTGCTGTCTCTCCACTGACGACCAGTTCCCCTTCCAGGGCTAGGCCGGCGCCGCGACGGAGCGGTCGTGAGCGCGGCACGGTCGCGTCCGTCGCAGCCGAATAGAGAAAACTGATGACGTCGGTCGGGCAGTCATGGTCCAGATGCTCCCGGTTGACGCGGTGAATCTCCGCGTCATCGACGACCGCCACGCTGATCTCCGCGGCCGCCACACGCTCATCATGCAGGACGGCAGCGACCACCTGCCGCAGCCGCGCGGCCGATGTCGGCGCCCGGCGCGTCGACCGATGAATCTGGATGGCGTAACGGGAAGGGGGCGACGATCCGGCGGATGCCTGTGAATTCGCCGGCTTTCCGGCTGGCCTCGGGCTCGATTGTTTGCGTGTAGACATGGCGCGGTGGTGATATCCTGCGTCCCCTGCGAACGCCAGCCGACTGTTCGCCTTTCCTCGGCCCTGCCCTGCGCCCGATTCCATGCCCGAAGTCATTTACGGCAATCTCTACGACTTTCCCGTCTACTACGACCTCCTGTTTGGGGCCGACTGGAAGGCCGAAATCCGGTTCCTTATGGGCTGCTTCGAGCGTTTTTCAAAGCGGGAAGTGAAGACGGTTTTCGAGCCAGCCTGCGGAACGGGCCGGTTGCTCGACAAACTCGCGCGGCGCGGGTTTCAGGTTTCTGGAAACGACCTCAACCCCCGCGCGGTCGAATACTGCAACCGGCGACTCAAGCGACTCGGCTTTCCGGAAACGGTGCAGGTTGGCGACATGTCCGATTTCCGGCTGAAGCGACCCGTGCATGCGGCGTTCAACCTCATCAACACCGTGCGTCATCTGCCGACCGAAAAGGCAATGGAAGCGCATCTTCGCTGCACGGGCGAATCGCTCGTCAAAGGCGGGTTGTACCTGCTCGGCCTGCACCTGACGCCCATGGAAGGCCCCCGCATGGACGGCGAAAGCTGGACGGCCCGCCGCGGACAGGTGACGGTCAATTCCCGTATGTGGACCAAGGAACTGGACCTCAAGGGGCGCAACGAGCGCCTCGGAATCCGCTTCGACGTCACCACGCCGAAAAAATCGTTCAGCATCGAAGATGAAATGAACTACCGCACTTACACCGCGCGGCAGATGCAGCGCCTGCTCGACAAGGTCGGCCTGTTTGAAGTCGCCGAGACGTTCGACTTCCTGTATCAGCTGGACGAGCCGATCGAGGTCGATGAGACGACGGAAGACGTCGTGTATGTGCTGCGGCGAAAATCAGGCTGACTGCCGGGAATTCGCAGCCGGTGCGCCGGGCAGGCCCAGCCGGCAGCCGCTCGCGGACCCCAATGACGGGGAGACAACGTCTGCGGCGGTCATTCTTCGGTCACCGCTTCCGCACCAGCCCTGGCAGCACGTCGACATCCAGCGGGCTCGTTCTTCCTGCGTCCAGCAGGTCCCACGCGATCGCGGCCATCGCGGCGTTGTCGGTGCAGAACTCGCGCGGCGAGATCCACAGATCGATCTTCCGGCGTTCCGCCATTTCCTCCAGGCGCTCGCGCAATCGCCCGTTGGCCGCCACGCCGCCGCCGACGCACAGCGCCTTTCGGCCAGTCGCCGTCAGTGCCTGCTCGCATTTGCCGACGAGCACATCCACCACCGCTTCCTGAAAACTGGCGGCCAGGTCGGCGACTCGTTCCGCCGTCAGCGGAGGAGGCGTGGCGTGCGCCCCGGGTTGCCCCTGGGCCGCGTACAGGAGGGCCGTCTTCATGCCGCTGAAACTGAACTCCAGCCGCGACTCCTTGAGAAACGTCCGCGGGAACTTCACGGCTGTCCGGTTCCCGTTGTTCGCGACTTTCGACAGCGACGGTCCGCCAGGATATGGCAAACCCAGAACGGCGGCCGCCTTATCGAACGCTTCTCCGGCGGCGTCGTCCGTCGTCGTTCCAAGCAATTCGAATTCCAGCGTGGTGCGGCAGTCGTACAGGTTGGTGTGCCCGCCGCTGACCACCAGGCCCACCGCGGGAAACGGATCGCGATCGGCGGCCCAGCGACAGGCGAACAGGTGGGCCTCGATATGGTTGACCGCCACCAGCGGCACATCGAGCAGCCACGCCATCGTTTTCGCGGCCGTCAGTCCGACCAGCAGAGATCCCACCAGCCCCGGCTGCGTCACGACGCCAATCGCCGCAACGCGGTCCAGCCCCAGTCCGCTCTCCCGCAGGGCCTCGTCGAGGCAAGGCAGAATTCGCTCCACATGGGCCCGCGAGGCGACTTCCGGAACGACGCCGCCCCAGCGGCGGTGCAACTCGTCCTGGCTGGCGACCACGTTCGCCAGCACGCAGCGGTCGCGGTCGACGACCGCCACGGCTGTTTCGTCGCACGAAGACTCAATCGCCAGGAGGATGTCGCGCGCCGGGTGGGTTGTCGAACTGCCGCCATCCGTTCCCATGAATCAGGCTGCCTGATCAAGCGGAACAGAGAAAACAGGGAGCGACGTCGTCGACTTGTCCGACGGCTTCGCCTCGGGCTTTTTCTCGTCCTGCTTACCCTCGCCCTCCGTTGCCGCCGCCGAGGCCGTCTCGGGTTTCGTCAGCTCTTTCGCGATGTAGTCCCGGGCCTTGTTCAGCTGCGAATCGACGAAATCGGCAATCCTCGGTTCGCGCGGCTTGATGGCGTCCCGCTGCATCCGGTAGCGCTGGTAGCCGACGTATTCCGTCGGGCTGAAGGGGACGGCGTAGCCGTCGTTTGGCATCACGCCCCATTCATCAGAGTCTTTGGCGTCCGGGTATCGATGGATGTTTTTGCCGCTGGGGCGGTGGTAGGCCGCGGTCGTCAGCTTCAAAGCCGCCTTGGCGCCTTCCACGTCCATGTTGATGACCGTCTGGACGCTCCCCTTGCCCCAGGACCGTTCGCCGATCACCACCGCCCGCTGATGGTCCTGGAGGGCCGCGGCGACAATTTCGCTGGCGGAGGCCGAGTAGTGATTGATGAGCACCGCCATCGGGAAGCCGCCGAACGTTCCGAACTTCTTGGCGGCGAATTTCTGGGGCAGTGCGTTGCGGCCTTCCGTGCTGACAATCAGGCCGGAATCCAGGAACAGGTCGGCGATATCAACAGCCGCTTCGAGCTTTCCGCCGGGGTTGAACCGCAGGTCGAGAATCAGCGCTTTCATCCCGTCTTTCTTCAGCTGCTGCAGGATCGACTGCATCTCCTCGCCGCTGCGGCCCGCGAAGTTGGTCAGACGCAGGTAAGCGATTTTCTGCGATTCATCGAGCCAGTAGTTCCACGTTCCGTCCGGCTTCCGCGCTTCTCCCAGAACCGTGTCGGTCTTGATGATCGCCCGCTTCAGCGTGACCACCTCCGTGACATCGTCCGCCAGGTGCTTGATCGTGACCTTCACCTCTTTGCCCGGCTCGCCGCGCAGCAGAGTGATGGCCGTATCGATTTCCTGCTTGCTCGGGAACTCGCGGATCGGCTTGCCTTCGATTTCAAGAATGCGATCGCCCGCCTTGATTCCCGCCTGCGCAGCCGGGGCGCCGGGCAACGTGGACATCACTTCGATGTTCCGCTGGACATCGTCGAAGTTGACGTGAATTCCCACCCCGCCAAACTCGGATTCAACCGACTCGTTGAATTTCTGCAGGTCTTTGGGGCTGATGTAATCGGAGTACGGGTCGAGTTTCTCCAGCATCCCCTGGACGGCCGCCTCGACAAGCTGCTTGCGGTCGACGTCCTTGACGTAGTTTCGGTCGATCTGCTGGAAGGTGTCGACGAACACCTTCATCAGCTCGTAGTACTCTTCCGACGTCGGTTCCTTGTCCTCCCCGCGAGCCGTCGCCAGCCCGCTGAAAACAATCAGGGCGGACAACAGGGGGACGAATCCATATCGACGCATGTCTCAGGCTCCTGGTCTGCTCGCCGCTCCCAGGCAGCGCTGCAGGCACTCCGAACTAAAAAAGTGACGTCGAATTCTAGTCCGGCATCCAGATTCGTGATAGCCGTTGACTCACGCTCGCAGAATTTCACCGCCCGCCGCAAGTCGTGTGCTCGGCAGCACTCGCGCCGATCTTCCTGCCGCCAAGAGGCTCGGTCCTGTCGGCTGAACCCGCGTTGTTCTTGAGTTGATGTTGACCAGACCGGCAGTTTTTTCCAGATTCCGCCGCCCCAGACTGCCGGCCCTGTCGCCGTCAGTCCCGGGGTTTCGCCGCAGCGGGTCGAGACAACGACGGCGAAGAGGGAGCCAGGCAGCCGGGGACTACACACGTGCAGAGCATCGCCATCCTACTGTGCCTCATTTCCGCACAGCCCGACGCCGCCAATCCCGCCAACCAGCCGTGGGAATCGATTTTTGACGCCGCGTTGTCGACCGACTCCGAACCGGTCATCCGCGGGCAGTCTCCGGGGCAGCCGATCGGTCCCCTGCTGGGGCCAATGCCGGATCAGAACACCACCTGGTACCAGCCGACCTATCAGCCCGATCCGAACGCCGCCTTCGGAATGCCAGGTCAGCAGCCGTTCATGACGCCCCAGCCGTACGGAGTTCCCCAGCCGATCACCCCGGGCGATCCCTTCCTGCAGGGGGGCATGCCCTATGCCTCGCCGATGTCGCCGTTCGGCCAGTATTCCTACGGCGGCATCAATGGGGCACAGCCGTATCGCTATGGGTGGACTGCACGCTACGACTTCACCTGGATGCCTTCCGAAGGAACCAGCAGCCCCGATGTCGGAAAATTCGGGATGCTGGCGTTCGATCTTGAGAAAGAGTACGTCCAGCCGCTGCCCAGTGCCTGGGTCTTCTCGTTTGCCCCGCAGTACAACCTCCGGCTGCTGGACGGTCCGACGAATGGCTTTGCCGGGCCCAGTCACTTGCCGGGCGACCTGCACCGCTTCGGCCTCGGGCTGAAGCTGAGCACGCCGGAAGTGAACGGCTCCACGCTCGAATTCGGATTCACGCCGGGCTTCACCACCGACTTTGAAATTTCTCCCTCGGGCCGCGCGATGCAGTACGACGCGCATGCCGTCTGGTTCTGGCGGTGGAATCCGCAGTTCATGGTCGCCCTGGGCGCCGCTTACTGGGACCGCGTCGATGACATCGTCCTGCCGTACGCGGGAATCGTGTACACCCCCAACGACTACCTCGAATTCCGGCTAATCTTCCCGAAACCCCGTGTGAGCCTGTTCCTCGGAACTCCGAACGGCGTCGCCACCTGGGCCTACATCCAGGGCGAGTACCATGTCGAATCGTACGAAATGGAACTGTCCCCTCCCGGGTCGCGCGACAAGGTGCAGTTCACCGACTGGCGGGTGCTGGGCGGCTTCCGGTTCGAGGCCGGTTGGCTGACAACCTTCATCGAGGCGGGCGGAATCTTCGGGCGTGAAGTCGATTTCCGTCGCAACGGCCGCGATTTCGACGTCGATCCCGGCTTCATCATGCGAGCCGGATTCCGGTACTGACCCGGCCGACTTCCAACGACTTCAAAACACAAAAGCCCGCGACATGTCGCAGGCTTTTGTGTTCATCAGGACGACGTTCGGTCCCTCAGTTGACCGGCATCAGCGGCGACGGCATTGATGGAATCGCCATGCCGTCCATCGGCATTCCTGCGTGCTCGTAGGGCATGCCGGGCTGTCCATAGACCGGGTCGATGTTCATCGGCGCCGGCGGAGGGGCATACGATGTTCCGTAGGGCTGCCCCATCATCTGCGGCGGCGCGACGGCCGGAACTCCCGGGCCATTGTACTGGGGAATGGCCATGGGAGGCTGCCCCTGCAGGTGGTTGTACTGCGCCGACACACTGTAGTACCGGTGCCACCACTGCTGCGAATAAGGCATCGACTGCCCGTACGCGGCAGCCGTCTGCGTCTGGCCAAAGACGTGGTGGTAGTTGTAGGGGCGGAAGGAATGGAATCCTTCGTGGTAGTTCATCTGCTTCTTCCAGCCATGCTTCCAGGGTTCCTGGTCGTCATAGCGGAAAAGCGTCTCCTGGGCGCCGAACGAGGCCGGCCCGGTGTAGTCCTGGCTGAACGCAGGTCCGCCGAGACCGGCAGCGATGACGAATGCAAGGCCATAGCGACGCATGGGGGCTCCTTTCCCGTGGCCCGCGCTTCTCCGAAACTCCAATGCCGGATTCGCCGGTGGCCAGGTCTGTTTTCGAGCGGAACTCCTCTGTTTCAGGATGAAAACGGAAGTCGAGAACCCTCAAATCCGGCATTTGCCGCCGGATGTTTCCATTCTTTCGGGCGCTGCCGGAAATGCAGGGTCCACAGCGGTATCCAGCCCTCCGTAGCCTTGTCCGGGCAGTCGATGCGACCGTCATTGTCACCTGCTCTGCCCTCCGAACGACATCCGCGAAGGAACTTAATTATGAAACCCGCCCTCGTGGCCTTCCTGGGCGCTGCGTCCCTTGTTTCTGCCGCGGCCGCCCAGGATGTCCCGGCCCCGCCGCCCGCAGGCGTCCTGCCGACCCGCCCCCGCGTCGTCCCGATGACGACCTTGCCAGACTCCGACCCGCAGCAGGCGCCATCGTTGACGGAGACGCTGCCGCAGCTTCCCGAGAATCCCATCAAACTCGAGGATGAACGCCCGGCCGCCGCGACGCCCCAGCCGGATGCGGTCGAGTTGACCCCCCACCAGATGGATGTCACAGGCCCCGCATCCCGGAAGCCGGTGAAGCCGGCCGGTCCGGTCTACTTCTTCGCGACGACCCCGGAGGCCTACGCGGCAACCGTCATGGCGCCGCCCGCCATGCACGTTCCGAATAGTCCGTTTGTAGAGGATCTGTCGGTTGCAGGGGATCATGGCCGCTATCCGTACTACAGCTACCGCCGCCCCTGGTACACGCCGGGCCAACTGAATGCGAACGTCACCATCGTCTGGTGACTGGGCTTGAAGCAGGATTTAACGACGATGCCGACCCGGCCGCCTGGTCGGGTTTTTTTGTGCGCGGCGCCGCGAAACGGAAAAGTCTGCTCTGCCGTTCAGCCGCGGGTCAACAGCATCGCAACGCACCGTCGATAGTGACACTGACACGAAGTCATTCGCTCGAATTGCGCGGCGTGGAACGGATCTCCATGACGCGAGCCTCGAGCGGCGGGCCCGGGCATTGCCTGGAAGCCGCACGGAGCCTTCACGGAGGAGCGACACCGGATGTCGACCGCAACCCAGATTTTGTCAGCGACAAAGAAGCCGGGCACTGCGCTCTCCTGGCGGGCAACTGCAAGACGCATGGGCTGTTCCATGCTCGGCGCCGCATCAGCATTTCTCTCCCAGGCGGCCGTTGCTCAGGGGCCCTGGTCTCCGGCAGTGGTGCAGCCTTCTGTCGTCAACGTGCAGCGCCCCGGCGGCGGATCGCCGATCCAGCAGACGGTCGGTCATCTGCCGACCGATCCCCGGGCCGGTCTCGACCCGCGCATCGAATCGATGCCGCAGGTCGACCAGAAGATGGAGGTCATCCATCATCGCAGCCAGCTCATCCGCACCCGGGCCCGCATCGCGCGGACCATGGCGTCGGCCTCGGGCGTCATCGACATCGTCCCCTATAGCGAGACCGAGTTCTCCATTCTCGGCCTTCAGCTGGGAATGACAGACCTGCTGCTGTGGTTCGAGAACGATCCCGAGCCGCTGAAGTATGCTGTGACGGTTATCCGCGACCCGGCCCTCGAAGACCAGCGCCGGATCGACTACGGAAAGATCGAGCGCAAGCTGCAGATCCTGTATCCGAACAGCAAGGTGTGGCTTATTCCTCTCAGCCGCCGCGTGATTGTCCGCGGTCAGGCCCGCGATCCGGAAGAAGCGTCGCGCATCATGCAGACCGTGCGGCTGGAAGTCGCGAACCTGGAGTACGCCGGGCGAAACATCGGCGACGACTACGTCAACGGCGCCGCGTACGACGATGCCGGCGGCGGGGCCGGACTGTTGAACAACTTCAACAACAACCTCAATTCCTTCGTGGTCGACGAATTGCGGGTGCCCGGCGAATTCCAGATCAAGGTGCGCGTCCGCATCGCGGAACTCAGCCACATGCAGCTCCGCCGTTACGGCGTCGACCTCGCCACGTCGATCAACGATGGCCGCAACATCATTCAAAGCGGCCTTGCCCAGGCTCCGGTGATTTCCGGTCTGTTTGACAACGGTCGAGTCAACTGCCTGCTCGACGCCCTGGCCGTCAACGGCACCGCCAAGATCATCGAAGACGCGTCCTTCGTCACGCTCAGCGGCGAACCCGCGGCCTTCCTGGCCGGTGGCGAATTCGCAGTGCCGACGACCGTCGGCCTCGGCGGCGCCGCCGCGGCGACCACCTCCTTCCGCGGCTACGGCACGTCGGTCATTGCCACTCCCACCGTCATCGATAACGACCTCTTCCGGGTCCAGGTGGTCGCTGAACTCAGTGCCCTGAACCAGGCGGGGGCGGTCGCCGGCATCCCCGGGCTGAACGTCAAACGCATCCAGTCCCGCGTGGAGCTGCGGGAAGGGCAGACAATCGTGCTCGGCGGACTGTACGGACGCACGCAGCGGGCGGACGTCAGCCGGATTCCGTTCCTGGGCGAAATCCCGGTTGTCGGCACCTGGCTGTTCCATTCCAAGCGGGCCACCGAAGACGAAAACGAACTGCTCATCGTCGTGACGCCGGAACTCGTTCGCGCCATCGACTCCGATCAGCAGCCTCCCCTGCCCGGCTTCCATGTCACGCATCCGGACTGCTACGACTTCTGGAAGTTCAACCGCACGGAAGGCAACCCTGACCTTGGGCATTACCAGATGCTCCCCTACGGCCACGGCCAGGGATACGCACAGGATGTCGGATACAACGTGTTTAACCCGGCTCCAGTGTTCGGCGGCATGGCGCCCCAGTCGGGATACGCCAGCGGCGGATACAACGCGATTCCGCCGGCTCCGCCCGCTGGCGGCGGCCACCCGGGCCCGCAGCCCGCGCCTGGCTTCGCTCCGTCGCACGCGTCGCCTCAGCCCACCATGGCCCCGACGCCGGCTTACCCGCCGCAGCCGGTGACCGGTCCTCAGGCCTACCGCGGACTTCCTTCGGGCGGCGTGCAGCAGACCAGTGGAGTTCGCGGAGTTCCGCGGACAGGCACGCGGCCGACCTATTACCGCTGAGACCCCGAATCCGGACCGGTTCCCCGGTCAGTCGCTGACGCGTTGGGCGTCAGTCCAGGCCCCCTCTGATTCATTGACGAAGCCTCGCTGCAACTTCTGCAGATGAGCCTTCCCTTCGAGGTGCAGAATGTTGAAGCACTGGCGGAATCTCGGATACGGCACGCTGCTCAGCGGCGTTGTGGGAACCTTGGGATGCTCCACGCTCGGGTGGTCCGGAGGGCCTTGCGGACCTCATGGGTGCGGCTCGTGCTCCGCGCCGGTCGCAGCCTGCGACACCTGTGGGCCGGGCTGTCGCGACCAGGGCTGCCAGCAGTGCGGCGGCCTGCGGGGACGCATCGGCGGCATGCTCCACCGCCGGTCCAACGCCGTGCCGGATACGATTCCGCTCGGCAAGGTCAGCGAAGCCTGGTACTACGAAATGGAGACGAATGCGGAAGCCGTCGACTTCGTCATCCACGACCTCGATTTCGTGGGCCAGACGACCGAGCTGACCAGCGACGGCAAAGACCACATCATGGAAATTGCCGCCCGCATGCGGGCTCAGCCGTTCCCGGTCATCGTCGAGCGGTTTCCGAACAACGCCGATCCGGAACTCGATGTCGCCCGTCGCAACCTGGTCGTGCAGATCCTGACCGACTTCGGAAATCCAGACGCCCAGCAGCGTGTGGTGGTCGCTCCCTCTTACACGCCGGGATACACCTCGCGGCAGGCCCAGAGCACCTACTGGCGTCATACGCAGCAGAATGCCAACGGTGGCTTTGGAGGCAACCTCGGCGGGGCCGGGGCAGGCGGTTTCGGCGGAGCCGGCGGCGGCTTCGGCGGCGGATTCTGACGCCGCGATCCGCGAACGACTTTGCAGGGGGCTTCGGCCCCCTGTTTCGTTATTGCAGCGCGGCTTCAGCGTTCCGTGTGCAGCGCCGTCCAGAGCGTTCGGCGGTCGTACGCAAGCGCCTTCGCGATGGCATCCGCCAACTCGCAACAGGCGTCGCGCCGGGGCGAATCGGCAAGCGGTCGGCCAGGCAGCGCCGACTTCAGCGCCGTCACAATCACCGGGTCGGCGCTTCGCTGTTGCAGAATCTCGGGCGACGGCCAGAGATCGGCGAAGTCGCGACAGCGGTCTCGGTCGAACTGCAGCGCCCGTGTCGTCGCGGTTCCCGGAAACACGCTCACCAGAACGTCAGTCCAGCGTTCGCACATCTGGCGATGTTTGTCGAGATGCTGCAGCGATCGTGAATCGAGGGTCGATGCAATCACCGTGGTGAGCAGACGCCGACGTTGCTGCAGCAGGGTTCGGCTCAACAGGCTGGCGGCGTATTGGGGACGCAGCGGCTGCCGACCGGCATCCACGCTGCAGGAAACGAACGCGGCCCAGGTGCGCAGCAGCACATCGATCTCCAGCATTTCTTCCAGCACCGCGGACAACCGGGCGGCATCTGCCACTTTCGAGATGCGGGCGAGTTCGCTGCGCCAGCCCTGTTCCAGATCATCGATCGCCGTCATCGCGCGCAGGAGCGCGGCCCGTTCCATCACAACGGCCGCTGGTGAGCGGCGGATGCGACTGGACAATTGAGAAGCCAGCTCGGCGAATTCCAGCAGCATGAGCGGGCGTCTCCCACGTCGGGCATTCAGGGAACGCCCCCCGCCCCGCGTCACATCGCGGAAGTCGAGACCGTTCGAGGCACTTACGGCGGTCGCAAACAGTGCGCCGTTCAGCCGCCTCGGCCATTTCCGCGGGCCAGCCTTCATAATCCTTGGGTTTTATGAAGATTTCTTTTACGGCCCTGCGGCTCCTGTTGCCGTTTTGCAACAGGCGGACGATGCCCGCCGGAAACATCGGGCCCCGGCGACAGGCCGTTCAGTCGATCCTGCCGTCGTGCAGCGCGGACGCGACCAGCACGCGGTCGACGCCCGCCTCGACGGCTTCAGCGACATCGCGCATCGACCGGACGCCGCCGCCCGTGATGAGTCCCAGGTCCGGGTAGCTCGCCCGGATTTCCCGGCACAACCGCAGCGTCGGACATCCCCCGCCAGTCCCAACGGCCGCGAGGTCGAGAACGATGAGCGTCGTCACGCCGCTTGCGACCACTGAGTCGATGATCTGCGCGACCGAAACCGGCCAGTGACGGTTTCCCAGCGGCCGTCCCTGCATCAGGTCGAGACTGAACACGACGTTTCCCGAGCCGGCGTGATTCACCAGGGGCGCGAGTTCGGCCGGGGATTCGAGCGTCTCCAGTCCGGCAATCACCCGGCAGTTAGTGGTGGCGATTGATGGAAAATCGTCGGCCGTGCGAAGGCCGCAATCGAGATCGATCCGGAATTGATCTTTCAGCAACTCGTCAATCTCGGCCGTGTGCGGCGCGTGGTCGCAGATGGCGCCCAGGTCGGCCACATAGAACTGCGTGAACCCGAAGCGGCGGCGAAGCCCCCGGGCGACCGTCAGCGGGGCGCTTGCCGAAGCCCAGCGGGAAACGATGGGCTGGTAGTCCTCCCGCCGGCCACCAACGCCACGAACGACCTGGCCGCCTTTCAGATCGAGAACGGGGAGAATGCAGGATCGCATGTCAGCAGTCATGGAGCCTCGTTCTGAAGCGAGTGCAATAACTGCTGGTAGTCGTCCGGCGTGTTCAGGTCCCACAATACAGAGGGTTCATCAGTCGGATGGAAGCAGGTCCGGACCCCGGGAAGTCTTCTCAACGAGTTCAGGCCTTCCCCCTGCGGCAATTGCTTCACCAGGGGAGCAAGCGACCACGGAAAAAGCGTCGGGTGTCCGCCACGCCCCTCGAACATCGGGATCTGAATCGCACCTGGATCGAGTGTGAACTCGTAAATGAGTCCCATGAGAACTTCTGGCCGAACGACCGGATGATCTGCAGGCGTCAGTAGCCATCCGTCGGTCGCGCGCGGGGAGTGGCGGCGGTCGACCACGTCAAGCAACAGCTCGACGCTGGCCCGCATTTCCCGCGGATCGGAGGCCGCTTCAATGACGGTCACGGCGGTGTGGCGCGCCAGTGCGTTTTTCAATGCGGTGTCGCTTTGACGAAGCACGAGGAACACACCATCCACGGCCGGGGCCAGCGCTTGCACAAGATGGTCGATCACGAGTCTGCCATGAACAGGCAGCAGCAGCTTGTGAGTCTGCATCCGCCGACTGTGCCCGGCGGCCGGAATCACCGCGAAGATCCGGCTCATCCATCACCCGCCGACAGGAACCGGAACCCCTGCTGGCCCAGGCTGTCGGCCAGTTCCCGACGCAACTCGGGCGAGCACGTCACGTTCAGCGGAGTCGTCATGATGCAGCGAAGTGCCGTTCGCGTCTTCGCCGGCTCATCATGTCCATTCCCATTCCCATTCCCATTCCCATTGCCGTTGCCATTCCCATTCGCGTTGGCGTCGTCCCAGGTGTCGAGGAACAGCATGACGGGGGTCTTGCCCGGATAACGGGCGAGCACATCCCTCGTGCGCCGCATATCCAGTTCGGTGTGATAACCGCGCCGGAACTTCACGATCACCTGCCGCGTGAACTCCTTTTCCGCCTCCGCCATCGTGAAGATCTTGTTGGCGATGATGTTCGGCTCACGCCCGCGCGAGTCGATCCGACCCTTCACGAGCACCACCGACTCCGGTTTGATCAACTCGCCAAGTCGCGCGTAGTCTTCGGGCCAGCAGATGCAGCGGACGATGCCGCTGGGGTCTTCCAGATCGAAGTTCGCATAGCGGCTGTGCCCGTTGCGGCTCGGCTGCTTCGTCGTCGCCAGCTTGACGGCGCCGATCATCCCGCCAATCAGCACCTCCTTGCCGTCCCCCAGGTCGCGTAGCTCGCTGACCCTCTGCGACGAGTACTGCCCAAGCTGATCCGCGAATTCCGTCAGCGGGTGGGATGTCATGTAGAAGCCGAGCACTTCCTTCTCGAAGGCGAGCTTCTGGCTGTGCGGCCAGTCTTCCACCGCCGGCAGCGAAGCATCGACGGCGCCGCCGCTCGCGGCCGGACTGTCGTCATCTCCCCCGAACAGCGATTTCTGTCCACGGGCCTTGTCGCGCTGCTTCGAGGTCGCCGACTGAATCGCCCGGTCGACGGCCTCGAAGTGTTGCGCCCGCGTTCCCTGCGACGCGAAGCAATCGAGCGCGCCGGCCTTGATCAGGATTTCCAGGTTGCCCTTGGTCAGAACCTTCGGATCAATCCGCTCGGTCAGATCATAGATGTTCCGGTACGGTCCGTTCGCGTTGCGCTCATCGACAATCGCCTGCATGCATGCAGACCCCACCCCGCGCACCGCGCCCAGGCCGAATGCGATGCGCCCCTTGATTTCCTCGGCCGCCAGCTGCATCGGATCCTGCGGCTTTTTCTTCTTGCCGCTGGCCTTCACCAGCGCCGCTTCGGCCTCCAGCAGCAGACGCTCCTTCTCGCCGGTGATGACGCTGAACTCGACATCGCTGAGATTCACGCTCGGCGGCAGAATCGCCAGCTTCATCCGGCGGGCATCATCGGAGTGTTCCGAAATTCGCTCGGTGGACTCCATGCCGCACGACAGGAGCGCCGCCATGAACTCCGCGGGATAGTGCGCCTTGAGATACGCGGTCTGGTAGGCGATCGCGCCGTAGGCGGTCGAATGCGACTTGTTGAACCCGTAGCCCGCGAACTTCTCGATGAGGCCGAACAACTCTTCGGCCTTCTCCTTGCCCATCCCCTTCTCTTGCGAGCCAACGATGAAGTCTTCGCGATATTTGGCGATCTCGGACAGCTTCTTCTTCGAGATGGCCTTGATGCACTTGTAGGAACTGGCGAGCTCAATGCCGCCGAGGCGGTTGAGAATCCGCATCACCTGTTCCTGATAAACCATGACCCCGTAGGTCTCGGCCAGGACTTCGTCCACAATCGGGTGGACCGTCGGAATCGGCTCGCGTCCGTGCTTGCAGTTCACGTACGTCATCACCATGCCGCCCTCGAGCGGACCCGGGCGATACAGCGCCGAGGTGGCGATGATGTCCGCGAACTGGTCGGGGCGCATCTTGGTCAGCAGATCGCGCATCCCGCCCGATTCAAGCTGGAAAATGCCCTTGGTTTCGCCGCGCTGCAGCAGCTCGAACGTCTCCCGGTCGTCCAGCGGCAGGTCTTTCGGGATGATGTCGATCCCGTGGTGCTTTTTGACGTTCTGAACCGACTTGTCGAGAATCGTCAGATTCCGCAGGCCCAGGAAGTCCATCTTCAGCAGGCCCGCCTTTTCAACCTCCGTCCACTGGGTCAGAATGTCCGACTTTCCCGGCAGACGCTGCAACGGGACGTACTCGGTGAGCGGCTGGTCGGCAATCACGACGCCCGCCGCATGCGTGCCGGCGCTTTTGGCCAGTCCCTCAATCGCCATCGCGAAATCGATGACTTCCTTGATCTGCGGGTCGCGCTGGTACTCGTTGTTCAGGTCGGCGCTCTTCGTCAGCGCGTCTTTCAGCTTGATGTTCAGTTCATCCGGAACCATCTTCGCAATGGCGTCCGCACGCTTGAGGTCAACTCCCAGGGCGCGGCAGACATCCCGCACGGCGGCCTTGGCTTTCAGCGTGCCAAAGGTGCCGATCTGCGCGACGTTTTCGTAGCCATACTTCTCCTTGACGTACTGGATGACCAGCTCGCGGCGATCCTGGCAGAAGTCGATGTCGATGTCGGGCGCTTCCGAACGGTTCGGATCGAGAAATCGCTCGAACAGCAGGTCGTACTTGATGGGGCAGACATCGCTGAGCCCCAGCACATACGCCACGATCGCGCCGCAGGCCGAGCCTCTCGCCGAGCACGGAATTCCCTTGTCGCGGGCAAACCGCGCGAAGTCCCACACAATCAGGAAGTAGCTGGCAAATCCCATGCGTTCGATCACGCCGAGCTCGAACTCCAGCCGATCGACGAACTTCTGCTCGGGCGCGTCGCCATACCGCCACCGGAGTCCGTCGTAAGCGACATCGCGCAGGTGTTCAACATCGGATTTCCCCGGCGGCGGGGCGAACACCGGAAAATGCCGCGTTTTCAGGTCGAGGTGAATGTCGCAGCGATCGGCGATTTCCTGAGACCGCGCGACCGCCTCGGCCTGCCGCGGGAACGCCTCGTACATCTGTTCCGGCGAGCGCACGAACAACTGGTCCGTGGTCATCTTCATCCGGTTCTGGTCGGTCACGACCGACTTTGTATTCACGCACAGCAGCACGTCGTGCATCGCCGAGTGTTGCTGGCAGAGGTAATGCGCGTCGTTCGTGGCCACCAGCGGCAGCCCCATCCGGTTGGCGAGGTCGATCGTCGCCTCGGCGCAGCTTTGCTGAATCTCGACGCCCGCGTCCTGAATCTCCATGTAGAAGCGGTCGCCAAACAGATCGACGTACCACTTCACCAGCTTCTCAGCCTTCTCACGCTCCTCCGCCAGTAGGTTGCGCGACAGTTCGCTCGAAGCGCAGCCCGAAAGGCAGATCACCCCTTCGTGATGCCCCGCCAGAAGCTCCTTGTCGATCCGCGGCCGGTAGTGGTAGCCATCGAGGTAAGCCGAGGACGCCATCCGGACGAGGTTCTTGAACCCCGTCTGGTTCATGGCCAACAGCGTCAGATGGAACGAAGCGTCCTTCATCTTCGTCGCGCTGCGGTCTTTCCGACTCCCCGGCGCGATGTAGGCCTCGTACCCGATGATCGGGTTGATGCCGGCGTCGCGGCATTTGGAATAGAACTCGAGCGCCCCGTACAGGTTGCCGTGGTCGGTGATGGCGCAGGCGTTCATGCCCAGCGTCTGCACCTGCTTGATCAGATCGGGAATCTTGGTTGCCCCATCCAGCAGGCTGTAATGGGTATGGCAGTGCAGATGAACAAACGGACGCGACATGCGGGCAATTTCCTCCGGTGAAGTCCGGAGTTTACCGCAGCCGGTCCCTCGCGCTCCAGTTGCCGGCGGATCAGCTCTGCAAACGCCTCGTGTCACTGTCGAATTCGGAGATGTCCGGGCTCGGCCGTCATGAGCGCTCCGGCAGCGAGTGCAGCTTCATGGTTCTGAAGGACATCCAGACAGACGACGCCTTGGAGACGGGCCGAGAAACCGACCAGACGCAGGATTCCGAAGTGCGGCTTTCCCAGTCGGATCGCCAGCTCTCCAAAGTCCTTGTCGAGCGTGATCAGAACGCGTCTTTCCTGGTGAGCCAGTTCAAGGATCTCTTGGTCGCCCGGGTCGAATGCCCAATCGCCCGCGCAGACGACATCGTGTCCTGCCGCTCGCAGCATCGCTCCAGCCCCGCCTCACACGCAGGTATCCAGCAGGAGTTTCATGGTTGAAGCTGGTCTGCAACGAGCAATGGTTCAACCCGCTCGTTCGCGACCTGCCGTCTTGCGAATTCCAGGCATGCCTGAATGTCTTCCAACTCCATCCACGGATAGCCCTCCAGAATCGTCGCGAGATCGTCCCCGGCGGCCAGCATGTCGAGGACATGCTCGACAGCCATCCGCCTCCCCCGAATGACGGGCTTTCCCCCGAAAATTGCGGGGTCGAAGGTAATGCGGGCCAGCAGGTGCGGATGTGGCATGGATCAATGATCCCAATTCGATCTCGGCGCTTCTACGGTGCATTGGCAATCTTCCCAAGCGGAATGCAGGTGCGACGTACCGGCGAATCGGTGAGCACGCGACAATCTGTCCGCTATTATCCCGCCATGCGTTATCACACCGTCATCATCGGCGCCGGAATGTCCGGGCTCGCCGCCGGAATTCGGCTCGCCTACTACGAGAAATCCGTCTGCGTTCTCGAACGTCACACCACGATCGGCGGCCTGAACTCGTTCTACCGTCTCCGCGGCCGCAACTACGACGTCGGACTGCACGCCGTCACCAATTACGCCCCCCCCGGATCGAAGTCCGGTCCGCTCGCCAAACTTCTGAAGCAGCTCCGCCTCCGCTGGGACGACTTCGCGCTCGCTCCCCAATTCGGCTCCTCCATCAAATTTCCCGGCCGGACGCTGCGCTTTACCAATGATTTCGACCTGTTCGTCGACCAGGTGCGGACCGTGTTTCCAGATCAGATCGACGGATTCACTCGCCTGGTGAAGACAATCACGGCGTTCGACGAACTGAATCTGGACCAGGAACCGGTGTCGGCCCGACAGGTGCTCGGCGAGCACATCTCCGATCCGGTGCTCATCGACATGCTCTTCTGCCCGCTGATGTTTTACGGCAGCGCCATCCCGCGCGACATGGACTTCAGCCAGTTCGTCATCATGTTCAAAAGCATCTTCCAGCAGGGTTTCGCCCGGCCGTTCGATGGCGTCCGCCGCATCCTCAAAACGCTCGTCCGGCAGTTCAAGGAACTGGGGGGCGAATTGAAGCTCAGGCATGGCGTGGCGGCGATTCACCAGCAAAACGGCAAGGCCGCGGGCGTGGTCCTCGAAGACGGCACAGTCATCGAGGCCGACAACGTGCTGTCGTCGGCCGGTGTCGTCGAAACGGAACTGCTCTGCCGTCGAGAGCACGCTTCCCCTGTGGCGACCGCCGCTGGTCAGCTGTCGTTTAATGAAACCATCTACGTTCTCGATCGTCCGCCAGCGGACCTCGGGCATCACGACACCATCATCTTCTACACCGACGCCGACCGGTTCGATTACTCCTCCCCTTCCGAGCCCTGCGACACACGTAGCGGCATCATCTGCTCGCCCAACAACTTCGCATATCCGGATGGCCAGTCGCTCGACGACGGCATCGTACGCATCACAGCCCTGGCCAACCCCGACTACTGGATGGCCGCTCCGCAGCCGGAGTACGAGGCCGCCAAGGCCGAGTGGGCGAACCGCGTCGCGGATGTGGCGGTGAAATACATGCCCGAGTTCCGGCCGCATGTGATCGAAACCGATGCTTTTACGCCCCGGACCGTGAAGAAGTACACCGGGCACCTCAACGGAGCTGTCTACGGCGCGCCCGTCAAAGTGCTGACCGGGCGGACGGAAGTGCCCAACCTGTACCTGTGTGGGACCGACCAGGGATTTCTGGGGATCATCGGATCCATGCTGTCGGGCATTACGATGGCCAACAATCATCTGCTTCGGGACTAAAACCTGGCGGCGTTTGCAGTTCGCCGATGATCTCGTCGTTTGCACTGAAGGAACCACGATGGCAGCGCTGGCTCGGTCGGTTGTTTTGTGTCTGGTTGTCCTTGTCTCCCGCAGCAGCGCGGGCGAGGTCGTCACCGATGTCTGCGTCTATGGCGGCACCTCTGGCGGCGTCGTCGCGGCCGTGCAGGCGGCTCGCATGGGCAAGTCGGTCGCTCTCCTCGAGCCCGGCCGGCACTTCGGCGGCATGACCTCCGGCGGGCTCTCCGCCGTCGACATCGGCGACCCCCGAACCGTGGGGGGCGTCACCCGCGAATACTTCACGAAACTCGTCGCGAACTACGGCCTCACTCTTCCCTGGGACAAGCCGTTCGGCCGCAAGAAAGGGGACGGACCCGCGACCGGCGGCGCGTATTCCATCGAGCCGCATGTCGCGGAAGCCACCTTCGGCCGCATGCTGCAGGAGGCCGGCGTGCAGGTTTTCCGATCTGCACGACTGGCATCCGTCACGAAATCGGGACCGCGAATTGTGTCCCTGACGATGGAGAACGGCGACGTGCACCGCTCGGCGATGTTCATCGACACAACTTACGAGGGGGACCTGCTGGCCAAAGCCGGCGTCTCCTGCACGCTCACGCGCGAGGGGAACGCCAGGTACGGCGAGAAGTACAACGGAGTTTTCTACAACCCGAAGTACGAGCCGCGCACCGGGCATCTCCAGCCGGGCGCGAATGGCCGCACGAAAAGCGGTCAGGGCGCGTGGGACCGCGACTTCCCTCTCGACCCGTATGTGCAGAAAGGGAATCCGGCGAGCGGACTGCTGCCGTTCGTCGACGCGGGCGATCCGGGAGTTCCGGGCGAGCCTGCGGAAGGCATCCAGGCCTATTGCTATCGGCTTTGTCTGACCACCGCCGCCGATCGCCTTCCGATTCTCCCGCCGGCCAATTACGACCCCGCCCGGTACGAAATCGTCGTCCGCTTTATTGAAGCCTGTCTGGCGAACGGGGACGACATGGACCTCCGCTGGTTCTCCAAGCACGATCCCCTGCCGCACGAGAAATGGGACTTCAACACCGCCACGTTCGGCGGCAATCTCCCGGGCGCCAGTCATGCCTGGCCCGAAGCCACCTATTCCCAGCGCGAGCAGATCGCAAAACAGCATGAGGACTACCACCGTGGCCTCCTGCACTTCCTGGCGACCGACCCGCGTGTTCCGGAAAAGGTCCGCACCGAGATGCAGCGATTCGGATTGCCACGGGACGAATTCCCGGAGACCGGCGGCTGGCCCCATCAACTGTACATCCGGGAAGGCCGCCGCATGGTGAGTGATTTTGTCATGACCGAACATCACCTGACCGGCAAAGAACTGGCGAGCGATTCCGTGGGACTGGGGTCCTACGGCATCGACACGCATGAGATTCGACGGATCGTTCGCAATGGCGTGGTGACCCGGGAGGGGAAAACCGCCGAGGGACGCGGCGGAGCGCCCCCCTACCCGATCGGTTTCGACGCCATCGTCCCCCGCGCCAGCGAATGTGAGAACCTGCTGGCGACGTTCGCGCTCTCGGCCAGCCATACCGCCTTCGCCAGCATCCGGATGGAACCGGTCTTCATGGTGCTCAGCCAGTCGGCCGCAACCGCAGCCTGCCAGGCGATCGATGCCGGAACGCCGATTCAGCAGATCGACCGGTCGAAACTCCGGGAACGGCTGCTCGCCGATGGGCAGGTGCTGCAACCCGCTCCATGACCGATCCGCGCAGACAAGCGCTTCAGGGGGCCGCCGTCAGGTCGAAGACCTGAAATCGCCCCCGGGAGAAGGCCGGCGGAGCATTGATCGGCCCGAAGCGGCTGACGATCAGGTGGGTGACTCCCGTCCGGCGTCGCAGGTCCGCAAGATCGCTCCTTGAGATCGCTCCGTCCTTCAGGCTTGCCGTCGCCCACGCCGAATAGGCCAGCAACCGGGAATTCCATTCAACGACTCCCGCCGCATCCTGCGGGCAGTCCTTGAAGTTCACATATTCTGCACGTTCCGCCCACCACTTCACGGCGAAATCTTCATTGGTGGCCAGCAGCAGCGAGTCCGGCGGCGTGTGTTCGTTGATCCAGCGGAGTGCGGCGATCCAGTCGGCCCGGCTGCTGCCAGTCAGTCCGCCCGGGGTCCGGTCACGACCCGGAAGCAGGATGGCGGCCGACAGCAGGATCAGGCTCAGCATCGCCGCTGGCAATCGTCGTTGATTCCAGACGCCCCACACTCGACCGACGGTGACGGCCACGATCACTGCCGACATCAGGTCCGCCAGCCGGAACGGGTAGAACTTCAGCAGTTTCAGTTGCAGTTGCTGAACCTCGGTCGGCGGGAATGTCCATGGCCGGACGCCATAGGTCAGCCCCATCGCCGCCAGCCCGAACAGGATCGCCGCGGTTGTGATCGCCTCCAGCAACCGGTCGCGATCGGAAAGCCGCGTCGTCAACGTTGCCAGCAGCCAGAGAACGATGAGCCCGCCGAAAAACAGATGGCTTTCGCGGGGAAATGTCCAAGGATCGAGATGATGGGCGAGGCGATAGCTGACCTGAATGAAGTCTGCCAGCTGCGACGTGGCGGCATCGGCTGAGCGCAGAACCGGCAGGGCCCACCCGATGCCCGGAGCGGCCGCGACGAACCACCAAAGGGTGGGAATCAACATGAACGGCAGCCTCGGAAGCGGAACATTGGAACGAGCCGCCCGCGCGGCATCAGTCCACCACCTCCAGGCAATCCCTGCCAGCGTCGCAATGGTCGCCCACGCGCCGACGACCGGGTGCAGCGTCGTCGCCAGCCCCAGCCACAATCCGGCGGCGTTCACTCGGCCGGCCAGCAGCGCGCCCCACCCGGCGAACACAAATCCGTAGGCGAACACCTTGGATTCCACGCCGCCGATCAGCCACTCGCCCGACCACGACCCGGTCGACTGGATCGCCAGCAGAACCGTCGCTGACAGCAGGGCGCCGACAACGTCGAGGTCAAGCGCGCGTGCGAGCTTCGACCACCCCCAGGCGACGAGCCCCAGCGAGACCATTCGCCCGGCGATCGCCGTCTGCTCCAGCGACAGCCAGTGTGTCAGCCAGCCAATCGCCAGATAAAACGCGCGATGCGGCTTTGCAGAAGCCAGGAACATGTCCCCCCGGCACCACTGCGGATCCCACTCGGCGCGGGCCATGCCCAGATAATGGGGCTCGTTGATGCCGGGAATGGGCACGCGCAGGAACGAGTATGCGGTGAACGCCGCCCAACAGAGGACGAATGCGACAATCGCCTGGCGTCGTTGCAGTGGATCGCCGGTGGCGGTCACTTCTTCTTGGCGGCTTTCTTCGCCGGTTTTGCCGGTTTGGCGGCTGCCTTCGCACCAGCCTTCGCGGGCTTCGCCGCGGCCTTGCCCCCCTTCTTGCCACCGAACACGGTGTCCCAGTTCTTCCAGAATTCCGGGGTCGCGCCGGTACGCACAATTGGTCCGCTCATCGTTGTTCAACTCCTGTCAGGGTTTTGACGCTGTAAATACCGGCGCGGGGGCGTTTGTCAAGCGGGACTCGCGCGCACGATCGGTCAGGAGAGCGCTCGCCGAGCGCAGGGCAATACGAAGCGCTCCGACCGGCCCGTGAGCCGCCAACGCTCGACGCGCCCGGCCGCCGACAATCGATCGCCCGACGAGCGTCTGCTGGTCGTCCTGCCTCACATCGATACGATCCACACATGTCTTCAATCGCCATCACCCTCAGACGCGATGCGCAAGGCCGGTTGTGTTTCACCGGACTCGACCGTGCGGACGTTCCGGTCACTCTCACGCCGGCTTTTCCGCTGTCCGAGCCGGACCTGTGGCTTTCCCTGCGGTCCGCCGACGGCGCTGAGCTGGCGCTGATCGAAGATCCGGCCAGCTGTGCTCCGGAAACCAGATTGCTGATTGACGAGGAGCTGCGGCTGCGGCAGTTCATTCCTGTCATGACCCGGGTTCATCGCGCCTCCAGCACGACGACCGGGCTGGAAATCCACGCCGACACCGATCGCGGGCCGACCACCATTGTGCTGGATGCAGACGAGCACATCCGACGGATCTCGGACACGCGTCTGGTGCTGACGGACCGCGCCGGCGTCCGTTACCTCATCCCCGACCTGCGGGAACTTGATGCCCCAAGTCGCCAGCGGCTGGAGCGCTTCATCTGAACCCCGCCGCCCCGCCCTGAACGCGGAGCGCGCTGGATTCTCCCATCCCGTCCCCTACACTCCGCAGTTCCGTCGTGGACCGGTGAATGCCGGCCGCTTCCTGCGGGAAGTCCCGCAGGTCCGCATTCGCCGCGGTCTCGACCCCGTCTCCTGTTTTCCTCGCGTGCAGTTGTTCCGATGGCCAAGGACTTCCTGAAAGACCTCCGCGAATTTTACGACGTCATCGTCATCGGGAGTGGGCTTGCCGGTCTGACCGGCGCGAACGTCCTCGCCAAGGCGGGCTATTCGGTGCTGCTGCTTGAGCACCATTACCAGCTCGGCGGCATGGCGACCTGGTTCAAGCGTCGCGGCGGACACATCTTCGACATCTCCCTGCACGGGTTCCCCGTCGGCATGATCAAATCCTGCCGCAAGTACTGGACGAAAGAGATCGCCGACTCCATCGTGCCGCTCCGGGGAATCCGGTTCGAGAACCCCCAGTTCAGCATCCGCACGACCTTCAACCGGGAAGACTTCACCGCCCAGCTGATCGAGAAGTTCGGCGTCGCTCCCGAAACGGTCGCGGCATTCTTTGACTTCGCCCGGTCGATGAACTTTTATGACGATCAGTCGATGACCACGCGTGAGCTGTTCGAGAAGTTCTTTCCGGGCCGGTCGGATGTAGTCCGGTTTCTGATGGAGCCGATCACCTACGCCAACGGATCCACGCTGGAAGACCCTGCGATCACCTATGGCATCGTGTTCTCGAACTTCATGAGCAAGGGCGTTTACACGTTTCAGGGAGGGACCGACCGACTGGTCACGCAGATGCGCGAGGAGCTGGAGAAAAACGGCGTCGACATCCGCATTCGGGCTCTCGTCGAGAAGATTGAGCTCAACCCCGATCGCAGCGTCGCCGCCGTCTGGGTGAACGGCAAGCGGGTTGGCTGCGGGGCGGTCCTGTCCAACGCCAACATCAAATCGACAATCTTCAAGCTTGTGGGCGAAGAGCATTTCTCCCGCGAGTACGCCGAAGAAGCGCGGGCCGTCCGCCTCAACAACTCGAGCTGTCAAGTTTATATCGCGCTGAAGCCCGGTGAAGGATTCGACAACGTCGGCGACCTGCTGTTTCATTCGGAGCACAGCGGTTTCGACATCAACGCCATGCTGTCGATGGATGTCAGCAGCCGCACCTTCTCGTTCTATTACCCGGAAACCCGCCCGGGCAGCGACCGCTGGCTGGTGGTCTCGTCGACGAACGCCAATTACGCCGACTGGGCCGGCATGAGCGACGAAGAATACGAACGCGAGAAAGCGAAGCTCTGCGAGTCGACGCTCGATTGCCTCGAGAAGTATGTCCCGGAGATCCGCCAGAAACTGGACTGGCTCGAAGCCTCGACACCCCGCACCTTTGAGCACTACACCCGGCATCTCGACGGCGCTTCGTTCGGCACGAAGTTCGAGGGGCTCAAGGTGTCGCAGACGCTGCCGCAGCAGATTCCTGGGCTGTTTCACGCCGGCTCCGTGGGCATCATCATGTCCGGCTGGCTGGGCGCCGTGAATTATGGAGTCATTGTCGCCAACGAGCTCGACAAACACCTGACCGCGACCTCCGGCAAGAAGCGGGCCGTCGCCGTCTGATCGCCCGACGGTTGAGTCGCAGTTCTGCTGGATCTGGGCCGCACGTCGAGGCTGCCCAGCGGTCGGCTGGCAGGGCCAGTTCGCGACACGCCATAATCGGGCAGCGCACGAAGTCCGATTCCCCGATTCATGGGCTGTGACAATGATGTGGCCGAAATGCGTGCTGACCTGCGTTTTCTGGTGCGTCGGGGCGATCGTCGCGATCGCCGCCGAGCGGGTCCCCGCCGACCAATGGGAAGTTGCGCGGACTCCCGCCGATGCGGGCTGGTCGACGGCCGCGCTGGCGAACGCAAAGGCGTATTCGGCGACCATTGCCACCGCGGCCGTCGTCGTGGTCCACGAGGGGCGGATCGTCGACCAGTGGGGAGAGGTCGAGCGGCCTTTCAATTGCCACTCGATGCGCAAAAGCATTCTGAGTGCGCTGTTCAGCGGACCGGTTGGCGAAGGGAAAATCGATCTCGATCGCACTCTCGACGAACTTGGAATTGACGACAACGAGCCATCGTTGACGGACATCGAGCGGACCGCCACCGTCCGGAATCTGCTCCAGGCGCGGTCGGGCATTTACCATCCGGCCCTGTACGAAACCGCCGGCATGAAGGCCCGCCGGCCGCAGCGGGGCAGCCACGCCCCCGGAGAGTTCTGGTACTACAACAACTGGGATTTCAACGCCCTGGCGACCATCTTTGAAAACGCGACGACGAGGTCGGTGTTCGAAGAATTCGAATCGCAGCTGGCCAGACCGCTGAAAATGCAGGATTTCGATCGCAGGCTGCACACGCGGTATGTCACCGGAAGGGATTCGGTGCACCGGGCCTATCCACTGCAGCTGAGCGCGCGAGACCTCGCCCGCTTCGGCCTGCTGTTCGCCAGGGGCGGACGCTGGGGCGATCAGCAGGTCCTGCCAGCCGAGTGGGTCGCGGAGAGTACGCGGTCGTACTCAACCACCGGCGAACGGGGCGGATACGGTTACATGTGGTGGATCGCCCAGGGAGGCGAACACTATCCGGGCCTGAATGTTCCCGACGGCTCGTTCTCGGCCCGGGGCGCCGGCGGGCATTGCATCCTCGTGGCGCCCGACTGGGACCTCGTAATCGTGCACCGCGTAAATACATTTCGACGCGAAAACGAAGTGACCTCGCGACAGCTGGGGCAGTTGCTGCAGGGGATCGTCGACGCCCGTCCGCAAAACACCCCATAGGCCATCCTCGAGTTCCGCATCTGCGAAGATCCCCGCCAATGACACGACTGACCGTGCTGTACGGGCATCCCGACGATCCCGACGCGTTCGACCGCTACTACCACGAGGTTCACATCCCGCTCGCCCGCACCATGCAGGGGCTGCAAGGCTGGACGATCGGCAAGTGCCAGTCGGCCGACCCCGGCACGCCGCCCCCCTGGTACATGATCGTCGGACTGTACGCTGAAAGCCGCGCGGCGCTCGAAGCGATCCTGGCGTCCCCGGCCGGACAGGCGACGATCGCCGACCTCCCGAACTTCGCCACCGGCGGAGCCACGTTCTTCTACGACGACGAAACCGTATTGATGCCCTGTCACCTGGAAGCGGCCCGGTTGTCGTGATGCGGCCGACTGCGCGACGACAGGCGGAGGGCCAGCATGGCTTATCGATTCAATGGCGATCGCTCGCTCAGGCATTCCGTCCGACGCATCGCGCGGGAGCTGCTGGTTGAGTGTCGCGGTGAGCTGCCGTTGGCACGCCAGCGCCCCACGGACGAAGCGATCCATCGTCTTCGCCGGAAATTGCGGAAACTGCGTGCCCTGCTGCGGCTGATTCGTCCCGTCATTTCCGACGACGCCTATTGCAACGAGAACCGTTGCTTCCAGTTCGCCGGTCGACGCCTGGCCTCAGTTCGCGACGCGGCCGTTCGTCAACAGATGCTTCACGATTTGATCGGGTCCGTCGAACTTCCGGCGTCGGAGCGGCTGGAACTCGATGCGCTTCTGCAATCCTGGGACAACCAGAAAAACGCCGGGTACGAATCGCTGATCGGCGAAGCTGCGTTTGTGGAAATCGACCAGCTTCTCGTGGCTTCACAGGCGCGGGTCAGGGAGTGGAGTTCAGTCCCCGATCGCTGGCGGACGATCGGCCGCGGACTCAAAGCCACCTTCACCCGGGCGCGGTCGCGGCGCTCGGCGGTGGCGGAATCGCCCACGATTCCGGCGATTCACAACTGGCGGAAAGAAATGCGCTGTCTCCATCTGCAGCTGCAGTTGATCCAGTTTCTGGATCCCGCGATCGTGAAACGCCTCGCCGCCAAAGCCGACCAGATCAACAAGCAATTGGGAGCGGCGCGGGATTTCAGTCTTCTCCAGTCCGCAATTTTCGATGCCGGCGAACTGTCGCCCTCACTTCGCGAGCGATTGGACCTCGCAATTCGGGCTGAAGTCGCTCGCTCGCTGCAGACCGCCTGCGAACTGGGCGACAGGTTCCTCGCTCCAACTCCGGCCCGATTCTGTCGAGACCTCAAATCGCTGTGGACGGCTCGCCGACAGCAGCCGTCGTAAACATTCCACCTCGACTGGTCCGTGTGAGAAAGACGCGTGCGCCCTGGCTGAAGGAAAGGGGTGACCCGGTCGTTTTCGGAATCCCGATCACGGTCCCGCTGCCCGGTGATTGCCGGGAGACGATCGCCGCTGGGCTCAACCTCGGCCCAGGCCGGCTCACGAGAGTTCCAGCAGCACGAACTTGAGGTAACGCAGCTCCGGGCAGACGAGAGGCCAGGGATGGTCAATCGGCTGGCCGGTGATCGTGGCAACCCGTCCCCGCCGTCGCGCCTGTGACATCGCAGACTGCAGAATGTCGAGAAACATCGACTCCGCGATGTGGCTGGAGCACGAGCTGGCCGCCAGCCAACCGCCAGGGCTGACGACTTTCGCTGCGGCCGTCATGAGCCGTGTATAGGCGGCGCGGGCCCGCTCGACGCTTTTCGCGTTGGGGGCGAATGACGGGGGATCAACCACCACAATGTCCCAGCGGCGTCCCTTGCCCCCCGTCTGTTCCAGGTAATCGAATGCATCTGCGGCGACGCCGGTGTGGTTCTCTTCCGGCAGTCCGTTCATCATCCAGTGGCGGTCGGCGGTGGCGATTGCGGGTGCGGCCGAGTCGACGGAGGTCACCTTCGTCGCGCCACCGGCGCCGGCCGCGACCGAGAATCCGCCGGTGTAGGAGAACAGATTGAGCACCGTTTTTCCGGCCGCCAGGGTCCGGATGAACTGGCGATTTTCCCGCTGGTCGAGAAAGAACCCGGTTTTCTGGCCGCGATGAACGTGCGCAGTGAACCGCAGCCCATGTTCGAGGAATTCAGGTTCCTCCAGCGGCCGGCCAGCGACGATCGCCGCCCCCTCGTCGCTCCGTGTCCGGCTGACGATCCCGGCAAGGGACAGCCGTTCCATCAGCCACTCGCCAATTCCTGCGGCGTTCCAGAACCCTTCCGGGCCGGAGCCATCCAGTTTGACGACGCCCGTGTCGCCGTAGATGTCGATCACCAGCCCGGGCAGTCCGTCCCCTTCGCCGCTGGACAGCCGGTATCCGGTGGTCTGTGAGCCGGCGACGCTGGAACGGAGCGCAAGGGCCCCGGCCAGTCGCGCGGTTGCCCAGTCGTCGTCGAGTCGGCCTCCTTCAGGCAGGCAAACCCGGAAGGCCAGTGCGCTGGCCGGATCGTAGAATCCCGTGGCGATTTTGCGTCGGCCATCGCTGGCGTAAAGCTCCGCCACCGAACCCGCCGGGGCCTGGGGAACATCACGGAGGGCGTCGCGGTAGACCCAGGGATGGCCCGATCGGATCGAGCGGACGAGATCGCGGGCGAGTGTCAGGCGGACGAGTCGTCCGGCGGGATTCAGCAGCGTAGGCATGGCGGAGGAAGCACCCTAACGCCGCGACGGGCTGCCGTCGACGAAATGCGGACCGGGAATGTCTATGTCGAATGGGTCTGGCTGACTACGATCTGCCGGGAGTCCAGCCGCCGGAATGGTCGGCGCCGTAGGAAGAACCGGGAGTTGCAGTGGAAAGCCGAAGTTTGCCTCGCAATCCAACGCGAGCCGTCCAGATCGGATCCGTCACGATCGGGGCCGGAAATCCCATCGCCGTTCAGAGCATGACGGCCACTCACACGACGAACATTGATGCGACCGTCGCCCAGATTCTCGATCTGGAGGCCGCCGGGGCGGATGTTGTGCGGGTGGCGGTCGATTCAAAAAAAGACGCCGAAGCACTGCTGGAGATCCGCCGCCAGACGACGGCGAACCTCGTGATCGATCTTCAGGAAAACTACCGGCTCGCAGAGGTCGTTGCGCCGGCCGTCCAGAAGCTGCGCTACAACCCCGGCCACCTCTACCACCACGAGCGCGAGAAGCCCTGGCAGGAGAAGGTGCGGTACATCGCGAAAGTCGCCGCCGACCACGACTGTGCAATTCGCGTGGGAGTGAATTGCGGCAGCGTCGATCCGGCCAAGAAGGAGAAGTACGACCCGGCCGATTCGATTTCCCCCATGCTCGAATCGGCCCTCGACCACTGCGAGTTTCTCGATTCGATCAATTTCACGCGGTTTTGCGTTTCGCTCAAGGATTCAGATCCGCAGAAGGTGATTGAGGCGAACCAGCGCTTTGCCGAAGTGCGTCCCGATGTGCCGCTGCACCTGGGGGTCACAGAGGCAGGAATGCCGCCCGATGGCATCATCAAGACGCGGATTGCCTTCGAGCAGCTCATCAGCCGGGGCATTGGCGACACCATCCGGGTGTCGCTGACGGTCCCGAATTCGCGCAAGGCCGAGGAGATTGCGGCCGGGCGAAAAATTCTGGACGACATTGCTTCGGGCCGTGTCAGGAGCGTCGTGAACTACGGCCTGCCGACGATGAACATCATCAGCTGCCCCAGCTGCTCGCGGGTGGAAAACGAAGCGTTCATCGAGCTCGCGCAGGACGTCAAGAAGATGACCGAGTACGCGAAGGATCACGCGATCACCATTGCTGTGATGGGCTGCCGGGTGAATGGACCAGGAGAGACGGACGATGCCGACCTCGGGCTGTGGTGCGGCCCGAACTTCGTGAACCTGAAAAAAGGTCCGCTCGAACTGGGGCAGTATCCGTACAGCGAAATTCTGCCCCGCCTGAAGCAGGAACTGGACGCGCTGATTGCCAGCCGGGGAACTGCGTAAGGGGCGTGTCACGACGGCGAAGCATCCAGCAGTGCTGGTGTGTTTCTCGATCTGGCAAGCAGGCCGGGGACCATCGGATGACCCGCGCGGCGCGACCTGACGGGCCGATCCACTGGTTGCCCAGATGACTCGACGGCCTGCCGATGCGGTCCACTGGCAACTGGGAGCATTCAGTTTGACAGACAGCTCTCCCTGAGCCTTCAGCCTGGTGCAGCGGTGGTTTCATCAAAGGTTGCTACACTCCCTCTGCTGGTCTGTTCTGACATCTTCAAAACCTCCGATTTGCAATCTGCATTTTTCAATGTGCAGTTTGCAAGGAACACCAACACACGCCCGTGCTTGCCGGCCCACTCTTCCGTCGCGAAATCCTGATCAACCCCCGCCCCCTGAAGCACTACCTGCTGCGGGCCGGCTATGTGCTCGCGCTGTTCGTGCTGATGTACACCGCTGGTCAGGCCACGATCGGCTGGCAGGCGCTGCGCGATGTCGGCGATGCGGCGAAGTTTGGCACCTTTCTCTTCAGTCTGTTTGCGATCGTGCAGCTGACGATTGTCATCGCCGCGTCGCTGCTGTTTGCTTCGGGCAGCGTGGCCCAGGAAAAGGACAAACGGACTCTCGTGCTGCTGCTGATGACGGACCTCAGCAGTTCCGAACTCGTCGTGGGCAAACTGCTGTCGGCGCTGCTGACGGTGTTCACGCTCATCGCGGTTTCCCTGCCCGTCTTCGCCCTGGTGCACATGCTGGGCGGCGTCTCTCTGACTCAGGTGCTGTGGGTGGAGCTGATCTGCGTGGCCGCGGCGCTCGCTGCCGGCGCCTGGGGCGTGCTGGTCGCATTCTGGAGGGAGAAAACGTTCCAGACGCTGGCGATCAGCGTCCTGGGGTCTGCACTTTTTCTCGGGCTGCTGGAACTCACGGCGGCGGCGGTTGGCACGAACACGGCATTCGGGCGGGGACTGGCCGCGCTCGATCCCTATCGCGCCATCTTCGCAGTCATCAATCCGCTGGCCGCCCAGCCGGGCGTGCAGACGCCGGCCGTCGGGGCGATGGCGCCCGTCGCCTGCCTTCTGGGGCTGGCGACCGCCCTGACTGCGTTCACCGTTTTTCGGGTGCGCGTCTGGAACCCGTCGCAGGCCGCCTTCGAGCAGGCAGCGACCGCCGCGGCCGAGGCTGAAAATGCCCCGACCGCCGCTCGCCGGGTGCATCGCAAAGTCTGGGATCTGCCGATCCTGTGGCGCGAAATCGGCACGCGGGCCTACGGCCGGAAAATGATTGTCATCAAGGCCGCTTATTTTCTTTTCGCCGGATTGGCGCTGCTGTTCCTCTACAACTCTCCGGAAAATGCCGGGCTGATCCTCGGCCTCATTTCCCGGGAAGGCTTTGCATTTGTGGCGGTCGGAATTCTGGCGCTGGTTCTGGTGAACGCCCAGGCGGTCACATCCATCACCTCCGAACGCGATGGCCAGACGATGGAACTGGTCATGGTCACCGAGGTCGGCTCCCGGGAATTCGTCCTCGGGAAGCTGGGCGGCATCCTGTTTAACATGAAGGAAGTGCTCGCCGTCCCGATCGGCTTCGTTCTCGCGGCCCTGAGTCGCGGTTCGCTGAGCGGCGAAAATGCCGTCTACGTCCTCCTCGGGCTGACGGTCCTGGCGCTCTTCGCAGCCATGCTTGGAATCCATCAGGGGCTCACCTACGAAGCATCCCGACAGGCAATCGCCCACAGCCTGGGAACCATGTTCTTCCTGTTCGTGGGCATCTTTGTCTGCATGATGCTGATCGTCGAAGCACGCTCCTCCTATTCGCTCCAGATTCTGCCATTCCTGGTCTTCATTCTCGGAGGCAGCCTCGGACTGTACGCCTCGCTGTCCCACAAGAACCCCTCCCCGGCCCTCATGCTGTCGGCCGGAATCCTTCCATTCTTCACGTTCTATTCGATCACGAACTACCTCGTGGGAAGCACGCTGGGCGTGTGCGCGGCCATTGTCGTTGCGTACGGAATTCCGATCGCGGCGATGTTCATTCCGGCCGCCAGTGGATACGACGTCGCCCTGGGCCGGTCGTCCGACAAGGGTTGACGACCGGGCAGGACGACCGGGTGGTCGCAGGCGGGGCCCGCCCCAGACGACCGGATTTGCCTGAAGAACCGGTTCTCGACCGCTCTTTCCGGCCTGCGGCGCACCGATGGCCGATAATCTGGGGACTTGCCCCCCCCAGCTCCGGCCGGCCGCGCGAAGAACCGCGCCGGCGCCAACTTTCGTTTGCCCCCCCTTTTCCGTAGCATTCGGCTACGAATCACCGTCCGCGTCGCCCCCCTTGCGGACACCCCGTTTTGATGCGAAAGCCAGAAGCCACATGTCGGTGAAGAACGCGTTCGGCGCTGCGACGGAACTGAAAACCAGCAGCGGGTCGTTGACCTATTTCAGCCTGCCCAAACTGGCGGCTCAGGGAATCGGCAACATCGAGTCCCTTCCTTACTCCATGCGGGTGCTTCTCGAAGCCTGCCTGCGGAACGTCGACGATTTCGTCGTGAACGAATCCGATGTCGTCTCCGTCGCCGGGTGGAACGCCAGGAAGCCCGGCGAAGTCGAGATCCCGTTCAAGCCCGGACGCGTCGTCCTGCAGGACTTCACCGGCGTCCCGGCCGTTGTCGACCTGGCTGCGCTGCGGGCCGCCATGGTGCGCATGGGAGGCGACCCGAAGAAGATCAATCCGCTGGTTCCCTGCGACTTGGTGATCGATCATAGCGTGCAGGTCGATGCGTTCGCGTCGTCCGACTCGCTGCAGATCAACCTCGATTACGAATTCGAGCGCAACCGGGAACGCTACCAGTTCCTGAAGTGGGGCCAGCAGGCGTTCCAGAATTTCCGTGTCGTTCCGCCGGCGACCGGAATCGTTCACCAGGTCAACCTCGAATATCTCGCGACCGGCGTTCTCAGGCAGCCTTACGGCAATGGAATGGCCGTCTATCCCGACTCGCTGGTCGGCACCGACAGCCATACCACGATGATCAACGGCCTGGGGGTTGTCGGCTGGGGCGTCGGCGGCATCGAGGCCGAGGCCGTCATGCTCGGCCAGCCGATTTATATGCTGCTGCCGGAAGTCGTGGGCTTCAAACTGACGGGCAGCCTGCAGGAAGGCGCCACCGCGACCGACCTGGTGCTCACCGTCACCCAGATGCTGCGCAAACACGGCGTGGTGGGGAAGTTTGTGGAATACTACGGAGCCGGCCTCGAACACCTGTCGCTGGCGGATCGCGCCACGATTGCCAACATGGCGCCCGAGTATGGCGCCACCATCGGCTTCTTCCCGGTTGATGCGGAGACGCTCCGCTTCATGGAGCGAACAGGCCGGCCGAAGGACCTGATCAACCTCGTCGAAGCGTACTACAAGGAACAGGGCCTGTTCCGCACGGAAACGTCGCCGGAACCGGTTTATTCTGCCACCCTGTCGCTCGATCTGGGCGATGTCGAGCCCTCGCTGGCAGGTCCGAAGCGTCCGCAGGACCGCATCACGCTGAAAGACATGAAGTCTTCGTGGCAGAAGGATCTCACCGGAGCGTTCGGCAAGAAAGCCGCCACCCCGCCGGTCGAGATCAGGGACTCCAACGGCATGGCCGGCAGCGCGATCTCCGATGGCGCAGTCGTCATCGCGGCGATCACCAGCTGCACAAACACCAGCAATCCCTCTGTCATGATTGGCGCCGGGCTGGTCGCCCGGAACGCTCGGAAGCGCGGACTGAAGCAGAAGCCGTGGGTCAAAACCTCGCTGGCCCCCGGAAGCCGGGTCGTGACCGACTACCTGCGCCGCGCGGGTCTCAACACCTACCTCGACGAACTGGGCTTCAACCTCGTCGGTTATGGCTGCACCACCTGCATCGGCAACAGCGGCCCCCTGCCCGAACCGGTCTCCAATGCCATCACCGAAGGCAATCTCGTGGCCTCGGCAGTGCTTTCCGGCAACCGGAACTTTGAGGGGCGCGTTCAGCCGCTGGTGAAGGCGAACTATCTTGCCAGCCCGCCGTTGGTCGTCGCATATGCCATCGCGGGAACGACCGACATTGACCTCGTCAAGGAGCCGCTCGGCCAGGACGACGCCGGGAACGACGTGTACCTGAAGGACATCTGGCCTTCGCAGCAGGAAATCGCGGACACCATGGCGGCTTCCATGTCGCCGGAGATGTTCGTGAATGAATACAGCCATGCTTCGGCGGGCCCGCCGGAGTGGCAGCAGGTTCAGGGGGGAACGGGCGACCTGTACACCTGGGACGAGGCCAGCACCTACATCCACGAGCCCCCCTTCTTCGTCGACATGCCGAAGGTTCCCGGGGCGATCCAGCCGATCACCGGGGCCCGGGTGCTCGTTAGCGTGGGGGACTCGGTCACGACCGACCACATCAGTCCCGCCGGCAACATCAAGAAGGAATCGCCCGCGGGCGAGTATCTGCAGTCGCGTGGCGTGAAGCCGGCCGATTTCAACAGCTATGGCGCCCGCCGCGGCGACGACCGTGTCATGACGCGCGGCACGTTCGCCAACATCCGACTGAGGAATCTGCTCGTTCCGGGCAGTGAAGGGAACGTGACGGTCTACTTCCCGACCAATCAGCAGATGTCGATCTTCGATGCCTCGCTGCAGTACAGGGAGGCCCATACGCCGCTGGTCGTGCTGGCCGGCAAGGAATATGGCACGGGCTCCTCCCGGGACTGGGCGGCCAAAGGAACCTACCTGCTGGGGGTGCGCTGCGTCATCGCCGAGAGCTTTGAACGCATCCACCGCTCAAACCTGGTCGGCATGGGAGTGCTGCCGCTGCAGTATCGCCCCGGCGAATCGCGGGAGACGCTCGACCTGGACGGCACGGAAGTATTTGAGGTCGCCCTCGATGACGCGCTGAAGCCGCGGCAGGCCGTCGAGGTCACCGCCCGCAAATCGAATGGCGAGGAAGTCCACTTTGTGACGACCTGCCGGATCGATACCCCGGTGGAGGTCGAGTACTACCGGCACGGAGGAATTCTCCACAAGGTGCTGCGGGACCTGGTCAAGGGGTGAGACGGTCGGGGTCGCGCGCCGGGCGTTGCCGCCGAAATCACGGAACTTCTGGCTCGTCGACGATCTGTCGCGGTTCAGGGGGGGACCAAATTCGCGGCCATGGCGTCCGCCGCTTCCGCTTCTTCCCGGCTGATCAGTCCATCGCCGTTCGTGTCGATTGCGTCGAATTTCGTCCGCGGGCCCAGAAACTCGCGCCAGCTGATGTCGTGATCCCGGTTGCGGTCCATGCGCTGAAACCACAGCGGCCCCGTACGGGCCGTCCCGCGGACTCCCGCAGTCGTGCCCGACATCGACAAGGCAGGCCGGCCTTCGTCCAGTCCCTGCGGCGCGGAAAACGCCAGCGACAGCCTGAATTCGCTGACAAAATCTCCGGGATCGAAAACACCGTTCCGGTTGCGGTCGAGCGGAGCGAGTCGTTCCTCGAGCGTCGCCATTTCGCGGATGGTCAGTCGGTTGGACCGGTCGGCATCCATCAGCTGGAACAGGCTTGTGACATCGTCGCTGAACGTCATGACCACCCGGGTCTGCGACAGCCGGCTCATTTCGGCGAAGTACGCCCGAATTTCATCGGGATAGAGCATGCCGTCCTGGTTCAGGTCGACCGCAGCGAACGGCGTTCCTGCAGAGATTCCGGCGAACTCCTCTTCCGTCAGGTATCCCTTCTGGGCCGTGTCGCGGCGCCGGGCCTCGATCACCATGAACCGCGCGGCGTCGATCGCCGAGTTTCGGTTGTCCGCCACCGAGACCTCCAGGGGAACGTCGTCGATGCCGGCCGACCATCGCGACCGGGAAGCGGTCTTCTGGATCTTCACGCGAGGAGTCCGCTGCGTTTCGACCATCACCGCCGGGGGCAGGCCGCCGCTGCGCCACTGAGCGCGAATCTGCAGGTCCGCGCGGGCTCCCCCGATCCAGGCCGCGAGTTCCGGGGCCGACAGTCGGCCGTCCCCATCCTGGTCAAACCGGACAGCCTCGGCCCGGGACAGCCCGCAGTGTTGCAGCTCGACTCCGTCTTCGTCGCCAGATCCCTTCCTGATTTCTTCGACAGCGCTCGCAATTGCGGCGTCGCTGTCCGCCAGAAAGATGCGCACTCCCCTGCCCGACTGTTCCGCTTCGGCCCGCATGGCCTGCCGGACAGACTGCGGGAACGGCTGCAGTTCCCCGACGCTCAGCGATTCATCATCGTCCAGATCGTAACGCGACAGCAGACGGCTCGATTGGACGACTTCCTCGACCGACAACACACCATCGCCATTCACATCTAGGACATCGAGCAGCCTGACAGACTGATCGAGTCGGGGCGGCTTGATCTCGACGGCGAACTCCGGACCAAGCTGGTCGTCGATGTATCTGCGCAACCCGGCGGAAGTCAGATTCCCGTCGGTCAGGAAGCTCTGCACCGGCTGCCCGCTTCCTCCGCCGGCGCGCCGAAAAGCCGGGACCAGCGCCTGTTCGACAGGCTCCAGCAGGCCCGACTGATCGGCATCGAGACGCTTGAACAGGGAGTCGCAGAACTCGGCCCGGACCTGACCGATCGACTGCGCGCCGGTCTCCAGACGGACATCCAGCAACACGGGTCCCGACGGCGCCAGCAGAACGACCCGATGGCCGCCGGCAGCAGCAGCAGCATCTTCGGCGGCCTGCAGACCGGCGATGATGAGAGCGCAGAATGGGATCATCAGCATCCAGCCAATCCCCCGGCGGGTGCGAATGCGGTGAAACATATGGCGGTCCTCCAGCGCGCGGCTCACCCCGTGGACGATGCTGCCCGCTCGTCATACGCCCGGCAGTCATGCTGTGTTGGATTGTGTCGCGCGGGATCGGCGGCGAACAGCCCGCGCGGCCGTCAGTCGAGACGGTCCGCCGGCTCGCAGCCCGCTTTCTTCAGCAGATTGTGGGTGATCCGCTGCACCCGCGCATCAGGCCCATGCGGACGGCTCCAGTGCGACCAGGGCAACGTATGGCCCGGCGGCATGCTCAGACCCTGGCACCAGAAGATCGTGGCCGCATTGAACACGTAATTGTTCTTCGGCCCCGGATAAATCGTCGCCGCCCAGTGCGAGGGAGTCACCCCGCCGACCCAGGCGCGCCCCGACGCGACCACTTCGAGCCCCGGAAGATCCGCTGGACCTCCGTGATACTCCCATCCGACAAGGCCCGGAATTCGATCTCCCTGCTTCAGGCCGGTTCCCGCGAAGATCCAGTGGTCTGGCTTTGAGATCGTCCAGTCGCCGCCGCCGTTGATCGGACGGGTATTGCCCGCCCCCATCAGCAGGCTCTCGTCGGGACCATGTTCGGGAAACGGGCCGAAGAGTTTCTGTCGGTCCTGCGCATAGTCGCGTTCCCCGCCATACGGGCCGCCGCGAAAAATAATGCGGTTAGGCTGCCCCGTGCTGGCGGGGCGGAACGGCGTGACCCAGCAGATGGAATTTCCGGACAGAAACAGCAGGTTCACGCCGGCATCCCGCAGCCGGGTGACGCTCTCGAACTGGCGCAGGTCCCAGTATTCATCGTGCCCCACGCTGATGAATGCCTTGCACTTCAGGCCGCGTTCAGGAGTCAGCAGGTCGCTGTTGGAGCAGTAACTGACATCGTACCCGTGCTGCTCCAGAAAATACGAAAGCGGCTGTTCAAACGACAGGAACTCTCCCGAGCCAACCGACTGCGGATCATTCACAATGCCCAGATACTGCGACTGCCGGCCGTACGGGCGGTCGAAGCTGACATCCGCCCAGGGCCCCTGGACCCCTTTCGGATGCGTATACAGTGAATAGTTCGACGGCCAGCGGTTATAGGCCTGCCAGGTGTTGTCCGAACACTGGAAGAGAATGTCGGCCGGCCGGTCATCCCGCACGATGAAGATCACGTAGCTCTGCCAGTAGGGAGTCGCCTCGTCCTCGGGCAGCGTGGTCAGCCGGCCGAGATAAACGCCGCTCAGCCAGTCGTCCGGAATCGTGAGCGTCGTCGACAGTGTCCAGCGACACTCATGGAGGTTCTTCTCACCAGGCTGGGGAACTGTCTGAACGCTCCCCTGCAGCGGGCCGATGTCCTGCATCAGCCGGGCGCCCTTGCCGCCGTAGTAGCCGGTGCGGAAAACCTCGAGCTTGTACTTCGCAGGCGGATCCGTCGAGACAAAGATGTCGAGCGATTCGCCGGCCTGCACGCTTTGCCTGGAGCAATACCCTTCGATGGCGGGCGATCGCATGCCGTCCGTTCGATCCAGGCGGACTCGCGTGAGTTGCCAGTCGTCCGCACCGGGTTTCGCGTTCTCCTCGCGAATTCGCGGCGACTCAGCAACGGCGGCTGGCGCGGCGATCATCCCCGCCAGTACACACAACAAGCGAGCAAAGCGACTGGGACGCAGCATGACGTTTCTCAGACCTCCGAGCATTCCCGACCCCTTCAGCCCGCTTCCGAGCGTTCACCGTGGCTCAGTTCAGCCCGAACTCCTTGATCTTCCGGTACAGCGTTCGTTCACCAATCCCGAGCAGGCTGGCGGCTTCTTCCCGCTTGCCGCCCGTCAGGCTCAGCGCCTGGGTGATGTAGTACTTCTCAACCTCGTCCATCGGCCGGCCAATCAGGAAATCGGCCCCGTTCACGCCCGGCGGCTGCCCTTCCACGCCGGCCGCCGCGAATGGTCGGATCTCATCGGGCAGGTCGTCGATATCGAGCTGTCCATCGGAATCGAGGGCGATCATGCCCTCCACGACGTTTCGCAATTGTCGAATGTTTCCCGGCCAGTCATACGACATCAGCGCCTGCCGTGCGGCCCGTGACAATCCCGTGACCTCCCGCCCGTAACGCTGCGAGAATTCCTTGACGAAGTGGTCCACCAGCAGCGGAATATCGGCCCGTCGGTCGCGCAGCGGAGGAAGCGAGATCGACACCACGCTCAAGCGGTAATAAAGATCGCGACGGAAAGTTCCCTTCTCCATCGCCCCTTTCAGATCGGCGTTCGTCGCTGCCACAAGCCGCACGTTGATCGGCTTTTCTTCGTTCGATCCCAGACGCGTAATCTTGCGATCTTCCAGCACCCGGAGGAGCTTGATCTGTGTCTCCATCGGCATCTCGCCGACTTCATCCAGAAACAGCGTGCCCCCGTTCGCATATTCGAACTTCCCGATCCGCTTCGTCGCCGCCCCGGTGAACGCGCCCTGCTCATGCCCGAACAGCTCGCTTTCGAGAATGCTCTCCGGCAGCGCGGAAATATTCAGCGGAACAAACGGTTTATTCTTCCGGGGCGAATTCTGATGCAGCGCCCGTGCAACGAGCTCCTTGCCAGTCCCGCTTTCACCCAGAATCAGCACGGACGCTTCCGTCGGAGCCAGCGCCCGCAACTGGTCGATCACCCGCAGCATGGCCGGGCTGTTGCCAATCACCCCTTCAAACCCGAACCGCTCATCCAGTCGGCTGGCCAGCGCGGCATTCCGGCGGATCAGCCGGATTCGTGAGGCGGCCTTCTCCACCGCCGTACGCAGCTCCTGAATATCCAACGGTTTGGTCAGGTAAGTGTAGGCCCCCCCCTGCATGGCGGTGACGGCCGAATGGATCGAACTGTGACCGGTGAGTACGATCACTTCCGCTTCCGGAAGTTCCTCCTTGGCCTTCCGCAGAATCATCAGGCCGTCGACATCCTCCATGCGCAGGTCGGTGATCACGATATCGAAGTTTTCCGCTTCGATTTTCTCGATCCCCTGCTGGCCCGATCCGGCGATCGTGCACTCGCAGCCAACTCGCTCCAGGCTTTCGGCGACGGCGTGCGCATGCGCCTCGTCGTCGTCGACGATCAGCACGCTGATCGTCACGTTTGGCAGGTCGGCTTCGACGGCGGGGTTTGGGAGAGACACGGGCGCTGGGGCAAAGGCGACGGCGCGAAAACGGCCATGAACCACATCGGGCCGCCACAATACCACGGACTCCGCCGGGTGACGAATCACCGCGCCATCGGTTTTGATCTTTCCGGATTTCGCGTTTTCGCTCTAGAAACCTCACTCCATGACCGACACGCCGCAGACCAGTTCCGGGCCGTCGCCGCGGCCTGCGGCGCGCGCCGTCCATATTCCTGTCCTGCTCAGGGAAACGCTCGCCGCGCTCGACCTGCACCCGGGAATGACGGTCGTGGACGGCACCGTCGGCGCCGCCGGTCACAGCAGAAAAATCATTGAAGCGATCCGCCCCGGCGGGACGCTCATCGGGCTCGATCGCGATCCGATGATGCTCCGGCTGGCGGCGGAAAACATGAGCGATGCGGCCGATGTTGTCCTCAGACAATGCAGTTATGCGGAACTTGACGCCGTCCTTGACGAACTCAGTCTGCCCGTGGTCGATCGCATCCTCGTCGACCTCGGACTGTCGTCCGATCAGCTCGCCGATCGCCAGCGGGGATTCGGCTTCAAGGCCGGCGGACCTCTCGATCTCCGATTCGATGTCCGCCACGGGCAGCCGGCTGCGGAATTGCTGCGAACCGCCGATGTGCAGCGCATCACCGACATTCTGCGCGACTTCGGCGAGGAGCCGAACGCTCACCGGATCGCCCATGCAATCGTTCAGTTGCGGGCCAGCCAGCGGATCGAAACAGCCGAGCAACTCGCCCGGCTGGTCGAACAGGTCTCGCCGGCCGGTCGCGGCGGGACGCATCCCGCCACGCGCGTGTTCCAGGCGCTGCGCATCGCCGTCAACGAAGAACTCGAACAGCTCCAGCGCCTGCTTCACGACGTGGCGCCGCGCCGGCTTTGCCCCGGCGGGCGACTCGTGGTGATTTCGTTTCATTCGCTGGAAGACCGATACGTCAAGGAAGCCTTTCGGGAGACAGAGCGATGGGATCCGCTCACGAAGAAACCGGTCACGGCCACGCCGACCGAAGAACGCCTCAATCCCCGGTCAAGATCGGCGAAGCTGCGGTTCGCCGCCCGGCGGTAACGCCCCGGCACGAACCGCTCGACGCATCCGGCGGGGCCTTGCCTCCCCGGACGCACTTCGACTCGCAGCAATGGCTGTCATCCCGGCAGTCGTCCGGCCGTGCCGCGTGGATGAAGCGCGGCGGGGCCGTGCTGGTCACCGGCATGCTGGGAGCCTTGGGCTGGGTCGGGTCACAGCAGTTTTCGGCATCTCCCGCATTCGAATCCGACGGGGTCGACGAGGCTCTCGTGTTCGAAGGCGAGACGACGGAGTCGCTGGAAGTCCCCCCTCTGAGGGCGCCGCGACAGACGATGCAGTTGGCAGATGCAACGGGAACGCGCGACGTTTCGCCCTTCGAAACGTCCCCGGCGGCGTTCCGTCGCGAACCAGCCCGGCGCTCGCAGGAATCGGACGTCCTGGACCACTCCGTCGAGACCGAACCCGCGAATCCGTTTGCGGCCTTTGCGCGGCCTGCTGCTCCGGCGGAACGGGATATCGAGCCGCCTGCAGCCCGGAAGCCGAGCTTCGGCCGGGCCGATACTGGCGTGGTGACGCTCGCGTCGAACGAGACGGGCGCCCACCGGGATGACGCCGCGACGCTGATGCTTGACGGTCCGGCCCGGCCCGAGGCCATCGCGGTGCGAAGCATGCAGCAGGAGCCACACGAGCCGGCCGCCAGCGCACCGGTCGCCATCGATGACGACCCGTTTGCCGCGTTCGCCGCAGCGCCCCCGATGTCGCCCGAACGCCACTCCGCGCCTGGAACGTTCGACCCTCCCGTCCACCGCGAACCGGCGCCGTTCAATTCGACGCCGTTCAATTCAGCACAGCGGAATTCCGCACAATACGAGCCAGCGCAGTACGAACCGACAACGTTTGATCCGGCATCGTACGAACCGGCGCAGTACGAACCGGTTCCGGTCGAAACGCAATGGTCGGCGGAACCGGCCCCGCCCGAGGTGACGCCCGCCCAGTTTCAGCTTGAGCCAGCGCCGCTGCAGACGGGAGGCGGCATTGAAGTCGTCGCCCGGCCGATCGAACCTGTCCCGCAATTCGAAGCGACTGCTGCGAGCACGTCGCCGTACGCGGGCGGCGACTGGTCCGGGTTCGATCATCAGCCGGCAGCCGCCGAGCCCGCGCAGCCGCGGGGATCGGGTCGGAGTCCCTACTCTCCCGCGACCAGTCGGGTGCAGCCGAGTCGCTTTCAGGTCCCCCAGCCCGCGGGTGAAGCAGCTGATCCTGGTGATGAGCAGCTGCACGTCGTTCAGCAGGGAGAAACGTACTGGAGCATTGCCCGGCAGCACTATGGCGAGGCCCGATACTTCCAGGCTCTCGCCGAATACAACAAGCCGCGCATTTCCGAGCAGACCGCGCTGAAGCCCGGCATGAAAGTGCTGGTGCCATCCGCAGAAACGCTCGACGCCCGGTTTGGCCGCCTGATGCAGGCCAGCGGACAGGCGAAACCGCCGGCGAAACCGCTCGCAGGACTGCGCTTCGATGCCCAGGGACAGCCGTTCTATGTCGTCGGCGAAGGGGACACGCTGGGCGACATCGCCCGGCGCTATCTGGGCAGGACGCTCCGGTCAGAGGAGATTTACCGGTTGAATGAGGAACAGCTGCCAAACCCGAACCGCCTTAAAGCCGGCATGACTCTCGTGATGCCGGCGGACGCGGCGGAAACTCCGGCAACGGGTTCCCGCCCGGGCGGCCGATAACAGGACAGGCGTCGTCGCGACTGGACGCACACGCCGCATCCACCGGTGGCGAGCGCCCTGCCGCTCACCGTGCCCGAGAAGCACGGGAGATGACGCCGATGACCTCCGGAAGCCATTCACGATCGACCGCCGGCGTGCACCTCGTCCGTTTCGGGGCGGCCATTGCAATTCTGGTGGCGGTGGCGCTGGTCGGCGTGGCGCTCGAGCAGCGCAGCCTTGAACTCTCCCGGCAGCACAGTCTTCAGACCTTTCGGATCGACCGGCTGCGTCACGAGGCGGAAACGCTGCGACTGCGGATTGAAGAACTGCAGACGCCGCAGCGGTTGCTCGAGGCGACCGGCGCCCGGCCCGACTCGCAATCGGCGGCGCGGACGGCGGAAGGGGGACGGGGCCGCCGGTGACGACGCTGCGTCAACAGGCACGGTCATCGCGGCTCCGCAGCGATCTGCTCGCGTGCGGGCTGATTGCCCTGTGGGGCGTGATCGCATTTCGGCTCATTTCGGTGCAGGGTTTCGGCAATGTGGCGTCGCAGCGGGCGGCACGGCGGCAGCATGCGTTTGTCGAACTCCTCTCCGCCCGCCCCGGCGACATCTCCGACCGCGCCGGCCGACTCCTCGCCACCTCGGCTCAGGTGGAAAGCCTCGCCATCGATCCGGCGGCGATTGAGGAACCGGCCCGGATCGCGATGTTGCTGGCGAACGCACTCGGAATCGATGCCGAAACGCTGACGGCACGCATCGTGGCCGCTCATGACAAACGGTTCCTCTGGGTCAAACGGCGACTGACGGCCGACGAGGCCGACGCCGTGCGGGCGCTGCGCCTGTCACCCGAACTCTGGCATTTCCGGACGGAATACTCGCGACTGTCGCCACAAGGGTCGCTGGCGGCTCATGTGCTCGGCCAGCGCGACATCGACAATCGCGGCCGCGGAGGGGTCGAAGAAGGATTGGAAACGCTCCTTCTCGGAAAGGACGGCGAACGCACGCTGCTGCGTGATGCCCGCGGCTATGTGATCGGCGTGGACAGCTCGAAGACCATCGAACCGGTGCATGGCAGCAGCGTACGACTGACGATCGACTCGCTGCTGCAGATGCAGGTTGAACAGCGGCTTACGGAACTCATGATGGAATGCCAGCCGCTGGGCGCGTGCGCAATCGTCCTGGATCCAAAGACAGGAGAAGTGCTCGCGATGGCGTCACGGCCAGAGATGCCATTGCTCAAAACCCCGGCTTCTCGAATCGACCACGGGGCTACGAATGCAGCCGAGAATGGCATGGAGACGGAGAAGCCGGGGTTTTTGGAGGCTGGATTCAAGAGTGAACCGACGGCGAGCGCCTCGCCGCTGACGGAATCGACAGACTCGTCCGCCAACGGCTGGCGGAACCATGCGATTGCTTCGATGTTCGAGCCCGGATCGACCTTCAAGCCGTTCATCGTCGCGGCGGCGATTGACCGTGGTGTCGTGGAGCCGCATGAAGAATTCCACTGCGGGCACGGCGCCTACCGCATGGGCCGGCGGGTGCTTCACGACCATCACAGTTACGGGGTGCTCAGCGTCACGGACATCCTCGTGAAGTCGAGCAACATCGGTATGGCGAAGATTGGTGAACGGCTCGAGAACGAGGGACTGTTTGCGGCGGCGACAGCCTTCGGCTTCGGCCGGCCGACCGGAATCGAACTGCCCGGAGAACTCCCCGGTCAGCTCAACCCGTTTGCCAAGTGGACCAGCTATTCCACCGGCTCGATTCCGATGGGACAGGAAATCGCGACGACGCCCCTGCAGATTGCGGCGGCGCATGCCGCGCTGGCCAACCACGGTCGCTACCTGACGCCGCACCTGCTGCTGCAGATCGAGGGAAGTGGCCATGAGAAACCGCCGGTCATCGGACGCGACCTGGTGACGCGTGAGACGGCCGACTGGCTCGTGACCGGCCCGATGCTCGAAGTCGTTACGCGCGGAACCGGCAAGAAGGCACAGATCCCGGGCTATACGGTGTTCGGCAAAACCGGAACGGCCCAGAAGCTCGATCCGAAAACCGGCCGCTATTCCCATTCGAGGCACATCGGATCGTTCGTCTGCGGAGCGCCGGCAAGCGATCCACAGGCCATCGTCCTGCTGGCCGTGGATGAACCGACCACGGGGCCAAGCACCTACGGCGGCATCGTGGCCGCACCCGCGGCGGCGGACATCCTGAAGTTGACGCTCGATTATCTCGGCGTCGCGCCCGATAAGCCGGAGGAGCTGGAAGTGAAGGCGAAGCGGCGCAGGTAGCGGTGCCGGGCTCTGTACTCCGCGACGAGACCTGCATGTGGAATCGACCAGTCTGGTTGCTTGATTGGCGCTCCGTCTTCACACTGCGTGGATCAAGTCCCGGAGTCATCAGGAGCCGCGAATGAATGCCCGCAGATCGCGAGCCTGGTCAATGGCGACATTCATTGTTCTCTGCTGTACGTCTGTCATTGCGAGCGACATTCGAGCCGAACTGGAGGAGATCCGTAATGGGTATCTCGCAAATCGGTCCGCGTTCTCACACGGCATGTGTCGGTATACATACACGATCGCCAGCGCCGATTCCGAAGCGGATGCTTTACAGGGAAAAAGGAACGACCGGCGACCAGCGATCTCCCGCGAAAGCACGCTGTTCTTTGACGGTGATGCATACACCATCAAAGTCGCCCCGGATGCTGCAGCGGTCCGGCGAGCGATTGAAGAGGACCAAGGACTCATTGTGCCGATCACGATCGCATGCAAAGGCGGCTACGCGATCGATCATGATGGACTCATCAATAACGCGATCCTTCACGGACCTGGCAGTTTTCGGCTGACGGTCAGGTATCATCCGTACAATTTGGCGGCAGATGCTGATACCAGCCCAGCCAAGTCGATTGAGTATGCCGCATCTCGTGAGTTCGAACTGGCCGATTTTCGTGTTGAACGGGACGTCATTCGCGATGGGCATGCGTATGTCAAACTTAGTTTGACTGCCGATTACAATTCTCGTGAGAAAATCTGCTGGATTGATCCAAATCGTGGGTACCTCCCATTTGTCACTGAGTACGTGCATCACAAGACAGGCGAATTCGCCGGTCGAATGTTTCTGTTGAAGGTCCATGAAGAACGGGGAGCCTTTTTTCCACTACATGCGATCCATGTCATCCCCCGTCGCCAGCAGAATGGAACAAGCTACAGCGAAGTGCGCGAGATGAAGGTTTCGCAACTGGACCTCTCGTATCAGCCCACTGCAGAAGATCTCACGATACGACTCTCCAAGCACACTCAGTACTCCGATGGGATCAATCCGAACACTGCTAAGTCGCTCTTTCGAGAGGGGACGGCCGAGTACGCACCGGTGTCCGTCAACGACATTGAGGGTATTTTCAACCAGCTTCAGGCGCTGGCAGTGGAGCGAGCGAAGGAGGATGCTCAACGTCGAAAGTAACGATTTCGGCTTTTTCGCAGAGGTCAGGTAGCCCACGACTAAAGGGTCGTCGGCCGTGGTAGTAGCCAAAGGCGATCACACAGTCGGCTGCTGCTGCGTCACGCAGTGAATCGCCCCCAGCCCCCACACGAGCTTCGTGCAGTCGATGCCGAGCACAAGCCGATCCGGAAACAGTCGCTGCAGTGTTTCGAGCGCCACCGTGTCCTGTTTGCAGCGGTAGGTCGGCACGAGCACGCGGCGGTTGGCGATGTAGAAGTTCGCGTAGCTCGCCGGCAGCCGCTGGCCTTCGAATTCCACCGGGGACGGCATCGGCAGCGTCACGACGTTCAGCGGCCGGTCATCCTGGTCTTTCATTGTCTTCAGCCGCGCCAGATTCTCGGCCAGCGGCTTGTAGTTCTCGTCGTCGGTGTCGTCTTCGACAACGGTTACCACCGTGTCGGCATTCACGAAGCGCGTCAGGTCGTCGATGTGACCATCCGTGTCGTCGCCAACGATGCCGTCCCCCAGCCACAGGAAGTGAAGGACACCCAGGTAGTCGCGCAGGTAGCCTTCGATTTGCTCTTTGGTCAGGTGGGGGTTCCGGTTGGGGTTCAGCAGGCAGGCTTCCGTCGTCATCAGCGTGCCACGGCCGTTGACATCGATGGAGCCCCCTTCCATCACGATGCCCGGTTCAAATCGCGGGTCGCCGAACTCAGCTGCGATCCGGCCCGGAATCGTGTTGTCGAGGTCGTAGGGAGGGTATTTGTCCCCCCAGGCGTTGTACTTCCAGTCGGTGATGGCCCGCTGGCGACGCCCATCCTGCTCACGAACGACATAAATCGGCCCGTGGTCGCGACACCAGGCGTCGTTCGTCGGGTTGTGGTGGAAGCTGACGGCCGGAGTGTTCACACCGGCCTGTTCAAGAAGCGTGCGGACCTTGGTTTCCATCTCCGGGCCGGCGACGTTGATCCGCACCTTTTCCGATTCCGCGAGGAACCGCGTGATTTCGACAAACACGCCGGGCACTTCGTCAAAGGCGCCGGGCCAGCTTTCCAGTTTGTGCGGCCACGACAGCCAGGTCCCTTCATGGGGTTCCCATTCGGCGGGCATGCGGTAACCGAGTGCAGCGGGAGTTTGTGACATCAGCGAGTTCAGGCCGGGCGAATATGACGGGGACGGGGGGCATTGTAGCGCGGGCGGGTGGCGAGGAAAGCGGCGGCGGGCGACCGGCGTCAGAGACCGGGCAATCCGAATTGCCGCCACAACCGGAACAGGGAGACCAGCGCCGGTCGCGCCAACCTGTCCCGGTGATTTCCGGCGACAGCAATGTGGTGAGGAATCGACAGTCTGGGCAATTTCGCGACTTAGAGTTGAGTGTTCCGCCTGAACACAGGCCGTTGCCCGGCTTCTGCGCATTGCGCGGACGACTCCTGACCAGTCCTCATGGCGTACTTCCTGTTCCTGCTGGCCAACGCCGCGCTGTTTGTTCGCCCCGCCGAGCTGTTTCCGGCGTTGGGGAACATTCAGATTTATCTGTATTTGATCATCGCCGCGATCGTGGCGGGCATTGGCGGCATCTGGAACCAGTGCCGCGTCGACACGCTGCTGCAGCAGCCGATCAATCTTTGCATGCTGGGGCTCACTGCGTCGATCGCCACCTCACACCTCACCAACGGGGCGGTTGCCCTGGCGGCCGAGGGCGTGTTCAACATGGTGAAGGTGCTGCTGTACTTTCTGCTGCTGGTGTCGGTGGTGAACTCCGTCCCCCGGCTGCGTCAGTTTCTGCAGCTCACGGTGGTCTGCTCCTCGGCGATGGTGCTGCTGAGCGTGATCGACTACCACGACTTCGTGGCCGAATGGTCGAATCGCGCGGACCTGTTTGACGTCCGCGAAGTCGAGAAGGACCTGCCGGACACCGCTCCGAAGATCCTGCGGCATGTGACCGACCTGCATGGCGAAACGCCGGACGGCCAGCCCATCTGGGTGTTCCGCCTCCGTGGGCTGGGGATGTTCCACGATCCGAACGACCTGGCGTCGCTGGCGGCGGTCGCATCGGTGATTTCGCTGTATTTCCTCACGGATCCGCGTTCTGCAGGCGTGCGCTTCCTCTGGCTGGCGCCGCTGGCCCTCATGACGCATGCCGTGCTGATGACGCACTCCCGCGGCGGCATCCTCGCCTTTGGCGTCGCCTGCATGGCCTGGATCGCCGTGAAGTACGGCGGCAAGGTCGCCATGACAATCGGCCTGATGGGGCTGGCCGCCGTGCCCGTCGCGCTGGGGCGGCAGGGAAACATGGAAATCTCCGGCGGCACCGGCCAGCAGCGCATTCAGCTGTGGGCCGATGGACTGGCCCAGCTGAAGTCGATGCGCATGCCGTTCGGCATCGGCGAAAACCGGTATCACGAAATCGCCGGCCTGGCCGCTCACAACTCCTATGTGCACGCCTATGTCGAACTCGGGTTCCTCGGTGGAACGATGTTTTTCGGCTGCTTCCTGTTCGCGGCCTGGTCGTTCTACCGCATCAAGCGCGACCGCATTGAAATCCTCGACCCCGAATTGCGCCGGATGATGCCTTACATCGCGGGCATGCTGGCGGGCTGGTGCACCGGCATGGCGACGCTGTCGCGCTGCTATGTGCCGCCCACGTACATGATCGTCGGAGTCGCCGCCGTGTTCATCAATCTGGCCGGTTTCCATCGACGCCGGCCGCAACCGATCATCGCACTCAACAATCTCGTCGCACAGAGGTGGGTGCTGTGCAGCGTGGGCATGCTGGCGTGCTGCTTTGCATTCGTCCGGATGTTCGTGAGGTTCGGGTAGGCTCATGAGCAGCGAAACACCGCAGATCAGCGTTGTCATGCCGGCGTACAACTCGGCTGGTTTTGTGCGCCGGGCGATTGAAAGCGTCTGGGCTCAATCGTCGCCTCCGCTCGAACTGATCGTTGTCGACGACGGTTCTCAGGATGACACCGCCGCCGTGGCTGCGGGGGTCGATCGGCGGACCGTCGTCATTCGCCAGGCGAACGGCGGCCCGGGCGCGGCCCGCAACCGCGGAGTCCGGGAAGCGCGCGGAAACTGGATCGCATTCATCGACGCTGACGACGCCTGGCGGCCTCACAAACTCGAATGCCAGCGGCCGCACATGCTGCGCCCGGAAATTGATGTGGTGTTCAGCCATGTCGTCGATCCGCTGGAACGCGACACTCCGCTCGGCGACATCACCTTCGACGACCTGTGGCGCCATAACTATGTGGGGCTGTCGACGTCGGTCGTCCGCCGCGAGGCATTTGAACGCATCGGCGGGTTCGACGAAGACCGGGCAGTGCTCGGGATTGAGGATTACAACCTGTGGTTGCGCATGGCGTCGCGCGGCGCCCGGTTCGCGTTCGTCCAGGAAGAACTGGTGGAGTACACGCCGGCTCCGGGCAACCTGTCGTCGAACTACTGGAAGATCGCGCAGTCTGCCGCCTGCAACGCCGAGAAGGTCGCTGAGTTCAGCGGGATGGATCCGAAACGGTTGCGCGCCAAACTCGCGTCGATCTACGAGGAATACGCCATCGCCCTGCTCTATGCACGCGACCTGAAGGGGGCACGCACCTATTTCCGCGAGTCACTCCGGCAACAGCCCGATCGCAGGAATGCAGTGCGCTGGCTGACCACCTTTGCGCCCCGCGCGGTGCTCGACTTCCGCCGCAATCTCGTCCGCACATTTTCTCAGTTCCTCTCATGACCGATTCGTTCACTGCCTCCGCCGCACATCCGCTCGCCGCGAACGACCCGGCAAGCGGTTTGGAGCTGCGCGCCTGGAGCGGAGCTGATCTCGACGCGGGACTGCAGGAGTGGCGGGCGCTAGAGGCCCGGCTCGGCGACGCCCCTCTCATGGCCTCGCACCTGTGGACCGCGACCTGGCTGCGCGTGTACCGCGATCTTGTTCCATCCACGATCCTGACCGTCGCCGTCCAGGGACAGACCGTCGGAGCGGTGCTCGTGACTAGGGGAGTGGCGCAAAAAGCGGGGCCAGTTCCGTTGAGAACCCTGCACATTGGCACCGCTGGCGAACCGCTGGGGCAGTCGGTCTGCGTGGAATACAACGCGCTGCTGGTCGAGCGTGCCCATCGCTCGGCGCTGATCGCGGCCGTGCAGTCATGGATTGGCGCCCGGCGCGGCGTGGACGAAGTTCGGCTCGATGGCTGGTCGGCCGATGCGGCCAGCGACTGGAACTGGCCCGCTGCTCCTCACGAAACCCGGCTGCGAGACTGCAAGTATTTCGATCTGACGAAAGTGCAGGCCGCGCAGGTGGAGCCCGTCGACCTGCTGGGCCGGAGCACCCGCCAGAATCTGCGACGACTGCTGCGGAAATACGAGAGTCTTGAGACGACGTGGGCGGAATCGCTGGAAGAGGCCGACGACATTTTCAACGAGTTGATCCAGCTTCATCAGGCACGCTGGACCGCGACCGGCGAAGCGGGCGCCTTCGCCAGCCCGCGATTCGAGTCATTTCAGCGACAACTCATGATTCAGGGGTTTGATGACCGGCGGGTCGTCCTCTTCCGGGCTCGTCACCAGGACCGCACGGTCGGGTGTCTCATGCTGTTGGTCGATCGCGGGCGGCTCCTCGACTACCTGTCGGGCTTCGCCCCGTTTGAGGAGAAGCCGAGCCCCGGACTGGTGACCCACTACCTCTGTCTGTCGGAGGCGGCACGGCGTGGTTTCCACGCCTACGACTTCCTCGTGGGGGACAAACGCCACAAGGACAACCTCTCGACCGACGTCCAGCAACTGGCGTGGGCGACCTGGCGGCGACCGACCGTTCGCAACCGGGCGATCGATCTGCTGAAAGCGATCCGCAAGTGGCGAAGCGCCTCGCAGCCCGCCTGCGTTGCGAATGCCGCCAGTTCCGGAGCTGCCGGTTCGCCGGCGGCTGTTGTGGATGAGATGACAGAACCAATGACCGTAGCGACTGAGCGCTCATGACGACCGCCCTGCTGAATTCGCCCCCTCGCCTCACCTCTCCCGCTGACTCCGCGGCGGGGGCGTCGAAACTGCGCGCCGCAAACCGGCCGATTCACATCTGCCACGTCAGCATGACGCTGCGAACGGGGGGGCTGGAGCGTCTGCTGGTCGAGTTCGGACGGTTGTCGAATCGTGACCGCTACCTGCTGGAGTTCGTCTCGCTGACCGACGCCGGCCCGCCGGCGGATGACCTGCGGGCCCTCGGCATCCATGTGCGGTCGCTGGGGTTCCCGAACATCAGCAAGTGGGGCGTCTACCGGGCGCTGAAAAAGCTGTTCCGCGAGCGGGCCATCGATCTTGTGCACACGCACAACACCTATCCCCATTTTTACGCGACGCTGGCCGCCGTGTCGGCGCGGACGCCGGTTGTGATCAATACCCAGCACGGACGTGGCTGCGGAAACGGCTGGAAAGACCATCTGCAGTTCGCCGTCGCGAACCACTTCACAGACCGCATTGTCGGTGTCTCCGAAGACGCCACCCGGTTGTGCCGCCAGCAGAATCCGGCCTCGGCCGAGAAGACGGTGCGGCTGTGGAACGGCATTGATGTCGGTCGGTTCAAATTCACCGGACCGGCAGACGGCCCGACCGCGATCTCCGTCGGCCGGCTGTCGAAAGAAAAAGACTTCGCCACGCTCATCCGGGCGGTCGCCCTGGTGAAAGCCCGGATTCCCGAATTCCGGCTGCTGATGGTCGGAGACGGAGCCGAGCGACCCGCTCTCGAAACCCTGAGCCGGGAGCTGCAACTCACGGAGACCGTGACGTTTCTCGGCGAGCGGCGCGATGTTCCGGCTCTGCTGGCACAGTCGGGCTTCTACGTTGCCTCATCGCGAACGGAGGGAATCTCGCTGACGATTCTTGAGGCGATGAGCGTCGGGCTCCCGATCGTCACAACGGCCGTCGGCGGAAGCCCGGAGATCGTCGAGGAAGGTGTGACCGGCCATCTGGCGCCGCCCGAAAACCCGCAGGCGCTCGCCAGTGCGATCGTCCGGATGTGCGAACGTCGCCATGAATGGCCAGCCATCGGAACGGCCGGGCGGACGCGGGTGGAAGAGCATTTCAACGTGCGAACGATGATCAACGGATACGAACGGCTGTATGAAGAACTTCTCGCCGCCAAGGGAGTGCAGCGATGAACAGCCATTCAATGACAGGCCCCTTGGGCAGCTCGGCGCGGGGTTGCCAATCATCGAATCCCCAGCGGCCTGGCCGCGGCGAACGAGCAGGCACGCCTGGCAGCGATCCAGTGCGCGTCGCGCTGGTCGGGTGCGGCCAGATTGCGGATGCCCACCTGCAGGAGATTGCAAAACTGAAGTCGGGAACGGTCGTCGCGACCTGCGACGCCCTGCCCGATCTCGCCATGCAGGCTGCGGCGCGGTTCAACGTGCCCCGGTTTTACAGCGACCTGGACACGATGCTCCGCGAAGTCCAGCCCGAGGTCGTCCACATCGCCACCCCGGCTCACACCCATTTCGATCTCGCACGTCAGTGTCTGCTGGCCGGCTGCCACGTTTACGTCGAGAAGCCGTTCACTCAGAACGCAGCCGAAGCCGAGATGCTCGTGGCCATCGCCGCAGAACGTGGGCTGCACATCTGCGTTGGTCACGACCAGTTGTTCGACCCTGCGTGGCTGTCTCTGCGCGAGCGCGTCGCGCGTGGCGAAATTGGACCGGTCACACATGTGGAGTCGGTGCTCGGCTACCCGATCAGCGGTCAGTTCGGCTCGCAGGTGGCAGGTGATCCCCGGCACTGGGTGCGACGACTGCCCGGGGGGCTGTTCCAGAACACCATTTCCCATCCGCTGTACCGCATCACCGAGTTTCTCGACGACGACGAACCGGAGCTTGTCGCCGCCTGGGCTCGGCGACCTCCGTTCGATTTCCCGACCGAGTTGAACGTCGTGCTGCGTGGGGCCGCGGTGACGGGCGTCCTGACTTTCTCGAGCACCATTTCGGCCCAGCGTCTCACCCGGGTTTATGGAACCGCTGGCGCTCTCGAAATCGATCTCGACGGCCAGGTGGTCAGACGCATCGGGCCGGCCAAAGCGCCGGGAGCGTTCGCCAAACTGGCGACTCCCTGGCAGCAGTGGCGTGAGGCCGCACGAACGTTGCGCCAGAACCTATGGCGTTTTGCGAAGGCGGACATTCATTACTTCGCCGGGCTGCAGGCCCTCTGCGACCGATTCTACGGCGCCGTTCGCGGTGGAACTCCGGACCCCATCGCCAGCTCGGAGATCGTCCGGGTGACCCGGCTGATGGACCGCATTTTCGACGAGGCCAGCGCCCGGGAAGGCATCAGGCCGTCCAGCGAGGCTGCGGTCGGAACCAGCGCCATGCAGCTGCAGAAGGTGGAGACCTTGCGATGAACATCCTCGTGACCGGAGCCGCCGGGTTTCTGGGACGTCGCCTCGTTCGCGAGTTGACTGGCGAAGGGCTGCGCGTCCGCTGTTTCCTGCGGGCATCGAGCAAAACGGACGACCTGCGTGCATTTCTCGGCGCCGAGGCCTGGCAGCAGGTCGAGATCGTACGCGGCGACCTGATGAATGCCGCCGATTGCCGGTCCGCGGTGGATGGCGTCGATCTTGTGTACCACGTGGCCGCAGGTCTCACCGGCAGCACGGCCGTCATGTTTCTGAATACCGTCGCGCCGACACGGCGCCTGATCGACGCCTGCGTTGAACAACCTGTGCGGCGATTCGTTCTGGTTAGTTCGCTCGGGGTCTACGGCGCCTCCGGACTGAAGCGGAACGCGGTCCTTGACGAATCCTGTCCGGTCGACCCGCACCCCCATCTTCGCGACCCATACACCTATTCGAAGATCGTTCAGGAACAGGCGGCCTGGGAAGCCCATCGCGAACGCAACCTGCCGCTCGTTGTCATCCGTCCAGGCGTCATTTACGGACCTGGACGCGGAGCGTTGAGCAATCGGATCGGCCTGCAGCTGGGAGGGCGGATGGTCCAGATCGGCGGCGGTCGCCAGCTCCCCTATGTATACGTCGATCACGTCGCCACGGCCCTGCGTCAGGCTGGACTCGAAGCCGGGATTGTCGGCGAGGCTTTCAACGTGCTGGACGACGACTTGCCCAGCGGCAGGCAGGTGTTGCGTCGCTATCGCCAGGCGGGTCGCCGCGTCCGTTCGCTGTGGATTCCGCAGTCCGCCATCGGGCCGCTGTCATCGATTTACGAGCGCTACAGTCGGTGGTCGGCAGGACAGCTGCCGGCCGTCATAACGCGCTACAAGACCGATTCCATGTGGAAGCCGCTGAAGTTCACCAATGCGAAAGCGCGTGAGCGGTTGAAGTGGGCGCCGCACCTGTCGTTTGCCGAAGCCTTCGAGCGATCCATTGCCGAGACTTAGAGGCCGCAGGCAGTCGGCGCTGACCACCGCGAGGTTTCATTCCGTCAGCCACGAATCAGCCCTTTTCGATCAGCGTCAGTTCAAGTTCAGGCAGCCTGGCTGCGAGGCGTTATGAATCTCCTGTTCCTCAGCATGACCTTTCCGGACGCCGTCAACCGCGCGCGCGGCTCGTACAACCTCGCGTTGTGCAAGGCGCTCGCCCGGGAGCATCGTGTTCAGGTCTGTTCGCCCCGGCCGTGGCCCGAGGTGTTGCGGATGAAGCTGCGAGGTCGCTCGTTCGGGGCTGGTCCGGATGTGACCGATGCCGGCCTGACCGCGAAATATCCGTGCTACTGGTATGCGCCGAAGCTGACCCAGAAACAGTCCGGAAAGATCCTGTGGCAGTCGTCGAGCCATGCCGTGCTGGCGCTCGCGAAGCACGCTCGGCCCGATGTGGTGCTCAGCTACTGGGCCCACCCGGACGGCGAGGCCGGGCTGAGGGCCGCCCGGGCGACGGACGCCGCCGCCGCGGTGATCGTCGGCGGAACCGATGCACTGATTCTGCCGCACCGGCCGGGGCGCGGCCCGTATGTGCGTCGCGTCCTGACGGAATCGGAAACCGTCTTCACGGTCAGCGAAGGGTTGCGACAGGCAGTGCTCGAACTGGGCGCCCGGCCCGAGAATGTCCACGTCATGTACCAGGGGGTCGATCCGCACGTCTTTTACCCGGGCGACACTCGAGCCGCCCGGCGCGGCCTCGGACTGCAGTTCGCTCGCCCGATGCTGGTCTGGGTCGGACGGATGGTCGAAATCAAGCGGTTGGACCTGCTGCTGACGGCCTGCCAGATGCTGACAAGCCGGGGGCGCGAGTTTGATCTGTACCTCGTCGGCAGCGGCGAACTGCGAACGAAGACCGAAGCCCGCATTCGCCAGCTCGGGCTCGAACGCCACGTCCACTGCGTGGGGTCAGTTCCCTCTGCGCAGACGGCCCAGTGGTACCGGGCGGCCGATCTGAGTGTTCTGAGTTCCGATTCCGAGGGGCTGCCCAATGTGCTCAGGGAATCGCTGGCGTGTGGAACTCCGTTTGTTTCCACCGATGTCGGCAGCATTCGCGAAATCGCCGATCCCGCCTATTCCATTCTGACCCGCAAGGGAGACGCGGGGGAACTTGCGGAAGCGATCGAAACTGCTCTGGAAGGTCGCCTGCGCAGGGCCGCCCAGCGTTATGAAGCCCGTACGTGGGAGGACTGCGCGGCGGAAGTCACGCGGGTGCTGACGCGAACCGGGGCGGCAACGCCTGTTGGTCATCAACTGGAGGCCGTCGGATGACGACCGTGAAATCCTCATCGTCGCGACGTCGCGTGCTGTTTGTGTCGTACCTGTTCCCGCCGGTCGGCGGGGTCGGGGTGCATCGCGTCACAAAGTTCGTGAAGTACCTGCCGCAGTTTGGCTGGGACTGCTCGGTGCTGACAGTCGCAAATCCGTCGACGCCGCTGATCGATGGCAGCCTGCGGCGCGATGTGCCGGTCTCGACCGTCGTTTGTCGGGCGAAGACGCTCGAGCCAGGTTACGCGATGAAGGCGGCCGTCGGCGCCGGGCAATTGCAGCAATCTGGTCCGCTGGCTGGCATCAAGCGGTTCGCCAAAGGACTGGCTCGCTGCGGCGTCAATATGGTGCTGCAGCCGGATCCTCAGATTCTGTGGCGACCGGCGGCAGTTCGTGAAGGCCGCAAGCTTCTGCGGGAAACGCCGCACGACGCGATCATTGCCACCGGTCCCCCGTTTTCGTCGCTGCTCCTGGGGACGAGCCTGGCGAAGTCATCCGGCCTGCCGCTGATTCTCGACTACCGTGATGAATGGGGCATCAGCAACGCCTACTGGGAGAACAAGCAGCACAGCTGGATCTCGAACATGCTTCAGAAACGGATGCAGTTCTCGGCCGTCCGGGCTGCGTCCGTGCTGCTGGCGACAACGCCGTCCAGCGCGAAAGAACTCGAACGCACCGCCGATGCCGCTGGCAGCCGGGCCCGCACGCGCTTCATTTACAACGGATTCGATCCTGACGACTTCGAAGGTACGCCGCACCACACAGGCCGGGTCGATTACGGAAACGGCGTCGACCGTTGCCGCCTGGCCTTCGTGGGCACGTTATGGAACCTCAACCCGATCGGTCCGGTCGTCGATGGGGCCCTGCGCTTCGCGCAGCAACGCCCTGACCTGGCGGCCAGCCTGGAGTTCGTCGTCGCTGGCCGGCGCACGCCAGAACAGGATGTCGAACTCGATCGGCTGAAAGCGTCTCCCATCAAAGTCGTCCGTCAGCCGTTCATGGCGCACGATGAAGCCGTGCGCCTGATGCACGACGCCGATGCCCTGCTGCTCATCAATGCCGACAAGCCGGAGACGCACCGCATTGTGAACGCCAAGACGTTCGAGTACATGGCGGCGCGGCGCCCGATCTTTGTGGTTGCCCCGCGGGGAGATCTCTGGGATGTGACCGTTGGCCTGCCGGGAACGATTCAGGTCACCCCCTCGAATCCCGTCGCCGTCGCCACAGGCTTTACGACATTGACCGAACGCCATGCGGCAGGGGTGCGATACGAAGAGCGCGTCTGGGACATCGCCCGCTTTGAACGCAAACGACTGGCCCGCGAACTGGTCGAGTTGCTCGATGACGTGGTGTACCGCGCACATCTTCTCGGCCCGTCGGCGAACCATCCACGGCACGCCGTGGATGTGAAGAGTCATCCTCTCGTCGACAGTGCGTATGACGTCGATGTGATCCGGCAGTCGGGAGTCGACCTGTGAGCCGGTTCGTTTGTCTGATGTATCACAATGTCTGCCCGGCCGCGCCCGCCAGCGCGCCCGACTCGCTGGCGTCGCTCAGTCCGTCGATCCGGTCCTATTCGGTGACGCCCCGGCAGTTTGCCGAGCACATCGCCGCAGTCGACCGTCAGCGATGGATGGACCCGGATGAAATCCGTCGGCCGCTCTCCGGCGGCAAACCCCTGCCCCGCGCGCTCGTCACGTTTGACGACGGCTGGGCGGGCTCGATTGACGAGGCGGGACCGATCCTGAAGTCGGCGGGCGTCCGGGCGCTGCTGTTTGTGACGACCGGGTTGATCGGCCATCCCCTGTTCGCCAGCGAAGCGATGCTGCGCCAGCTTCCCGCAGATGTTTTCGAAGTGGGGGCGCACACCGTGACGCATCCGTTTCTCGCCGAGTGCCCGGCAGAAGTCATTGCTGCGGAACTGCGAGATTCGCGGGCCGAACTGGAAGACATCCTAGGCCGGCCGGTCGACACCATGTCGGCGCCGAACGGCTCGCTCGACGAACGAGTTCTGCAGATTGCTGCCGATTGCGGGTACGAGTTCGTCTTCCACTCGGAAACGCTCGTCAACCAGGGGGCGCCCTGCCCGCGGGCGATTGGCCGCATCGCCGTTCGTTCCGGGACATCGCCCGCAGAGGTCGAGCGCTGGTGCGCTGGCCAGATCGGTTCGGCCGGGTGGAAACGAAGAGCCCTCGGGATTCCTAAGCAGGTGCTGGGGCCCGACCGCTACCGCCGCTTGCGGCGGTGGGCGCTGGGCGAGAAACGGAACGAAGACGACATGGCCCAACTCGTGGCGCGACACCAGCGGGCGTCTCAAACGATGGTCTCGGGCCTTTAGGCGAACAGGTTTCTTTCACCATGTGGACAAGTCACACAGTCCTGATCGGCTTGGCCATTGTCGCCAGTCTGCTGCTGCTGGCGGCGGCCGCGGCATGGTTCGCGCTGCGCCAGCGGCAGATGCAATACTGGATCGGATCATACTACTTCCCCACAGAGCGCTCCGCCCCTCCGGAACGCGATGCGCCGGTCGACGTCTACATTGCCGTCTGCGATCACTACGAACCAGAATGGAACCGGCCGTCTCGCGCGGTCTCCATGGAGAAGGTGCTGCGCTGGCAGCGAGACTACCCGCGGCTGTACGGCCATCTTCGGGACGACGACGGCCGACCGCCGCAGCACACCTTCTTTTTTCCGCAGGATGAGTATCGCCCCGAGTACCTCGATGCGCTGAAACCACTCTGTGACGCTGGTTTTGGCGATGTCGATGTCCACCTGCACCATGACAACGACACCGCCGCGTCCCTCGAAGACAAGCTCGCTGCCTTCCGGGACGCTCTGTACCATCGGCACGGCTTCCTCAGACGCGATCCGGAGACGGACGAAATCGTCTACGGCTTCATTCATGGCAACTGGGCGCTGTGCAACTCCCGGCCCGATGGCCGCCTGTGCGGCGTTGATCAGGAATTGACCGTCCTGCTGAAGACCGGCTGTTACGCCGACTTCACCATGCCCTCCGCTCCCAGTGCGACTCAGACGAGCACGATCAACTCGATCTATTACGCCCACGACCATCCCGGGCAGTGCAAGTCTCACGACCGCGGCGTCCGCGCCGCAGCGGGAAAACGTGGTCCGAAGAATCACCTGCTGATGCTCCAGGGCCCCCTGCTCCCCGACTGGTCATCGAGGAAGTTCGGCGTCCTTCCGCGCATCGAAAATGGCGACGTCACCCTCGGCAGACCCATGACCATGCGGCGTTTCCAGCTGTGGCGCCAGGCTGCGGTGCACGTCGCCGGCCGGCCCAATCAGCTGTTCGTCAAGCTGCATACCCACGGCTGCAAAGACGGCAACATCGACGAATGGCTGGGGCCGAACATCGTGAAGTTCCATGAAGAACTCGCGGCCTACCGCCGGCAGCACCCGCATCTGCGGCTGCACTATGTGTCTGCCTGGGAAATGGCGCTGAAGGTGCGCGAACTGGAGCAAACCGGCTCAACGCCAAGGTTGCCGCCAGCCGCCGCAATGGCCTGAAGACGCGTGTCGCTGAAGCGCATCGCGAAATGACCCCGATTGGGCCGGCCCGACATGCGGGGCGACCGATTTCGCCCAGCCGCTGTCAGGCCTGACGGGCCGGAACAAACGAAGAAACCCCCTTCGTTCGATCAACGCGAACGAAGGGGGCGTTCCAACCCGTCCATGATTCCTGGAAGGCGGGCTCAGGGCCGCTTCTTGAGTTCGTCGCGGATCTCTCGCAGCAGCATGACATCTTCCGGAGGCGGCGGCGGGGCCGCGGGATCCGTCACCCCGACAAGCCGCTTTTCGGCGACGTTTTTCGCTTTGACCACTGCAAAGATGGCGATCGCGATGATGAAAAAGTTGAGCATGGTTTGGATGCAATTGCCATAGTTCAAGAACGCTTCCTTGACCTTTGGCACGCCGTTGACGAGGACCGGGTTTCCGTCAGCGCCCTTTTCAATCGTCTGCCCCAACGAGTATTTCAACTCACTGAAGTTGACGCCTCCAATCAGTTTGCCAAGCGGAGGCATCAAAATGTCGTTGACGATCGAATTGACGACTTTCCCGAACTCAGCTCCGACAATGATGCCGATCGCCATGTCGAGGAAATTGCCCTTGAGGGCAAAGTCCTTGAACTCCTTGAGCAATCCCATAGGTCACCGTGGTGCAGAGGTGGAGATTCAGGACCGACGTGGCGCGCGGTTCACTCGGACGCAAAGCACTCTGCCCGGGCCGCCCCCCTGATGCAAGATCGAGTGTCGTTCAGGGGCCGCTTTTCAACGGAACTTCCCGGCAATGAGCCGGACGGTCCGTCCGCGTGAACTTTTCCGGTTGCGCGTCGGCTCGGGACGGCTGCCGTCCTCACCACATCGCCGTCAGCAGTTCCAGCAGCTCTTCGTCGCTGAGATCGCGGGGGTTGCCGGACATGCTGTTGCCCCGCGATGCCGTCACCAGCGCCGGCAACTGGTCTTCCGTCACCCCCAGCTCGCGCAGCCGCTTGGGAATGCCGAGCGCCGATGCCAGCATTTCGAGATTGACGATAGCCAGTTCGGCATCGGTTTCCTGCGGCCCGACAGCGCCGCCGGCAATCAGTTCGCCCAGTTGAGCGAACTCACGGCAGCAAACCTGCAGGTTCGCTTTCATGGCTGGAACCAGCATGACTGCACAGGCCAGCCCATGCGGCGCCCGGCAGTGCACGCCCAGCGCGGCCGCCACGCCGTGAGCCAGCCCCAGGCCGGAATTCGCCAGCGCCACCCCGGAAAGCCAGGCGGCATAAGCCATTGCCTCGCGGGCGGCGCGGTCGGTCGGATTCATCACCGCCGTCTCCAGCGCCGGCATGGCCGCCCGCAGTCCCTCGCGGCAAAGCGCCCTTGTGAGCGGCGTCGCCTTCTTCGTGACCAGGCTTTCGATCAGCTGCGTAATCGCATCCATCCCTGCATACGCAGTGACTTTGGGCGGATTAGAGACGGTCAGTTCCGGATCGATGATCACTGCGGCCGGCACCAGCCGCTCATCCCGCAAACTCTTCTTGAACGGCGGATCGTAGCTCGAAATGACGGCATTCTTCGTCGCCTCGGCGCCGGTTCCGGCGGTTGTGGGGATGGCGATCAGCGGAAGCGGGTCTTCAATGAGCCGGAGACCTCGACCCACGCCTTCCAGATAGTCGCGGACGGGCGCCGCTTCGCGCTGTGTGGCGAGTCCCGCGACGGCCTTGGCCAGATCGATCGTCGACCCGCCGCCGATGGCAATCAGGCAATCTCCAGGTTTGAGATGCGGACGGACTGCGGCAACCGTTTCATCGACATCAGTCGTTTCCGGCTCGCACGAGCGACAGCGGAGTTGCGTGGTTTCAATCCCCCGGAAGACGAGCGCCCGTTCAATCTCGTGAGGAATGCCAGCGTTTTCGAGGGTGCGGGATCCACAGAGAATCCACGCCCGGCGGGCCAGCGGGGCGACCACTTCCGCAACGGTTGAGCGCTTCCCCCAGCCGAACACGACTTTGCCCGGGACCCGCAAATCGAAATTGAGTTCGCCCGCCACAATCGGGTGGGGAGAGGTTGTTCCGTACATCGTCGAGTCGTTCCTGTCCGTTCAGCCGGGTTGAGCGTGGAACGCATCGGGGGGCCGATGCCCCCCGCTCGCCGTGCCGCTCGATGGTCGCTCAGAGTTCCTGGCCGGTCAGCCGGGCGACTTCGTACACGTCCTTGTCGCCGCGCCCCGACAGGCAGACCACGATCGCTTCGTCTTTCGACCGCTGCCGGGCCGCCTTGAGCGCGTAGGCGATGGCATGCGAGCTCTCAATGGCCGGCAGAATGCCTTCCCTGGTCGCCAGAATATGAAACGCTTCCAGCGCTTCGTCATCGCGGATCGCCGTGTAATTCACACGGCCGCAGTCCTTCCAGTAGCTGTGTTCCGGACCGACGCCCGGGTAGTCGAGTCCGGCGGAGATGGAATGCACGTCCATCGTCTGCCCATCTTCATTCTGCAGCACGTAACTGTAGCTGCCGTGCAGCACCCCCTTCGCGCCGTACGACAGCGTGCTGGCGTGGTCGCCCGGGGCGGGGCCGCGCCCCCCCGCTTCAATTCCGGTAATCGCCACCCCGTCGTCTTCAATGAAGGGGTAGAACATGCCGGCCGAGTTCGATCCGCCCCCGACGCAGGCGACGACTTCGTCCGGCAGCCGGCCGAGTTCGACCAGCGATTGCTCGCGGGCTTCGCGCCCGATGACCGACTGGAAGTCGCGCACCATCATTGGAAACGGATGCGGTCCAACGACCGAGCCGATGATGTAATTGGTTGTTTCGACCGAACCCATCCAGTCGCGGAACGCTTCGTTGATGGCGTCGCGCAGGGTGCGGGATCCGGATGTGACGGGCCGGACCTCCGCCCCCATGGTCCGCATGATGAACACGTTCAGCTTCTGCCGCCGGATGTCTTCTTCGCCCATGTAGACGACGCAATCGAGCCCGAACCGGGCGCAGGCCACAGCGGTCGCCACGCCATGCTGGCCGGCGCCGGTTTCGGCGATGACCCGCTTTTTTCCCATCCGCAGTGTCAGGAGCGCCTGCCCGATGGTGTTGTTGATTTTATGGGCCCCGGTATGGTTCAGGTCTTCCCGCTTCAGCCAGATCTGGGCGCCTCCGCAGTATTCGGTCAGCCGTCTGGCAAAATAGAGTGGATTGGGGCGGCCCACGAAGGTGCGGAGCAGGTCGTTGAGTTCCTTCTGGAATGCCTGGTCCTTCCGGGCCTTCTCGTACTCCTCGGTGAGCTGGTCGAGGGCGTACATCAGGGTTTCGGGGACGAATCGCCGCCCGAATTCGCCGAATCGGCCTCGGTCATCAGGGACGTTTTTCGTGGCACGGGCGGCAGCGACCGAAGACATCTCACGCTTTCAGTAGGAGTTAGGGAACGCTGATTATCAAGCCGGCTTTCCCGGGCGTCAACGGGCCCTCGACCGGCAGACTCTGCCGGTGGGGAGGGGGGCGGCAGGGTGGTTCATCTTGTCGGACAGTTTTCGTTCAAGTAACACGCATCCCTCACCTCATTGAAGTCCCGATCAGCCGTCCGGCCAGCATCGGCCTCCCCCCGATTTACCGATTTTCGCCCCTCCGCAGCGAGGCTCCCCGCCATGCGCGCCCGGCTCATTCCCTGCTCGAACGTCGCTGGCTTCCCGCCGGTCCCGGTCGGTCACCACCACACGCTCATGGCCCGAATTCTCCGCGGAACCCTCGCCGTCCTCGGCCTCTCCTGGATCTGCTTCGCCAGTACGCTCTGCGGATGCAACAGCGTCAACGGATACGTCATGAACGAATCCGGCAAGGCGTATTATCGCCGCGGCGACTACACCGCCGCCCGTCACGAATTCGAGCGGGCGCTGATGGACAGCCCGGAAAACGCCAACTACGCCCACAACGTCGCCGCTGCCATGCAGCAGCAGGGAGATGTGATGGCGGCGGAAAAAATGTATCAGCACGCGCTGGTGATCGATCCCGGACACCAGCAGTCTTACGAGGGGCTGGCTCACCTACTGTACAACAACGACCGGACTGGCGAGGCCGAACAGCTTCTTATGGCCTGGTCGGAAACGCAGCCCTACGACGAGGCAGCCAGCCTGTCGCTGGCCCGGATGCAGGAAAACATGGGCAACGGAGAAGCCGCCGACATGGCTTACCACCGCGCCCTGGCGGCAAACCCGACGAGCAGCCGGGTCCACCGCGAACTCGGCCACCGCCGTCGGCGGGCGGGTCGCCACGATTCCGAACTGGCCTTTCAGCCGGGAGTGATGCAGAACCCCTACGCCGCCGGAATGCAGTCAGGCGCTCAGAGCCCGGCTCTGCTGATGGCCCAGCAGATGCCGCTGTACGATCCGACGTTCCAGCCGGCCGTCATGCCGTTTGCCAACTACGGTCCGGGCTCGGGCTACGGCGCCACTCCTCCCGCGCCGTACATCGGCTCGGCCAATCTCGCGCAGCAGTCGCCGCCGTCCATCTACCAGGGAATTCGCACCCCCTCGACAGCCACTCTCCAGGCCCCGTCGATCGCGTGGGGAACCCCCGCGACGGTGCCAATGCCGCCATCGGAGTTGAACGCGGGTGGAATGCTGGCAGGTCAGCCTGCCTATGCTCCACCCGGAGCTGCGTTCTTCAGTGGTCCGCAGGCCCCCGCCTGGTCGGCGCCGATCGCTGCCACCCCGATGATGTCGCCGCCCATGATGTCCGCCCCAGCAATGGCGCCGACGATGATGGCGCCGCAGTTCGCACCCGGCCTGATCGCGCCCGGTCAGTTCGCACCCGGCCAGGTGATGCCGGCCAGCGGCGTGATGCCGATGTCCGTCACGCCATCTTCTTACGGCGGTCAGCCGGCTCCTCCGCCGCTGCCCCAGACGCAGGTCGTTCCCGCGTTCTGAACCCTGCTCCACACGGACGATCCGCGCGGAGTTCCGTACCGCAGGCGGCCCGCGTCAGGCTTCAGCCGGAACCGTTGCGGTTCCCGACGGGCTGTATTTGCAGAGGATGATTCCAAAGAAATACAGCCCGATCAGCGGCATCATCATCAGAATCATGCTGATGGGGTCGGCGGGAGTCAGAATCATTGAGATGAACGAGATCGCCAGCACGGCGAACTTCCAGTTCTGGCGGTAGAGAGTGGCGTTCAGAATCTGCAGACGTTCGAGGAACACCATCACCAGCGGAAGCTGGAAACTGATGCCAAACATCAATGGCAGGATAATGGCGAACGTGACCCATTCCGAAAGTCGCGGCTGCAGAACGAGGCCCAGACTGGTGTTGAAGCTGATCAGAAACCGCAGCACGAACGGAAACACCAGGAAGTAGCAGAACACGACGCCGAGCAGAAACAGCACGAGGCTGAGGCCGCCGTAAACGTAAACGTACTTCCGCTCGTGGGCGTACAGGCCGGCCGCGACAAACATCCAGATCTGATAGAAGATCCAGGGGCTGGAAAGCAGCAGGCCAGCCACGCCGGAAAGCTTCAGATAAGTCATGAAGCCTTCCTCGACCTTCAGGGTCACAGGCTTCTGCGACTGCGAAATCAGTCCCCGCATTTCCGAAAACAGCGGATTGCGGATGCTGAGAGACACCGGCATCGCCTGCTCCGATTCTGGCAGCGGCTCTGCTTCCCGGCCTGTCGCCCGGGCGATGGCCTGCTGCAGTTCCGAAGCGGGGATTTCCACCGTGAGCGAGTCCGACGGCGTGAGCGCTTCACCCGAGGGGGCATTCTCCTCGGGAAGGTCCTGACGAACGGTTTCCAGAAACGCATCGAAGGGGGACTTCGCGTCTTTCAGATCGTCCTGCAGTTTGAAACGGGTTCCGTACTTCGCCATCGACGCTTCCAGCGGCCGGCGCACGACTGCGACAATCACATCCCCGCGCCAAAGGCAGACCCCCATCGCGATCGCCAGCCCCAGGAGCGCTTTCCACAGGTGCGTGCGGAGCGCCTCCAGGTGCTCGCCGAATGTCATCACCGAATCGTCGAACAGGTCTTTGGATCGCTTGGCCATAAGTGCGTTTCACTGGTTCAGTGGTCTCCTCACGGCAGCGACGGCAGGCGCAACGGGGCCGCAGTCAACACCGTGAAGTCCCCCGCGAACGATGATCTCTGCCGAGCCCACAGTCAGGCAGGCCGCTCGCGACGGGCGCGTGCGGAAATCAGAGAACGGGCGGGCGCCCACTCGGTCCAACCGCAAGAAGCAGTCGGGTTGAGCGGAGACGCGATCGACTATATCAGCGAATGCAGCCCTCTGCGACTGGCCCGCTCGACTTTCGCGCCGCGAATCGTCTGCCTCCGGCACGGCTTACGCTCCGGCGGCCGGGCTGTCCGGGGCGACCAGGTCCAACTCCAGCAGCAGTTCCCGTGTTTCCGCCAGCGGCAGGCCCACGACGTTCGACAGACTCCCCTCCAGGCGGTCGACGAACACGCTCGCCAGCCCCTGAATGGCGTATCCGCCGGCCTTCCCGTCCGGCTCTGAAGTCGACAGGTACCAGTCCAGCCACCCGGCTCGGGCGCGGCTGAAGCTGACAGTCGTGGCGACGACTCGTTCCGCCACAGTCCCGTCTGCCCGTTCGATCGACACGGCCGTCAGCGCCAGATGGGGCCGCACAAAGTAGAACTCGTGAAACCATCGGCGGACCGTCGACCGGCCGCGATCTTCGTTCGGCGGTTGCCCGAGGACGGCCAGTTCACCGGACGCAGATTCCGCCACGATGGTCGTGTCGGCCGCAAGGATCGCCGCCAGCATTCCGGGTTCTTGAAGCCGCGATTCGGCGCGGACCGCAAGGCGCTTGCTCCGGGCGATCGCCAGCAACTGTCGCTCGACATCCACCACGGTGGAGCAGTCGTCGAAGCCAGGTTCGTCGGAACAGCGGGGCGGCCGGACGATCAAGCGCTCCGGCGGCACAAGCAGCCTCAGCAGTTCCAGTCGCCGTGGCGAGCGCGAAGCCAGAATGATGGAAGTCGACTGATCCGGCGTCGACATGCGGTCACCGACGGATGGTCAGGCGGGTTGCGTCACCGCACTCGGCAACTCGAGTGCGTCCAGGATCCGCTCGCAGGCGGAGGACCGGTTCAGGGCATAGAAGTGAATCCCCTGCACTCCCTCCCGACACAATTCGCGGCACTGCTCGATGGCATACTCGACGCCGATTTCGAACTGTGCATCGAGGTCGTCCTGGACTGCTTCGAGTCGCTCCGCGAGCGGGACCGGAAACGCGGCCCCGCACATCTGCGTGATGCGCTTGATGCGCGAGAATTCGGTAATCGGCATCAGGCCCGGAATGATCGGCCGGTCGATGCCTGCCGCACGGCAGCGATCGCGGAACCGCAGGAAGCTGGTGTTGTCGAAAAAGAGCTGTGTAAACACCGCGTCGGCCCCAGCGTCCACCTTCCGCTTCAGGTTCGACAGATCCGTGTCGGCATCAGGCGCCTCCGGATGCTTTTCAGGGTATCCGGCCACTCCGATCCCGGCGTCCGGGCTCGTCGACCGGATCAGTTCCACCAGTTCATTGGCGTACCTCAATCCTCCATCCACGGGGCGGAACCCTTCCTGTCCCTTCGGCGGATCGCCTCTCAGGGCCATGAAATTCTGAATGCCGGCCGACCGCGCCTCGCGCAGCCAGTCCGTCAGCTCCGCGACGGTGGAACCGACGCAGGTGAAGTGCGCCGTGGCCGGCACGTTGAATCGGGACCGGATCTCGCGGCACAGATCGACCGTCCGGTGCCGCGTGCTGCCGCCGGCCCCGTAGGTGCAGGACACGAACGAAGGGCCATAGGGCATCAATCGAGCGAGATTCTCCCACAGGCCGGCGTCCGCCTCGGCGGATTTCGGCGGAAAGATTTCGATCGACAGGCAGAACGGCTTCTGCTCGAGAATCTGGCGCAGCACAGTCATTGAAGTCGGGAGGCCTCAACAGGAATCGCAATGGGTGGATTTCAGCAGGTCCACCCGGGGTTCGGAAGTAAGAAACCGCGATCCGCGCGCTGATTCATGCCGGTTCTGCCGATTGGATCGCTTGCCGGCTGTGGAGGGTCATTCAGGAGTGATCGGAACGGCGACCGGCGGCGCCGGCGGCGACTCCGGATCCGCCATCGACTCTGGACCTGCCGCTGATGAACTCGCGGCCGCCGGCTGAGCCCCCGAATCGGCAATCGAACCGTCGTCCAGGTACAGGGCATCCAGGTACTGGGGCTTGCCCGGGAGATCGCCGGCGGGGACGGAAATCGGCGCCGACTCTCCCGTCAGCACTCTGTGGTAATAGGCCGCGAGAGGTCCGATCGAGGCGTTCGGAGTCATTGTCAGCACCCGTTGAACGGCAGCCCGCGCCTCCGATGTTCGCCCGGCTTCGAGTTCCGAAACGGCCATCAGCATCTGCACCGAAGCCCAGCGCTCGGGGAAGGTGAACAATGCATCAGCGCCAACCCTGGCGCCGATGTACGCGAGCAGGTCGTGCCGGGGGGGGACGTTGGTCGAGAGAGGAACATTGTCGAGCGCAGCGCGCAGCGAGTTGGTTTCCAGCGCCCGCGCTTCGTCCCGCCAGAGAGTGAGCGCCCGTTCGTAGTCGCCGCGCACCATGTTCGCGATGGCCGTGTTCGAGCGCCAGATCGACTTCAGGTCGGCGGCGCCCGGCGCCCCCACGTCATCCGGCGGGAACATCGCCTCCAGTCCTTCCAGCCGCTCCCAGCTTTCCTCCATCCGTCCAACGGCCATCAGCACCTGGGCATGCAGCATGGCCGCCATCGGATCGCGGATAATCTGTGTTTCCAGAGGCTCCAGGATGCTGAGCGCGAACTGCGGGCAGCCGGCGTCGAAGGCCATTTTTGCCACCGCGATGGGGTCTTCACCCCGTTGAATCTCGCGATTGGCATTCGACTGCACCTCCTGCACCGCCTGCTCCAGTTGCTTCATCAGCGCCTGATTCTGCGTGCGCGCAGCAGAGTAGTTCGCGGCGTTCTGCGGCAGCGATGTCCACGACCCGGTGCGACGATAGACCGTCTGCAGATGTTCGAGCGCGACATCGCGATATCCCACGTCGACCAGCGCATACGCGAGCTGTTCATGGTCCGCAGGCCGCGAGGCCGTCGTGAGCAGCGCGAAATACTCGGCCGCCAGCCATTGTCGCACCCGCAGTTCATTCAGCGCGCCGAACTGCCCAAAGGACTGTTCGCCAGCAATGAGCGACCGATAGATGCCGCTGAGAACGCGGTACACCTGAGGCGTGTTGGCGTCGACGATCAGCGACCGCCGGGCGCTGCGAATGCCTTCGATGCGCAGCGCGTGCGACGTTTCGCCCGGCGTGGCCGATTCCGGAAGCCGCACCGCCAGTTCGTCTCCCAGAAAACTCAGATGCTGCGCAAGCTGTCCCGGAACTGGGAGTTCCGGCTCCGGCTGGATCAGCCAGCGCTCGTAGGTCGTCAGTTCCCGCGGCCAGGCAGGAATTTCGACGATCGGATCATCCGGGTCCCGAAAGGCGGCTGCGATGAAGTCAATTCCCACCTGCGGCACAACGGTCGGCGAGGTCGAGTCTGCGGGGCGGTCGGCGCGGTCGAGTCGGGCGGCGGCCGCGTCGATGACCGCCAGTTTCAATTCCGGATTTAGCATCAACCGCTGCAGCAACTGATACTTCCGCTGCAGCAACTGATACTTCTCGAGTCCATCTTCTCCGGTCAGTCGGGCAAACACCTGCCGGATCTGAAAGCGGTCGAACGTTTTCTTCCACACATCGGGCTGCCCGGTCCCTTCCCGGTTCTCCTGCGCGACCTGCAGCGCCCAAAATGTCTCGCGGTGCAGCTCCAGCAGATTCTCCGATCCGCGGGCAAACAGCGCCAGACGGGAGTCGTTGAAGGGCTTCATGCCGACCCAGATCATCAGGTCGCCATGATCGGGCCGGCCGTTGAAGCCACGGGGATCGTCCGTCGCCGCCGCCAGCGTTGCGTAACTGGCGGTGGCGGTCTTCAGCCGCCAGTCGAAGCCCATCCCCAGTCGCCGCCCGTCGACCCCGGGAAGCGCTCCGTTGATCATCAGGTACGCGAGCGTGAACAGGCCCACCACCGTCGCCGCCCGCCCGGCCCTCGAGAACAACAACTCCGTCCAGGCGACCGAATACGTCTGGCGGAACGTTCTTGAGTACCAGTCCTGCCCGTTCAACCCCGCAAGAACCGCGTTCACAACCGACGCAACCGGCAGGAAAACGCCGGCCCGAAACGCGAGGCCATTGGCGACGATGAACAACGCCACATGCGCCAGCGACGCCCGGCTGGAATTCAGCAGCATCGTGATCAGCGTCAGGCCGCAGAGAACTGCGCCAATTGCCACCGGCCAGTCGAACAGCCGCCAGTAGCGCGGATCAGTGACGGAAAACTGCATCCACCGAAAGTGCGGCGCGATCGAGCCGTAAAGGCTGGCTTCAGGCAACTCGGTCCCAAACAGGACGAGCGGAGCTTCAAGCACGTGCCAGTGAAACGGATGCAGCATCGCCGCCGCGGTCGAAATCGCTGCGACTTTCAGCAGCGAAGTCGACGCCCCGCAGTTGCCGCCGAACCGCGAGTCACTGGTCAGCAGATTTCCGGCCGACGCTCCCCACAGCAGAGCGAGTCCGGCCCAGGCCAACGGGTCGGAATTGCTCCAGAGGACGAACAGAACCGCGAACGGCCACGGAGTCGGCCCGGTCGCCGCCGTTGTCGCCCGGTGCAGCAGCCACAACAGGCATGCCGTTCCGAGCAGCGTGACGCTCGCCGGGCCGGCCGTCAGCGCGGGGAAGGCGGCGACCACTGCCAGCGCTCCGACGGTGGAACTCCACCACGTTGGCAGGCCGCGAATCGAAATCCGGGAGACAATGAGAAACGTCAGGAATCCCGCAGCGACACCCCATAGCGTCAGCAGCTTCCCGCTGACGAAGGATCCTTCGCTGAGCCCCCCCCCCAGCCGATAAAGACCGGCCAGTCCGAGATCGGACAACCAGCCCAGGTTGACCCACGGCTGCCCTTCCGCGGAAATCGAAAACGGGTCGGTTCGCGGAGGCAGGACGCCATGACCCGCCATGTATTCCCCCGACCGGATGCGGACCAGTAACGGACTATCGGCAATCTGGGTCCAGCCGACCAGCACCGCCAGCAGCAGCATGGCATTTCGCAGCATTGCATCGCCGCGGATCGCCTCGTCTTCCACCAATTCCGGAGTCAGCGGCTCCCATTCGGGAAGCTCGTCGGCCGGATCCTGTTCAGGGGCCGCAGTTGCGGACGATGGCGATTCAGACTCCGGTCGGGGCGCGGCGTCGGACGGAGGGGTCACGTGCAGTTCCAGCAGAGAATTCCGGAGTCGGATGGGAGTCGCTGCATGCTACGGACGGCTGTTTGCCAGCGTCCAGCGTCGATCATCCAATCGTCAGGAACTCCCCCGGTCAGCGGACCGGGCCCGGGCGACCGACAGATGCACGCCAGGCATTGGAATTCTGTGTCGGCGATGGCAACGCGGCTTGGTCGGTGTGGCGGAACGATTGTGGGAACGGGCCGTTCCCGCGGAAGGGACGGCTCAGCACCGTTGCGACATCCATCCTCCCCCGCGACACTACCGCCACCGCCCGGGTTGTTGCAGCGGCTTCCTTTCCCGTTCCCAGTTCACTTCATGGCCAGTCAGTTGGATGCCTCGCGAGCGGCCGTTCTCGTCGACAACGTCCATAAGTCGTTTCGACGCGGCAGCGAAGAGGTGGAGGTGCTCCAGGGACTGACCCTGGAAGTGCCCCACGGCGAGTTTCTGGCGCTGATGGGCCCCAGCGGCTCGGGAAAGACGACGCTGCTGAATCTCATCGCCGGGCTGGATGTTCCCACGTCCGGAGAGGTGTGGGTCGGCGGATCTCCCATTTCGGGCAAGTCGGAAAGCGAACTCGCCACCTGGCGGACCCGGAATATCGGATTCGTCTTCCAGTTCTATCATCTCCTGCCGGTGCTGACGGCGTTTCGCAATGTCGAAATGCCGCTGCTTCTGCTTCCGCTGTCGGCGGCTGAACGCAAACGTCAGGTGCTCGCGGCCCTCGACATCGTCGGGCTGTCCGATCGCATTCACCATCGGCCAGGGCAGCTTTCGGGCGGCCAGCAGCAGCGCGTCGGCATCGCCCGGGCCATTGTGACCGATCCCTCGATCATCGTGGCGGACGAACCAACGGGCGACCTCGACTCCCGATCGGCTGACGACATCCTCGATCTGCTCTGCGAACTGCGGACTTCAATGCAGAAATCGATCGTCATGGTCACTCACGATCCGAAGGCGGCCTCCCGGGCCGATCGGACTCTCCACCTCGATAAAGGCCGGCTGGTCGAAAACGCGCCGGTCTTCACCTAGAACCCCGCTGCAGCGTCGCGGGGCCACTTCGTCACATTCAACACCAAACATCACGGCGGATTCATGCTCTGGGAAGTCGAAATTCAGCCCCGCGAGGGAGAGATCGATCGCGAAGGACAACGGGTGCTGGCAGATGCCCGGGCCCTCGGAATTTCATCGTTGAACGAGGTCCGGTCCGCACGTTCCTTCCTGATCGAAGGGGATTTGGAGGAATCGCAGGTCGCCCGGTTGCAACCGCTGCTCGTTGACGGCGTGGTCGAAACCGCGTTTGTGCGAAAGCTTCCCGCCGGTGCAGCCCCCCTCCACGGCACGCTGCTCAATGTCCTGTTCAAACCCGGCGTGACCGACAACGTCGGTCACACCGCGCAGGAGGCGATCAGCAGTCTGGGCGTTCCGGTCACTTCGGTCGCAACCTGCCGCAAGTATTATGTCACCGGGCAACTGGCCGCTGAACATTTGTCGCGGCTCAGCTCCAAGGTGCTCGCGAATGATGCGATTGAGCACGTGGTCGCCGGTCCCCTGCCCCTGTCCAGCCTCGCGATCGGCAGCGATTATCAGTTCCAGCTGGTGACCGTTGGCATCCGGGGCATGAGCGACGCCGAGCTGATGCGTCTCAGTAAGGAAGGCCAGCTCTATCTCAGCCTGGCCGAGATGCAGACGATCCAGACGCACTTCAAGATGCTGGATCGCGACCCGACTGACATCGAGCTGGAAACCGTCGCTCAGACGTGGAGCGAACACTGCTCGCATAAAACGCTCCGCGGCAAGATCCGCTATCGCGACGAGAACGGCGAGCGTCAGTTTGAAAACCTGCTGAAGGAAACGGTGTTCGCGGCCACGCAAACGCTCCGCGACAAGGCCGGCAAGGACGACTGGTGCGTCAGCGTGTTCCGCGACAATGCCGGCGTCGTGAAGTTCACGGACGAATTCGACATCTGCATGAAGGTCGAAACACACAACCACCCCTCCGCGATCGAACCTTATGGCGGGGCTAACACGGGCATGGGTGGCGTGATCCGCGACCCGATGGGAACCGGGATGGGGGCCAAGCCGATCTGCAGCACCGATGTGTTCTGCTTCGCGCCGCCAGACTTTCCCTTTGAGAGCCTTCCGGCCGGCACGCTGCATCCGCGGACCGTCATGCGGGGCGTCGTTTCCGGCGTCCGCGACTACGGCAACCGCATGGGCATTCCGACGGTCAACGGAGCCGTCTTCTTCGATGAGCGCTACCTGGGAAACCCGCTCGTTTACTGCGGCAATGTGGCGCTCTTGCCGGTCGGCAAGGCCGAGAAGACCGTTCATCCGGGCGACTACGTGGTGGCCGTCGGCGGCCGGACGGGTCGCGACGGCATCCACGGCGCGACGTTCTCCAGCGCCGAACTGACGCACGAGAGCGAAACGATTTCCGGCGGGGCCGTGCAGATCGGCAACGCCGTCGTCGAGAAAATGGTCCTCGACGTGGTTCTCGCCGCCCGCGACAGGGGGCTGTTCAACGCCATCACCGACTGCGGAGCCGGCGGTTTTTCCAGCGCCGTTGGCGAAATGGGAGAAGAGACCGGCGCGGATGTGTGGCTTGAGAAATGTCCGCTGAAGTACGCCGGGCTGTCGTATACCGAAATCTGGATCTCCGAAGCCCAGGAGCGGATGGTGCTCGCGGTGCCGCCCGAGAAGTGGGAGGAATTTCACAGGCTCTGCGCCTCCGAAGGCGTCGAAGCGACGGTCTTCGGACAGTTCCGCAACGATCGGCAGTTGATTCTGAACTACAACGGTCAGGAAGTCGGCCGGATGGAGATGGAGTTTCTGCACGAAGGCCGCCCGCCGGTCGTGCGCGACGCAGTCTTCAAACCAGCAGGGCCGGCTGTGCCGGCCGTCCTTCGACCATCGAGCCAATCTGTTGACTCATCGGCCGGTGAAACCGGCCCTACCTCTATCGCCCAGCAGGCGTTGTTCGACATTCTCGGCTCGCTCAACGTCTGCTCGAAGGAATGGATCATCCGGCAGTACGACCATGAGGTGCAGGGGGGGAGCGTCGTGAAGCCACTCGTCGGCGTGCATCATGACGGGCCGTCCGATGCCGCGGTCGTCCGCCCCACGCAGAACTCGCCGCGTGGCGTCGTCATCTCGAACGGAATGAATCCGCGGTACGGCGACTACGACCCCTACTGGATGGCTTGCTCCGCCATCGACGAGGCGCTGCGGAACTGCGTCGCCACCGGCGCCGACCCCAAGCGCACGGCCATTCTCGACAATTTCTGCTGGGGCAACACAGAGAAGCCCGAGACTCTCGGCTCGCTCGTCCGCGCGGCGATCGGCTGTCACGACGCGGCGATTGCGTTTGAGACACCGTTCGTCAGCGGCAAAGATTCGCTCAATAACGAGTTCTCGTACGTCACGCCCGAAGGGACGAAGACGATTGCCATCCCGTCCTCGCTCCTCATCTCCGCGATGGGGCAGATTGAGGACGTGGCGCACGCCGTCACGATGGATCTCAAGACGCCGGGGAACGAGCTGTACCTGGTCGGCTCAACCGCGGCGGAGTTTGGCGGCAGCCACCTGTCGCTGGTCGTAGGGCCGGCTCTGCCGGCCGCCGCTCCACGCTTCGGCGACATTCCCGCAGACGCGTGGCACGCAGTTCCCAAGGTCGACCTCAAAACCGCACCGAAAATTCTCGTTGCCCTGCACTCAGCGATGAAGCAGTCGCTCGTCCGGTCCTGCCACGACCTCAGTGAAGGTGGCCTCGCGGTCGCCCTGGCCGAAATGGCGTTCGCGGGCGGACGTGGGGTGAACGCCGACGTAACAGCCGTGGCTGCAGCAGCAAACCTGCCGGCCCTCGCCCTGCTCTACTCCGAAAGCAACACGCGTTTCGTCGTCGAAGTAGCGCCGCAGAATCGCGACAGTTTCCTGGCGGCATTCACGAAGGGTGGGCTGCCCGCGCCAATCAAGCTGGGAACCGTGACCGATTCGGATCGCGTCGTCGTGAAATCTGGTGACAAGCCGCTGATCGACGCGGGGATTGAAGACCTGCGGTCGGCATGGAAGAAGCCGCTGGCCTGGGATTGATGGGCCCAAAGCCCGGCTTCTTCCCGTACTCGTAATCGGTTCGCTGAACTAAAGTCCGCGTTTCAGCGCGAGAAGCCGGGCTTTTTTAAAACTCGCCACTCTGCCAAATGGTTGTCCCGAAATGAACGCTCGACCGCTGGCATCCGCGCTCCTGTTGACCAGCCTGCTGGCGATCACCTCGCGCGTCGAGGCGCAGGACCAACTGCCCATCATCCTGGCCCACCGGGGCGGCGCTCACGAGTTCGAAGAGAACACCATGGAGGGCTTCCGCGCCTGTTACGAGCGGGGTATCCGCGGGTTTGAAACTGATGTGCGGATGACGAAGGACGGCGTGCTCGTGATTCTGCACGACGACACGCTCGACCGGACTCACAACGCGACCGGGCCGGTGGAACACAAGACCGCAGCCGAACTGCGGGATGTCGTCACGAAAAAGGGACAGAAAATGCTGCTTCTCGAGGAGTTGCTGGACTATTTCGCTGACAAGCCGGGCGTCTACATCGAGTGGGAGATGAAGACGAAGAACCGGTCGCTCTACCCGGATGAGCGAATCGCGAACTACTGCCAGAAGCTGTACGCGGCCGCGGAGAAGCGGAAGGCGACCGGCTCGACCTATGTCTATTCCTCGTTCGATGAGCGACCACTCCAGGCCATCGACGTCCTCGCACCCGATGCCCCGATGTCGCTGATCGCCAGCCAGCCCTGTTCGGCCGAATTCATTCAGCGGGCGAAGGAAGTCGGGGCCGATCGCATCGCCTGCCAAATGAACGGCACCTCACGGGCGGCCGTGGCGGAAGCCCACAAGGCCGGCCTGCTGGTGAACGGCTGGCCCGGCCGGGGGGCTCAGGATTACCACCTGGCCATCGGGCTGGGGCTGGACGTGCATTGCACTGATGTGCCGGTGGCGGTGATTGGGGTGCGAGAGCGGTTGAAGTGAGGGTGTACTTGTCAGGCTGTCGGTTGTGACGTCACTCGATGTTCGTGGAGCGTCGTTCGAAACCCCGGTCGGCGTGCGATGCAGCAGAAGAAAATGAACCGCTGGCTCATCCGGGTAATTCTTGGCACGGTTCTCGCCGGGTTCGCGTACGGTGCGTTCTCAGTTGCCTCGTGCATTTATTATGCGAACGAGGCGGAGAAGACGCTTCATGCTTGCGTCACCGTGAGCGATGCCCTCGAGCAGTTTGTACTCGATCACGAAGGAGAATGGCCCCGAAGCTGGGAGCAGCTTCGCAAATGGACGAATTCGACAGAGTCACTCGACCGGGCAGACTATGTGAGAGGCTGGAGCGACGAATGGGTGGCCCGAGTCCAAGTTGACTTCGCTGCTGATCCTGCTGCCTTGGCGAAACTTCAGATCGCGGATTACAAGGTCGAGGGATTTCGGGCGATTGAGCCGATCGGCCCGGTTTTCGACTCATTTGATCGCAACTTCTATCTCATCGTGGAAGCATCGCGGAAATTTCACCCGGCGCACTCTGGACTTTGAAACCGCAGTGGTGAATCGGTCGTGCAATGTGGCAGTTGATCGCTGTCGGATGGCCGAGATCGAAAGTATGGTTGTGGTATGATCCGCCCCGGACTTTTACCGCTTGTTCTTTGGGTTACGGCCAGCGTTCTCGTGAGCTTTAGTCGGCCATCGGCCGCGAGCGAACTCAAGTTCAACCGCGACGTCCGCCCGATCCTGTCCGAGCACTGCTTCGCCTGCCACGGGCCGGACAGTGCGAGCCGCAAGGCTGACCTGCGTCTGGATCGCCGTGCCGAGGCGCTCGAGCATGGCGCGATTGTTCCTTCGAAGCCGGACGACAGCGAACTCATCCGCCGTGTCTTTTCGGGCGATTACGATGACGTCATGCCGCCGCCGGAAACGAAGCGGACGCTGACCAGTGAGCAGAAGGAACTGCTCAAACGCTGGGTCGCTGAAGGGGCTGAGTACGAATCGCACTGGGCGTTTCTTCCGGTGCCGGACGACGTTCCGGTTCCCGTGCCATCGAAAAACGGGGACTGGATCCGTTCGCCGATGGATGCCTTCGTCCTCGATCGCCTGCAGCGCGAAAAACTCGAACCGGCTGAAGCGGCGACTCGCGAAAAATGGATCCGGCGTGTCTCCTTCGATCTCACGGGGTTGCCGCCGACGCTCGAGGAAATCGATGCCTTCCTGGCGGATCAGTCGCCGCGGGCGTTTGAAGCGGTTGTGGATCGTCTGCTCGCGTCGCCCGCATACGGCGAGCGGATGGCCAACGACTGGCTCGATGTCGCCCGCTACGCCGACACGTTCGGCTACCAAGCCGACCGCAACATGCACATGTCCCCCTGGCGGGACTGGGTGATCCGCGCGTTCAACGACAACCTGCCCTATCGCGATTTCATCACCTGGCAGATCGCCGGCGACATGCTGGAAAACCCCACGCGCGACCAGCGTCTGGCCACGGCGTTCAACCGCCTGCACCGCCAGACGAACGAAGGGGGCAGCATCGAAGAAGAATTCCGCATCGAGTACGTGGCCGACCGCGTGCGGACGATGGGATCGGCGTTCCTCGGTTTGACGCTGGAGTGTGCCCGCTGCCACGACCACAAGTATGACCCGATCACGCAGAGCGAGTACTACTCCCTCACCGCGTTCTTCAACAACATTGATGAGCACGGGCTGTATTCGCATTTCACCGAGACCGCTCCGACGCCCACGCTGCTGCTGTACGAGGGAGATCAGGAAACGCGGCACCGCGAGCTATTGGCGCGCATCGCGGTCGCATCCGGGGAACTCGATCGTGCGATTGCGAGCGTCATCGAACAGGCAGCTCCATCGCGAGCGCCGATTTCTCTGCCCGAGCCGCAGAAGTTGTTCGATTTCGAAGACGTGAAAGATGCGGGCGACTATCGCTCTGTCGAGGGGCGAAACGGTCGGGCGGTCGAGTTCGGGGGCGACGATCAGTTTGTCTGCAAAGAGGCCCCGCAGTTGGTCCGCACCACTCCGTTCACGGTCTCGCTGTGGGTCAAGCCTGGTCCGCATGGCCCGCGACAGATCGTGTTTCATCAGTCGCGGGCCGCGGAAGACTCGGCCTTTCGAGGCGTTTCGCTGACGATCGACAACGGACATCCCACCTTCTCGATGGTCCACTTCTGGCCGGGAAACGCGATGGTGCTTCGCGCTCGGGAGCCGATTGCCGCCAGCCAGTGGACGCAGCTTGTCATCACTCACGACGGAAGCGGTCGTTCGTCGGGGGGAGCGATTTATGCGGATGGTCGGCGGCTTGAAGTGGAGGTGGTTCGGGACCGGCTGACTCGTGACGTGATCCACCGGTCCGACTGGGGGGATTCCGAAGCCCAGTCGATTCCGTTTGCTCTCGGCGCCCGGTTCCGCGACCTCGGCTTCCGGGGCGGCGCCATCGATGAACTGGCTTTTTACCCGGTCGCGATGACAGCGGCCGAGGTGGCGACGCTTTCCGGTCGCGCGGATGTGATCGACGAACGGATGTTCCGGGAACACGCGGCTGCCCGGAGCGATGAGGAGATCGCGAAGCAGGCGGCAGCACTCCACGCGCTGCGGGTTGAGGAAAACGAACTCATCGGTCAGGTCCGTCAGATCATGACGATGGAGGAGCTTCCTGCGAATCGTCGCCGGACGACCTATCGACTCGAGCGCGGCGCTTACGACGCTCCGGCGGACGTGGTCGAGCCGGACACGCCGCGGGAGATCTTCGAACTGCCGGAGGGGTATGCCGCCAATCGACTCGGCTTCGCGCGCTGGCTGGTCGACGACCGCAATCCGCTGACATCGCGCGTGGCGGTCAATCGTTATTGGGCCAACTTTTTCGGAACGGGACTCGTGGCCACGACAGAGGACTTCGGCAGCCAGGGAGAGACGCCATCGCATCCCGAATTGCTCGACTGGCTGGCCCGCGATTTCATGGCGCACGGCTGGGATGTCAAACGACTGTGCAGGCAGATTGTTCTGTCATCCGCCTATCGGCAATCGTCGACGCCGCAGGATCGGCAACTATATCTCCGCGATCCTGCCAATCGCCTGCTCGCTCGTGGACCGCGGCACCGGCTCCCCGCCGAGCAGATCCGCGACAACGCGCTCGCCATCAGCGGCCTCCTGAGGCCGCGCATCGGCGGGCCGAGCGTGTATCCCTATCAGCCGGCGGGATTGTGGGAGGAAGCTGGAACCGGAAAGTCGTACTCGCAATCGCGAGGCGACGACCTCTACCGTCGCAGTCTCTATACGTTCTGGCGACGCACCTCGCCTCCGCCCACAATGACCGCCTTCGATGCGCCCACTCGGGAATACTGCGTCATCCAGCGCGAGCGGACGGCCACGCCGCTGCAGGCGCTCACCGTCCTCAACGACCCGCAGTTCGTGGAGGCGGCGCGGGCGCTGGCGGCGAATGTGCTGTCGGCATCGCCCGGCGACGATGATGCCGGGCTGGTTCGGGTGTTTCGGCTGACGACCAGCCGGCGGCCGTCCGACAGCGAACTGGAGATCCTTCGCAACTTGCTCGTTCAAGCACGGTCGCGATTCCAGGAGAGTGCGGATGACGCGCAGGCGCTGGTCGGCGTCGGCGAATCGCCGCGTTCCGAAGGCATTGAAACGATCGAACACGCCGCCTGGACATCGGTGATCCAGATGCTCTTTGGATTTGACGAATGCCTGACAAAACGATGAAGGCCTCAATGCCCGGTTCGCACCGCCTGTGCATCGGCCCTCAACCGGCAGCAGGGATTTCGCGACGCGATGTGCTGCTCCGCTTTGGCGGCGGACTGGGCGCCGTCGCACTGGCGGACCTTCTTGGTGGAGAACCGGCCGCCGCCGGGCTGGCGACCCCGGGAGTCATTTCAAAGCCGCACGTTGCGCCGAAGGCCAAACGGGTCATTTACCTGTTTCAGAGCGGCGGTCCGTCGCAACTGGAAACTTTCGATGACAAGCCGCTGCTGACGGAAATGTGGGGCCAGCAGCTTCCCGACTCCGTCCGCAAGGGGCAGCGACTGACGGGGATGTCGGGCAACCAGTCGACGCTGCCGCTGGCGGGGTCCATCTTTCCCTTCCGGCAGCACGGCGAGGCGGGAACCTGGATTTCCGATCTGTTGCCGCATACGGCGAACGTGGTGGACGACATCGCCATCATCCGCTCGATGTCCACGGAGGCGATTAACCACGATCCAGCCATCACGTTTCTGCAGACCGGCAACCAGATCGCCGGCCGGCCGAGCATGGGGGCCTGGATTCAATACGGTCTCGGCAGCGACAACGCGAATCTGCCGGCGTTCGTGGTGCTCATCACCCGCGGCAAGGCCGACCAGCCGCTGTATTCGCGGCTTTGGGGAAGCGGGTTCCTCCCATCCGGGCATCAAGGGGTTCAGTTCCGGTCGGGGAAGGACCCGGTGCTGTTTCTGAACAACCCCCCGGGCGTGGCGATGGAGGGCCGACGAGCGCAGCTCGATGCGCTGAACGCCCTGCACCGTCTGGAAGCCGAATCGACGGCCGACCCCGAGGTTGAAGCCCGCATTGCGCAATACGAGATGGCCTTCCGGATGCAGACCAGCGTCCCGGAGGCGACTGATTTCAGCGGCGAGCCCGAACACATCTATGACCTCTACGGCCCGGACGCGAAAAAGCCTGGAACATTCGCGGCCAACTGCCTGCTGGCGCGCCGCCTGGCCGAGCGCGGCGTGAAGTTCATTCAGCTCTACCACCAGGGTTGGGACCAGCATGGCGGTCTGCCCAAAGGCATTTCGCGACAATGCCAGGAAACCGATCAACCCTCGGCCGCGCTGCTGCTTGATCTCAAGCAACGGGGCCTGCTGGACGACACGCTCGTCATCTGGGGGGGCGAGTTCGGGCGCACGAATTACTCGCAGGGAAAGCTGCAGAAGGACAATTACGGCCGCGACCATCATCCGCGGTGCTTCAGCATTTGGATGGCCGGCGGCGGCGTACAGGGGGGCGTTGTTTATGGCGAGACCTGCCCCTTCGGCTACAACATCGAACGGGACGCCGTTCATGTTCGCGACTTCCATGCGACGGTTCTGCACCTGCTGGGGATCGATCACGAGCGGCTGACGTTCAAGTTTCAGGGGCTGAATGCGAAGCTGACAGGCGTCGAGCCGGCGAGAGTTGTGACCGGGATCCTCAGCTGAGCAATCTCGAGTGGAATTGCGGGAAATCGTGATCTGAGCGGCCGGTCGCCACGTTGAATCCCCGGTCAGCGTGTCATTCGCGGGCGCTGCCGAAATGTTTATCCTGTCTCACCTCCCGCAGTCTTCCAGCCGCACGCCCGACGGAACGCCGTGAGCCAGGATTCCTTGTCATCGCACCCTGCCGATCGTCCGTCCGAGCCCTTGCCAGCGTTCTCAACGCCCGGGCAGGCCATCGATGACGGCAGGGGGCGCATCTTTCCCTGCGAGGAATGCGGCGCCGATGTCACCTTCCACATCGGCTCGCAGGCGCTCAAGTGCCCGTATTGCGGACACGTCAAGCAGATCCAGCTCGACCCCGATGCCGAGATTCGCGAACAGGATTTTGAAGCCATTGTCGCCCGGGCCGAAGCGCATCACGAGGCCGATCGGCACGATGAAGAAGGGCAATGCGAAGTGCGCTGCGCTTCATGCGGCGGCACGGTGGTCTTTGTGGGCACGCTCACGAGCAGCACCTGCCCTTACTGCGCGTCGCCCATCCAGCGCGAGAAGATTCACGCGGCCACTCATCGCATTCCCGTCGATGGAGTGATGCCGTTCATGGTCGACCATGAACACGCCCGTCGCCAGTTGGCCGAGTGGGTTCGGTCGCGCTGGTTCGCGCCGAACGCATTCCTCAAGCAGGGAATCAACGGGAACTTCAATGGCGTGTATCTTCCCTACTGGACGTTCGACACGCTGACATTCAATGCCTGGTCCGGCGAACGGGGCGATGCTTATTACGTCACGGTGGGAACAGGGAACCAGCAGCGTCGGGAGCGCCGGGTGCGCTGGAGTTCATCGTCCGGTCGCTTCCAGCGATTCTTCGACGACGTGACGATTCCGGCCACGCGCGGCCTTGATCTGCAGCGACTGGTCGATCTCGAGCCGTGGCCCTTCAAGAAGATGATGCCGTTCACCCAGCAGGTTCTGGCCGGGTTCATGGCGCGAACGTACGACATGCCCTTGCGGGATGGGTTCAAGGCCGCCAAGGAACGCGTCGATGCCGCCATCGCCAGCGAGGTCCGTCGGCGGATCGGCGGGGATGAACAGCGTGTCTGGTCCATCAAGTCGCGGTACGACGCCGTCACCTTCAAGCACCTGCTCCTGCCGGTGTGGCTGATGACGTACCGCTTTCATGAGAAGCCGTATCGCGTGTACATCAATGCAGCGACCGGCGAAGTGCAGGGAGATCGCCCCTACAGTTGGGGCAAGATTTCGCTGGCCGTGCTGGCGGCGCTCGTCGTGGTGGCGATGATCGCGGCCGCACAGCGCTGAACCGCAGGGGCGTGGATTCGCGGTCGCCCGATTTGCGAATCGCCGCCGCCGTGCCCCGTGCCTGCCACTCGTCATCTCTGCAGACGAACTCCAACTTCGCCCCTGCGCGAACCGGTCCTACAGCATCGGGACGTCGGCATCGGCAGTGGCCGTCGCAGGGCCCGGTGGCGGTGGCGGCGACTTGCGTTCTGCCGGCTCGTCGTCGGTTGCGGCTGATCGAGACGAGACTGTTCCCCGCACCAGCCCCAGCAGCGAGACATTCATCGACTGGCTGAGTTTGCGGGCGACGACCCCGCCCCCGGCCGTCACCAGGGCCCCCGCCGTCACCATCTGCAGGTTGCCAATGGTGAGCCCCGCCGCCGCCAGTGAGCACCCCAGGGCGCCCACCACTGCCGCCAGAACCGGCGGGGCATCTGCGATTTTCAGATGGATCGTCAGCAGGTAGCCGAGGGGCATGCCGGTGAGGATCAGCAGCCAGAGGAATGTTTCGGTCATCGGCCACGCCGCAAACAGCAGGGCCAACAGCAACGACACGACAACGGCGGCCGCCTGGCCCATGGACGGGTCTTCCAGTCTGGGAAGCGATTTCCGCAGCGGAGAACGCGACAGCTTCAGGCCGCAGACCATGCCGGCAGCCCAGATGAGGCCGCCCAGCGCCGCCGCCAGTGCGGCAGGAAACGTCATCCGCACCGGAACTCGTGGCGTCGGCACATTCTCGACATTCGCCTTGCGCACGGCATCTGGAATTCCCTTCCAGACGGCCGCCTGCGCACGAACGTCGGCGTCGAACTTCGCGCCAATGTCGTGCATCCGAATGCCGGCCACGAGAGCGGTCGCCAGTCCGGCCCCGCCGATCAGAAACGCCAGTCGCGCCAGGGCCACGTCCCGGTTCGATGTCAGGCCGAGCAGTGCGCCGATGGCCGCCCCCAGCAGAATGCCGGTGATCACGACTCCCAGCGAACTTACTTCAGGCGCGGGGAGCGTGGCCAGCAACGCCAGCAGGGCCCCGCTGGCGGTCAGCAGGCTGCCCCACGCCGCACGGCCGGTATGCACCACATGCCACACGCCCGCCAGCATGAGCACCGAAGCGAACAGATAAATCAGATCGACCAGAAAGGGGCTCATCGCGAAGCCTTCGGCAGAATGTGCAAGCGTGGGCTGATCAGGCTACTCGTCCAATGACGAAGTCGCCGCCGCGGTTTCGTCGACTGAGAGCCGTCGAGCCATCAGAAATCCACCCACGCCGGCGGCAGTGGCGATGGCGATCGCAAACACGCCGGTGATCTTCCCGAAGAGCGTCGACGAAGCGCCGGCCACCACCACCGTTCCCAGCGACGCCGCTCCGGACAGCCCGACAGCGAGCGCCAGTTGCCAGGTCGATTTTGTCAGTGGAAGCTCCGAGAACAGCCGCCAGCCGATGAAGGCCGTCAACAGAAAAATTGTCACTGACGCAATCAGCGGATCGGTATAGCCGCTGGCGCCCGCTAGCAGGTGAGGCAATCCGAGGATCGACATGGCTATTGAATCTCTCCAGTTGTGAGTCCAGAGATCTACTCTAACGTGCCGCGGGCGAGTCCGAAGGGCAATCGCGGTTCAAAACAGCGATTGTTGCCGCGGTCGCGATTGCTCGGCGCGCCCCGGCCAGGGGGGCAGCCCCGGCAGTTCCTGCAGGCGGGCCTGCAGCAGGTGATGGAAGGACTCCGCCATTGCCGGTGCAAAGGCATCGTTCGGAGCGTGCGTGAAGACGGACGGCGTCAGACCAGACTGGATCCACCCGGCGACGATCCCCGCCCATTGCTCAAGCCACGCGCTGACGGCCGGGACGCTGTCGCGACCCACAAACCGCACCAGCGGCCGACGGGATGTGACGGTCGTCCGGAACGGGGATCGGGGCTTCCGGGTTTGCGACACGGCTTCCGCCTCGGTGGCGGGAGGAGCGGAGTAGAGCGCGCGGCTGTCAAACAGCACCCGATCGATTTCAAGCCCGCACAGCAGTTCATCGAGCGCCTGCTCGTGCGGTCCGCTGTCGAAGAAGTCGAAGTGACGCACTTCCACCGCCCACGGGAACCCGCGGGGCAGAGACTCCAGGTAGCTTCGCAGCTTCGGAAACTCTCTGCGGTCAAACGTCGGGGGCAACTGGAGAAACGCAGGGCCCAGCCGATCGCCGCGCTGCAGCACCTCAAGCACCTGCAGGAACGCTCTTGTTTCCGGTTCGCAGTCAGAAAGACGGCGATCGTGCGAAATGACCCGGGGAAACTTCAGGGCGAACCGGAACCCGGGAGCCGTTTCGTCCGCCCAGCGGCGCGCGGTCTCAAGGGCTGGCAGTGCGTAGAAGGTGCTGTTCCCTTCGACCGTGGAAAACGCCCGTGAATACTGGGCCAGCCATTGGTTCCGCGGCGCCCGCGCCTCGTACACGGTTCCCTTCCAGTCTGGACACGTCCAGACTGGGCATCCCAGGAAGTAGGCCCGTTCGGGAGAGGTGCTCATTCCGCAGAGTCGAGTCGGTCGAAAAGTTTCACCAGTTCCGGGATCAGTCGGCGAAACGCCCGGGCGCGATGGCTCAAATGCCGCTTGACGATGGGCGAAAGCTCGCCGAACGTCTGGTGATATTCCCGGACGAGAAAATAGGGATCGTACCCGAACCCGTTCGCCCCCCGCGGTTCTGCGATGATTCGGCCGCGACAGGTGTCTTCAAACGACAGATGAATCGCCCCCGCGGGATCTGCAAGGGCGACATGGCAGACATACCCGGCCCCACGCTTCTCATCGGGAACCCCGCGAAGCTCTGCCTGCAGCTTGGCGTTGTTCCGGTCGTCGGTCGCTCCTTCGCCGCTGTACCGGGCGGAATAAACGCCCGGAGCGCCATTCAATGCGTCGACGCGCAGACCGCTGTCTTCGCCGATGGCCCATTGGCCGGTCGCCACCGCGACCTCACGCGCTTTCTTGGCGGCGTTTTCAGCGAATGTTGCCCCGTTTTCCACCACATCCGCGATGCCTGGGAACTCGGCGACCGATTTCAGCGGGAACCCGACCGGTGCGAGGAGATCGCGAATCTCTTCCGACTTTTTCAGGTTTCGACTGGCCAGAACCAGCAACGGGCGCGAAGCAGGCATCACGATATTTCGGGGCGAGGACAGAAACGACAGGCGGCGGCGATAAACCGGTTTCGGAAACCGGACTTTGCCGTCACCGGGCTTCCGCGGCAAGCGCAGCCAGCGCCGCCAACTGCAGCGCGCCGGACACCGGGCTGGTGACCACGACGACTTTCGACGGGGGCATCTCCGCCTGCTCCAGCCGCTGCAAGACTCCCGCACGCAGAAACGGAGAATGCACGATCAACCCGCCGGCCAGCGCCAGCGGATACCCGGACGGAGCTGAACCGAGCAGTTGGACGCCAACCGTCGCGACCATGGTGGCCAGATCTTCGATCGTCGTCTGGACCAGAGCGTTGGCCACTTCGTCTCCGGTTTCGGCAGCGTCGAGAACGACGCCCGCCATGCTGGCGATCCAGGTTCGGTCTTCGGCCTGTTCGTAAAAGCGGTGGATGAACTGGGCGGTCGTGCTGACCTCCAGCCGGTCCTGAAATCCGCGGGTGAGCTCCGTTTGGGGGCCGCGACCGTCCACGGCCCTGAGCGCTGCGCGCAGACCTTCCAGCGCAACCCTGTAGCCGCTCCCTTCATCCCCGAGCAGGTAGCCGAAACCTCCCGAACGGGCAGTCCGGCCGTCGGGCGTGCCTCCGTACGCGAGCGAGCCGGTTCCGGCGACCAGCGCAATGCCATGGCCGTCCAGCCCCGGCGCCGACAGCAACGGGGCCACGTCATGCGTGACGTGAATGCGGTCGGCCAGCCGACGCTGATCGACCCAGTTGCGGAGTCGCAGTTGCTCGGAGTCGCGTCCGGCGCCGGCGATTCCCAGGCAGATCGCCGCGGCGGGCTGCTTCGTCAGACCTGCTGCACGGAAGGCCCGCGTTACAGACAACTCGATATTCGCCAGGGCCGCGGCCCAACCCAGCGAATTGGGATTCGACCCGCCGGCCTCGCCTGCGCCAATCGGCGTGAGCGTTCCGGGCTCGGACGCCCCTTCGGGCAGTCTTGCGATCCAGGCCAGCGTTTTCGACCCGCCGCCATCCACTCCAATCACCAGCCGTTCCATCGAAGCGGCTGCTGCAGATCGAACGGTCTCGCTCGATGGGAGCGATCGTTCGAGCGCCTGCCGCAACTGTCCGCCGGCTTCCGCCAGCAGCGTCCGCGCCTGCGACTCCCCGACGCCCTGCCGGTGCATCACAATTGCGGTTTTCACATCACCATGACTCTGTTTCAGCAATTCCGCGGCGCGTTCGGTCGTCACATTCGCGAGCGAAGCAACGATCCGGCGGGAGCGGTCTTCGAGTTTCTGGTTGGTGGCCGCAAGGTCGACCATCAGATTTCCGAACGTCTTGCCGAGGCGAATCATCGTCGCCGTCGTCAGCATGTTGAGAATCAGTTTGGTGGCCGTTCCTGCCTTGAGACGTGTGGAGCCGGTGACAATTTCGGGGCCAACCACCGGCGCCAGAATGAGTTCTGACACCGCTGTCAGTTCCGAGCCGGCGTTGCAGGCCAGACCAATCGGGAACGCACCGACTTCGCGGGCATACTTGAGGCCGCCGATGACATAGGGAGTGCGCCCGCTGGAGGCGATGCCGACCACGACATCGTTGTCGGCCAGCGACAGCTTTTTGAGGTCCTGAACCGCGAGGTCGGGGTAGTCCTCGGCCCCTTCGATGGCGCGGGTCAGCGCGGCGGGTCCGCCGGCAATCACGCCCACGACCTGCCACGGCGGGGTATTGAAGGTGGGCGGACACTCGGAGGCATCCAGGACGCCGAGCCGTCCCGATGTGCCGGCCCCGATGTAGATCAACCGGCCGCCTCGCTGCATCCGGTCCACAATCACGTCGATCGCCGCGGCAATTTCGCCGGCGATGGCGTCAATCGCCGGCGGGATCTTCGCGTCTTCGGAATTCATGATCCGGACGATGTCCAGCGACGGCAGGCGATCGATTTCGCTCGACGCCGGATTTCTTGCTTCAGTGGTCAGTTGGTCCAGACTCATGCGTTGCCTCAGTACGCCTTCCGCGCCAGAATCAGGCCCCTCACTAGCCAATCCCGTACTGCCGCCGCAACCCCGCGAGGGAAGTTGGGGCCTGCTGCCTGATGATTTCTCTCACCGATATCGTCGTCGCCTGCCTGTATCTGGCTGTGAGCGTCGGCGTCGGACTGTGGATGGGCCGCAGCAACCGGAATATGGACGACTACCTGCTCGGTGGTCGCGATATCCCCTGGTGGGCCATTCTGGGCTCGATCGTCGCCACCGAAACCAGCACCGTCACATTCCTCAGCGTCCCCGGCAGCACCTATGTGCCAGGGGGCAATATGACGTTTCTGCAGCTGGCGTTCGGCTACATCGTCGGGCGGTTTCTCGTCGTTCTGCTGCTGCTGCCTGCCTATTTCCGCGGCGAAATTCTCACGGCCTACCAGTTGCTGCAGTCCCGTTTTGGCATCACGACCCGGCGGCTGGCGTCGCTGATGTTTCTCGTCGCGCGCAATCTGGGAGATGGCCTGCGTCTGTTCCTGACGGCCATCGCGCTCCGACAGGCAATCGGCCTGTCGCTGACGACCTGCATCGTCATCATCGGCGTGGTGACGATCTTGTACACGATCTTCGGCGGCCTGCGGTCCGTTGTGTTCAGCGACTGCATCCAGTTCGTCATTTACCTCATTGCCGGCGCGGCATCGCTTTATGTGCTGATCAACCGCTTGCCAGGCGGCTGGGAACAGTATGTCGGTTTTGCAGAGGCGGATGACAAGTTTCGCGTCTTCAATTTCGAATTCGGACTCACTGAAAAGTACACGTACACCTTTTGGGCCGGCCTGATCGGCGGAGCGTTCCTGTCGCTGGGCACGCATGGCGCCGACCAGATGATGGTGCAGCGCTGCCTGGCGGCCCGCAGCCAGCGAGATGCTTCCAGGGCGATGATTGCCAGCGGTTTCGTCGTCGCCGTCCAGTTCGTCGTGTTTCTCCTGATCGGCATCGGACTCGCCGCGTTTTACACGGAGTATCCGACGCCAAACGGACCGCTGAAACGCGATGTCGTCTATTCGCACTTCATCGTCAATCAGCTTCCCGTCGGCCTGGTCGGCCTCACTCTCGCCGGAATTTTCGCGGCGGCGATGTCGACCCTGTCCAGCTCGCTGAATGCATCCGCATCGACTTTGATCGGCGACTTTGGAAGCGTCCTCGGGCTGGAGCGGTTTTCATCCGCGCAGCGGTTGACCATGAGCCGCGCGGCGACATTTCTGTTCGGCCTCATCCAGATCGGCGTCGCTGCCATCGCAGGCATTTACGAACTCTCCGGCAGCGTGATTGACGACGCCCTGGCGATTGCGGGATTCACCGCCGGCATTCTTCTCGGCGTCTTCGTGCTGGGACAGCTCCGACTGCCGATTCGCGAACGCGGCGCGCTCACCGGCATGCTCGTGGCGATCGCGCTGCTGTGCCTCATCCGTTTCCTGCCCCGCTTTGCCGATGACGCCTGGCCCCTGCTGTTCCGAGAGCGGATGGCCTGGCCGTGGTATCCTGTGGTCGGCAGCGTCACCACCGTTTTGGTCGGAATCGTCGCCTCGCTGCCGTTCCACCCTCCTGTTCCACCCACAGGTGCTTCCGTTCCATGAAACGCTTTCTACGTCTCTGCACTGTCATCGCCGTTGTTGCCGTCCTGACGGGACGTTCCGCCCTCGCCGCCCCTCCGCGGCTGTCAGATGTCGAACCCGCCGCGGCCGGCATGGATGCCAAACGACTCGCGGAGATCGACCGGATCGTTGAAGAGGGTCTTGCGAAAGGCAACATGCCCGGCGCGGTCGTTCTTGTCGGACGACACGGAGGCATCGTTTTCCGAAAGGCCTATGGCCAGAAGCGTCTCGAACCCGACAAAGCGCCGATGACCATCGACACCGTGTTCGACATGGCGTCGATCACCAAGCCGATGGCGACAGCCACGAGCATCATGAAGCTGATCGAACAGGGGAAGATCGGCCTTGATGACCCGGTTGCCAGATACATCCCCGAGTTCGCCGCCAATGGCAAGGACGTGGTGACAGTCCGCGACCTGCTCACTCATCAGAGCGGACTGATCGCCGACAATTCAATCCGCGACTACGACGGCACTCCGGAAGAGTCGTACAGGATGATCTACGCCCTGCCTTTGAAGGAGCCGCATCGATCGAAGTTCATCTACAGCGATGTCAACTTCATCACGCTGGGAAAGCTCGTGGAGGTCGTGTCGGGGCAGAATGTGAACCAGTTTGCCCGCGCCAGCTTTTTCGAACCCCTCGGCATGACCGAAACCGGTTACGTGCCCGGCGACGAACTGAAGAAGCGCGCCGCACCCACTGAAAAACGGAACGACGCCTGGATTCAGGGCGAAGTCCACGACCCTCGCGCCTGGCGGCTCGAAGGCATTGCCGGCCACGCGGGACTGTTCTCCACAGCTCAGGACATTGCGGTTTATGCGCAGATGATGCTCAACGGCGGCGAATATGGGGGCGTGCGCGTGCTGCAGCCGGAAACCGTGCAGCTGATGACCACCCCCAATCCGCTCCCCGGGGGCCGCGGACGTCGCGGTCTCGGCTGGGACATGCGATCGGCCTACTCGATCAACCGCGGCGACCGCCTGTCCGACAAAGCGTTCGGCCACGGCGGCTTCACGGGCACCGTTCTGTGGATCGATCCCCAGCTCGATGTCTTCTTCGTCTTTCTCAGCAATCGCGTGCATCCCAACGGCAAGGGACTGGTCAACCCGCTGGCGGGACAGATCGCGTCCGTCATCGCCACGGCCATCACCGATGTCGAAGTTCCGGGCCCGAAAGTGCTGACCGGCCTCGATGTCCTTCGTCGCGACCGGTTCTCCGCCCTGAAAGGCCGCAAGATCGGGCTGATTACCAACCAGACCGGCATCGCCGGCGACTGGTCGACGGAAACCTCTTTGCTCCACGAGGCGCCGGAAGTCGAACTGAAGGTGCTGTTCAGCCCCGAACATGGTTTTCAGGGCAAGCTCGATCAGTCAAACATCGGCAACACGCGCGACGAAGTCACCGGACTGCCGGTTTTCAGCCTGTACGGCGAAACCCGAACGCCCACCGCTGAAAGCCTCGCCGGCCTCGATACCATCGTTTTCGACATCCAGGACATCGGCTCGCGCTTCTACACCTATCCGTCCACCATGGCCAACGCCATGCAGGCGGCGGCGAGGCACGGACTCAAATTCGTTGTGCTCGATCGGCCGAATCCGATCAATGGCATCGATGTCGAAGGGCCCATTCTGGAAGAAGGCAAACAGACGTTCGTCGGCTTTCACACCCTGCCGATCCGCCACGGCATGACCGTCGGCGAACTGGCCCTGATGTACAAAGAGGAAAAGGGGCTGACGCTCGACCTCGAAGTCATCAAATGCGAAGGCTGGAAGCGGTCCGATTATTTCGACGCCACGGGCCTGCCGTGGGTCAACCCCTCTCCCAACATGCGGAACCTGTCTGAGGCCCTGCTGTATCCCGGCATTGGACTCGTGGAGTACACGAACGTGTCGGTGGGACGCGGGACCGATCGCCCGTTCGAGCTCTTCGGCGCCCCGTGGATCGACGCCGTAAAGTTTGCCGCAGCGCTGAACGCCGCACGTCTGGAGGGGGTCCGGTTTGTGCCTGTGAAGTTCACGCCGACCGCCGCCAAGTTCCCGAAACAGGAATGCCAGGGGATCGACATCATCGTCACCGATCGCCTGAAGCTGAAACCCGTCCGCATGGGGCTGACCATCATCCAGATCCTCCGGCGCGACTATCCCGATGACTGGAAGCCCGCCGGGCTGGAAAAGCTGCTTCTGAATCAGCAGGCACAGGACGCTTTGCTCGCCGGCAAGACGCCGCTGGAAGTCGAGGCTGCGAACGACGAGGCCATGAACGCCTTCCTGCGCCGGCGTCAGACGTTCCTTCTGTATTGAAAGCCCCGCCCGCTTCAGCGTGCGGCATTTCTGCCGGGTCGCTGACGGCCCGGCCGCGTCGCCGTCCTGGGTCCAGAGTGGCATGCGATCAATGTGCACCCTTTTGTTTCATTCGTTGAACGTGCTCCATGTCTGAACTCCGCCTTGGCCTCGAGCGGATCGATGAGGCCTGTTTCGACCCGCTGCGCGGTCTGCGGGTCGGCCTGGTCATGAATCAGGCCTCTGTCGATCGGTCGTTTCGTTACGCGTACGACGTTCTCTCGGACGGCGGAGTGTCGATTGGCGCGATCTTCTCCCCCCAGCATGGGCTCTGGGGCGAGGAACAGGCGAACATGATCGAGACGCCGCATGGCCACACGCGGCTGCCGATCGACGTGCCGGTCTACAGCCTGTACAGCGAAACCCGTCGCCCCGCGCCCCACATGCTGGACGGACTCGATGCGCTGGTGATCGACCTGCAGGATGTCGGAACACGCATCTACACCTACATCTGGACCATCACACACTGCCTTGAAGAATGCGCCGGCCGCAGGCTTCCCGTCTACCTCCTCGATCGTCCGAATCCGCTTGGCGGCGACGTGGTGGAAGGTCCTGTTCTCGATCCCGAATTCGCCAGCTTCGTCGGCCGGGCCGCCATTCCCATGCGCCATGGCCTGACGCTGGGACAGCTCTCCCGGCGGCTCAACCAGTCGATGGGCATCAACGCCGACCTCACCATCATTGAATGCACCGGGCTCTCTCCGGAGGCCCTGTGGCCTGAAACCGGCCGAGACTGGATCATGACTTCCCCCAACATGCAGCGCTGGGAAACCGTGGCGGTGTATCCAGGCCAGGTGCTGCTGGAAGGCGCCAATCTCTCCGAAGGCCGCGGCACCACGCTGCCCTTCGAGCTCTGCGGCGCTCCGTGGATCGATCCGTTCCGGCTGGCCGGGGTTCTGAATGAACACCAGCTGCCGGGCGTGCACTTCCGCCCAGTCAAGTTCCGACCCACGTTCGACAAATGGGCCGGCGAGAGCTGCGGCGGAGTCGCGTTTCAGATCACGGATGTCCAGACATTCCGGTCCTACTCAGCGACGCTGCACCTGTTTGCTGCGGTCAGGCATTTGTATCCGCAGATGTTCGACTGGCTGCCGCCGCCGTATGAATACGAGCGCATCAAGCCGCCGATCGACATCCTCTCCGGTTCGGCGGCGCTTCGCGAGTGGCTCGCTTCCGACTCCGCCGGACTGGTCCCACCCGCGGAACTGATCGGCGACGAATCGGCCCGTGCCTGGCAGGCCGCCGTTGAGCCGACCCGACCTGCAGGCCAGCCGCGAGCCCTGCCGCTCGACAATCAGGCAACGCCCCCTACCCGTTGACGACGGCCGTGAGCGCTTCCCGGATCTCCGGGTGCAGAAATTCGTAACCGGCCGACTGCAGCTTTGTCGGCACAACACGGGCGCTCGACAGGATCAGCGCGTCCGCCATCTCACCCAGGGCCAGCCTCGCAGCAAAGGCCGGCATCGGAAACAGCGTCGGCCGGTGAACCACGCTCCCCAGCGCCCGGGTGAACTCCGCATTGGTCACCGGCTGTGGGGCAACCGCGTTCACCGCGCCCGACAGCTCCCGTTGCGTCAATGCGAATAAAATCATCTTTGCGGCGTCATCGACGGTCACCCAACTCCAGTACTGCTTGCCGTCGCCCATGTTTCCGCCTGCGCCGAGCTTGAACGGCATCAGCATTTTCGCCAATGCGCCGTCTTCCTTGGCGAGAATCATGCCGTAACGCAGCAGCACCGTTCGCACGCCCGCCCGCAACGCCGCCGCTTCCCAGTCCCGGCAAACGTCCACCAGATACCCGTCCCCGGCCGGGCTGGTTTCGCTCAGCACCTCGCTCCCCCGGTTTCCATAAAATCCGATGGCCGACGCGGAGACGAACACCTCCGGTTTCTCGGGAGAGGCGGCGATCGTGTCCGCCAGCAGTCCGGCCGTCTGGGTACGACTCTCCAGGATCCGCTTCTTCTTCGCGGCGTTCCAACGCCCCTTGCCGATGTTGTCCCCCGCCAGATTCACAACCCCCTGCACATCCTGCAGGACCGCAGGGGCCAGCCGTCCGTTGGCCGGGTCCCAGAATTTCTCGTCGGCCGATTTCGGTTCGCGACGCACGAGGCGCGTCACTCGATGGCCCGACGCTCGCAACAGGCGCAGCAAGCGCCCACCCACAAGACCGCTTGATCCACTGATCAGAATATTCATTGCTGGTTCTCCACAGTCACCCGGCTCTTCCGCTCAGTGTAAGCAGAACGGCCAGCGCTCAGCGCCCCGGTTGGGACGCTGAGAGGGGGGAGAACCGCGAAATCGTCAGCTGTGCAACGCCCTTTTCAGCGTCGGTCGCTCACTTGGCCATCACCAGAAAATGGCGGGCGGCGTGGCACCACCGGCTGGAATACAGCGCCACCGCATCCCGCCGGACGACCGGCTTTGGCTCTGGACTCGTTCGCGCGCAGCGTGCATCCAGCGCCCGCAGCCGCCGCTCCAGTTCCGCTTCCCGAACGCTCCATTCCAGCGACGACCGAGCTGCGGACTCTTCGGCAGTCGACAGCTCCGTCCGGAACGCGTCGAATCGGTTGTTTTCGAGGGGAGACATGGCTGGCCTTCCGGGGGGAACTCAGGCAAACGGATCGCGATGCGGCATCGGCAGATTCCGCCGAATCGAGATATCGCCCACAGGGCCGGGAAAGCTTCGGAAACTGGCGAGCGCAGCGAGACTTTTCCGGATCCGGTGCGGCGGCAGGCGGCGCAAACCTTGCGGGCGGTCGCGTCGGCAGGCCCCCGTTAACCGTTCTCCGATGTCCCCAGGCACCGTCGCTGGTAAATCCGGTCCAGGCGTTTGAACCGGTGCACCTGATACGACACGTTCGCCCCCACGCTTGCCAGCAGCCCCGCCGCAATGAACGGATAGTGCGCCGGGGCGGCCCCGTGCATCTCCGGATGCAGCCACCGCAGGACGAAATAACTGGCCACGCTGAGCGCCGTCATGCACCAGATCAATCGCACCTGAAACCAGAGCGCCGCACCCGTGATCATCACCGCGTAGCCCACCAGCAGCAGGTCCACCGGCCAGCCCCAGCTCACCGACAGGTTCAGCAGCACTGTGTAGAACACGACATCCACTGCCGACCAGCAGTAGCGGGCGAAGTCGGCCCCTTTCCCGGTTCGCAGCCAGTACTGCAGCACCCAGCACAGGCCGGCCCAGGCAGCAATCAGCCCCATCACCAGTCCGTGCGAGGCGGGGTCGACATTCGTCAGGACGGCCCGGACCTGCACGATGGCCGCCGCCAGCGACAACGCCAGCCAGTGCGACGCCAGCGCCGGTTCACGCCTCAGCGATTGCCGCACCCGGTGCCGGAGGTCCGCGGTCGGCAGAGCCACCGGCTCGCCGTCGACAAACCGTTGCAGGTCGTCCGCCAGCGCCGCCGCGGACGGGTAGCGCCGCCCTGCCGGTTTCTCGAGACACCGCAGGCAGATCCGCTCCAGCTCCGCCGGGATTGAGCGATCCAGCTTTCTGGGCAACGTCGGCTCTGTTTCCAGTACCGCGAACAACGTGTTCAGCGGGCTGTCGGACCGGAATGGAGGCCGCCCGGTCAGCAACTCGTAGAGGATTGCCCCGAGGCTGAAAACATCGCTGAGCGCCGTGACCTGAGAACTCTGCCCTTCCGCCTGCTCGGGCGACATATAGTTTGGCGTGCCGAGAATCGTTCCACTCAGTGTCGCATCCTCGCCGGGGGAAAACACCTTTGCCAGCCCGAAGTCGCTGACATGCGGCGCACCCGCGGCGTCGAGCAGAATGTTGGACGGCTTGATGTCGCGATGCACAATCCCCTTCTCATGCAGATAGTGGACCGCCCGCGCCACCTGCTCCATCAGCACCGCCGCCTCAACCGGGCGCATCGGCCCGGCCTTCAGAACGTCCGCCAGACTGGGACCGTCAATCAGATCCATGGTCAGGAAGTGCAGCCCGTCGCATTCCCCCGCATCGTGCACCCGCGTGATGTTGGGATGAATCAGACCGGCGGCGGCCCGTGCCTCCAGGTAGAACCGGCGCACTTCATCAACTGACGCCAGCTCGCTCGAACGAATGGTCTTCAGCGCCACGTGGAGGTTCAGCGTCCGATGCCGTGCACGATAAACCACGCCCATGCCGCCGCGACCGATTTCCTGCAACAGGTCGTAAGGGCCCAGCGACTTCCGTCGCAGCCCTGATGAGTCTGACGGCACCGTGGCCATACCCGGGTGCGCCAGCGCCGCCAGAGCGTTCAGGCCGTCCAGGCAGGCGAGCATGCGGGAGAACTGCGGCGCCCCCCGCTCATCAGGTCGGCTTCCGGCAGCGAAATCAGGCGGACCCTCCCGCCCCTGTTCGACATACCGGTGCAGCTGCTCGAACAGCTGCTGGTCGTCGACGTTTTCGAGGTTGTCATCGCCACGCTGCATGTCCGCACCCGAGCTTCCTACAACGGCTTGCCGGACTTCAGCTTCTTCAGCGTTTCAAACTCGGCGCGTTCCTTGTAGTAGTCGTCCAGTGGATAACAGCCGGAAATCAATCCGTTGCGCGGGGCGGTCGTGCAATCGCTGAAGGTCCGGCAGATTTTCTTGTCTGCGGCGTAATCGGCGCCGTGCAGCACCTTGGTCGGCAGCGCCCAGTCGCTGAGCACCAGTCGCCCGATTCCCACGGAATCGACCCACCCTGCCTGCACGACGGCCTCCGCCACATGCGGCAGGTACTCCTGAAAATAGGAGTACGCCGTCCCGACAAGAATGACATCGGGGATTGCCGCTTTGACCTGCCGCACGGCCTCGATCTGTCGCACACATCCGACCAGCGGATCTTCCGGAGGCTGGTAGCCATCCGAAGGGGGATAAAACGCCGGCCGCTGCAGATGCGGATTGTAATACGGCGATCCGGCCGTCAGGTTGAACAGCCGGACGTCATGATCGTCCCGCAGCCGCCGCAGCAGTTCCATCGGTTCGCTGAGATCCATTTCAAGGGCATTTTCGGCCTTCGCGCCGAACGCCGGATAGCGCTCCACCGTGTAGCTCTCAGGAATTCCTTTCCCTTTTTTCCGGCCGTCTCCAGCGCCGGGCGTCGGACGGAACGCCGGCTGATCGAACAGCGACAGCCGCACCCCGATGGCCAGACCAGGACACTCGCTGCGGATTGCGCCGATGATCTCCCGCAGCAGCCGGGTCCGCCCCTCAAAATCGCCGCCATACTTCCCGGGCCGCGTGAATCCTGACAGGAACTCGTGCATCAGATAGCCGTGGCACGCTTTCACGTCGACAAAGTCGAAGCCCACGGCGGCTGCCGTTTTCGCGGCCGCCACATAGGCGTCGATCAGCGCGGGCAGTTCATCGTCGCGAAGCACCGCGGCATCATCGGTCACTCCGACCCGCGCATCGAGAACCGGATGGCGATACGCAACTCGCGATTCAAACTGGTCATTCCTGTTCGGCTTGCAGAATCGTCCGCTGTGGGTGAGTTGCAGCCCGACGAACAGATCATCCGCTGCACCGGCGCCGAACGTTTCGGCGTGCGTCCGCCGCAGTCCCGTCAGCATCGCGCGCAGCGGTTCAATGTCGTCGGGACGATGCAACAGTTGCCGCGGATTGGCCCGCCCGTCAGGACGGACCGCAAACGCCTCGCAGCCCCAGATCAGCTTGCAGCCGGATGCCCCGAAGTTGCGCCAGCGCCGCCGCATCGGATCCGTCGGCCTGCCATCGGTTTCACCGTCCCAGCCTTCCATCGGATGGACGCACCAGCGATTGCCGATGGTCCGCCCCTGCACCGTCAGCGGCGCGGCGAGCGACGATCCCTCCGCAGCCGACAGCGGCCGCTCGGCGACGGGCAGCTTCAGGCCCAGCGACTCGAGATGCTGTCGAAACGCAGCGACGGTCTTATGGCCGCCAACTCGGGGAAACACGGCAGACATGCGAACGGAATTCTCAGGGAAGCGGAGCGTGAGGCAACGATGTGTGTTGTCACCTGTGACCATCGGCGGGTCAATGGCCGCATGTCGAATCGCCGTCGCCGTCATCGTTCCGGCGAACGACCTGGTCGCCCGGTGACCCGACCGGGGGTGCGGCGTCCACACGGCAGCGGCGTTCGCCCGAAGTTAAGGATCAGCCCCGCGCCTGGACTCGGGAACGGAACGCCCGCCCGAAACGTGATTACAGCCGTTCCACTTCCCAGTCGGGAAGCTCGATGGAAGCCCCCTGTTGCAGGAAGTTGACCATGACCAGCAATCGCGACTGGCCATGCCGCTTGAACACAACCCCCTCCAGCCCGAGCATCGAACCCGATTTAATCCGCACCCGGTCCCCGGCCTCGATTTTCGACTCCGCGGTGATGGCTGCCCCGGTGTCGATCAGCGCCCGGATCCGCCGCAGGTCGGAAAGAAACTCCGGCTCGGCAGTGACATCGAGGGCTCGTGAAACGCAGCCCGTCGCCAGTGCCTCGTAACGATCCGTTTCACCGCCGAACAGAAACACATAATTGCTGAACAGCGGCAGGTAGCTGGTGCGTTGCCGGCCCGCAGGCGATCGATAACGGTTCTCGACGATGGGGGCGTAGAAGGGAGTTCCCTTCGCCACCAGCCGCCGCATCAGCTCCTTCTCCATCCGCGAGCGCGTATAGAGGACCCGCCAGTGCTTGTCTGCCTCGCGTCCTTCCGCCTGAAACTCATCGGTCAGCAGGAGATCCGGGAACAGGCAGAGTTCTGGGCCAATCAGCGGCATCGGTGCCGGAATCCCTTCGGGCGGAGATGAATGACGTTCGAGGCGGTCGAGTGCATCTTCAGAACTGATTTGCAGGCATCCCCAGGCGAAAGCTGGACGTCCATGAGCCTCGCACCGTCCAATCGCCTGCACAGGAGCCATGCAAATGGTCTTGCGCCCGAATCGTGACGCCGCATTCACTGGGATTCAACCGGCGGTCGCCCGGCCCGGCCAGTTCTTCCGAAATTGATTGACAAACAGCGGGCAATGGGCAAAATGGCGGGGAGCCTGCCTGGTGCAGGCGTGTCGCACTCTCTCCAATCTCCTCCCGGCGCCCTCTCTCCTGATCTGGAGAGCAGGATGGCTATTGCTGCCGGCCCATCGACTGTTTCACAGCGTCTGGCCCTGCGTTTTCTGCGCTTGGCCCGGGAAGCAGAATCCGTCGGCGATCTACGCCAGGCGATCACGCACCGGCTCCACGCTGTTCGTCACGATTGTACGAGCCGTTCCGTCATCGAATATGCCGGGTTTCTGGCGACAACGGGCGACCGAAGCCGCGCCATCGAACTGCTTGAGCAGGAAGTCAGCCATCCGCGCCACCGCAGCACGGGGCGTCCCTGTCCTCGTTGTGCCCGCGCACTGGCGCTCCTGCACCGCGAAAGCCGCGACCACCGGGAAGCGAAACGCTGGCTGCTGCGGGCGGCTGCCGCCGAAATGAACTCCTGGCAGGCGGGCGACGCCACTCTGTCGGCCCATCAACTCTACTGCGAAGCGCTCCTGGCGATGGATGCCGGCGAAACCACGCGTTCGCGAGCATTGTGCAACGCCGCCCGAGTGTCGGCCGAGGGGTTCGAACTCAGCCTGGTCATCCATCAACTGGCGCGACTCGATTCGCACGACGGGAACTCCGAGTCGGCCATTCGTCACCTGCTCGAAGCCGCACGCATCGCCCGGGTCTGGGGGGCCCACCATCACTACGCAACATGCATCTTCGACCTTGGGAGAACGCTGAACTCGCTGGGCCGCACGTCCACCGCGATCGAGTGCTACCGGATCGCTTCGCTTCGCTTTGCCCGGGTCGGCTCCACGCGCCTCGCCGCCGTCGCGGCCCGCTGGCTCCACCAAAGCCGGGCGCTTGCCCGCATGCCCGCAGCCAGCCCCGAACTCAACTGATCGCCGTCCGTCGCAGTCAGCAATTTGCAGCCCGTTCAGGCCTGCGGCAGACCACGGCGCGCGAACGCCCGCCGATGCGGGCAAAAATCAGCACGAGGGCGGAGCTTCCGTTCAGCGGCAACTGCTTGCGAACTTTTTCCGGTGTGACCGGGATTCGCCGGCACTTGATTTCGACCTGCCCGCAGTCCGCCTGGCGGAACCAGTTGCGGATTTCCCGGTCGTTGTTGGACAACTCGGCCACGACTTCGAACGCCTGCGCGAACGGGGTTGTGACCCGCGAATCGGCCGTCAAATACTCTTCCTCGCGGTCCAGTCGGCGCAGTCCCGCCCGCTCGCAGAAAACATCCACCAGCCCCGCCCGGACGACGGCCGGATCCGGGTCAAACAGCCACATCCCAAGGCTCGACTGCGTGCTGACCGCCGACCACGGGTCGCCCGTCAAGGTTTCGCCGGAGGGCAGCACCGTCGCCCGCCAGTCCGTCTCGGTGCGGAGCGGCCCGCACCACACCACGGCCTCTTTGCATTCGCCATCGAGGCTGATCAGCTCGATCTCGCACCCCGGAAACTTTCCTCCGAAGTTGGAGGCCGGCGACAGTTTGATCGCCCCCCCGGCCGGGTGCAGCGACAGCTGCTGAAGGAACTCCAGCCCCGGCTGATGATCTTCAATGCGGACCGACCGCTGTCCGCCCGGACGACGGTCGGGATCGATATGGAAGGGGCGGCTCTCGAGTGCGAACTCTTCAGCGCGGCGGGTTTCGAACCGAATCCGGTCGACGACGCCGTACGCCTCGGCGTTCCACCGGGCCATCAGGCACGCAGCGGGCCGCAGGTCGACGGCGACAACGCGCGCGTGCGCCGCGAGGGCGATCGCGTCCGCGCCGATGCCGCTGCACAGATCGGCGACTTCCGGACAATCCGCAAACCGCAGCGCCTTCCGCCGGGCGACGAGTTCCGAAGTCGCCTGCTCGAGGCCAGTCCGGTCGAACCACATGCGGTCCGCCCGTGAGAACTTTCCACTGCCCCGTCGACGCAGGTCGTGCAGCAGCAGTGCTCCACGCACGAGGTCGTCCTCGTACTCGGCACGCAGCGTCTTTTGGATCGCCAGAGCCGAGCCGTCGAGCGTTTTCAGCCGTTCCAGAAGTTCCGGACTCGCGGACAGGCGCTGCAGCAGCGCGGTGTCATCCAGCGAACCGCTGGCCGTGCCCCCCGGTCCGCTCATTCACGGACGCCATCAAACAGCGGCGTTGACAGGTAACGCTCACCCGAGTCGGGCAGGACGACGACAATCGTTTTGCCGGCCGATTCCGGGCGGGCCGCCACTTTCAAGGCCGCCGCCATGGCGGCGCCGCAGCTGATGCCGCAGGTGATCCCTTCTTCGCGGGAAATGCGGCGGGACATCTCAATCGACTCGTCGCCGGTGACCGTCAACACCTCGTCGACAATTGACTGGTCCAGCGTGTCCGGAATAAAGCCCGCTCCAATGCCCTGGATCGGGTGTTTGCCAGGCTGTCCGCCGGACAGCACCGGGCTCGCGGCCGGTTCCACGGCGACTGAATACAGCGGCTTCTTCCTCTCCTGCTCCCAGTACCGCGAAATGCCGGTGATTGTGCCGCCCGTCCCGACGCCAGCGACCAGAATGTCGACATTCCCCTCGGTGTCGGCCCAGATTTCCGGTCCTGTCGTCCGGAAGTGAATGGCGGGGTTGGCCGGATTCTTGAACTGCTGCGGCATGTAGAACTCGGGCGACTTCGCCAGCTCTTCCGCTCGCGCGATCGCCCCTTTCATGCCTTCGGCCGCGGGCGTCAGCACCAGCTTCGCACCGAAGCCCTTCAGCATAATCCGTCGCTCGATCGACATTGTCTCCGGCATCGTCAACGTCAGCGGATATCCCTTGGCGGCGCAGACATACGCCAGCGCGATGCCCGTGTTGCCGCTCGTCGGCTCAACGACCTGCATGCCCGGCTTCAATGTGCCGGCCTGTTCGGCATCCCAGATCATTGATGCGCCGATCCGGCATTTCACGCTGTAGGCCGGGTTGCGGCCTTCGACCTTGGCCAGCACCGTCGCCTTGAGCCCCTGCGTCAGCCGGTTGATCCGCACGAGCGGAGTGCGACCAATGGATTCGGCGTTGTCTTTGAAGATCGGCATGAGTGGCTCCTTCCGGCAGTTGCAGACGGGTCGATGCGGTTCGGCGAATTATGGAAGGTCGCCCGGAACCCGGCAATGCCGGTCGAGATGGCATCGTCCGCCGTCAACGGACGGCTGCCGCTTCGTCTGGTTCGAGGTCAGCGTCCAGCACTCCGTGTCCGCTGCGCACCAGCCGGCGCGTCATCGCCACTTCTGACACCAGCAGTGCCAGAACTGCCACCAGCGCCAGCCACCAGACCTCCGCCCGCGGTGAATCCGCCTCGACAGCCGAGGTCCATTCCGACACATCCCGGATGAACGACAACCGCTCGCCTGTCGCCAGCTGCTCGCGATCCGCGTCGCTGAGCGCGGCGAGGTTCGATTCCGCCCGATCGAACTCGACGACGAAGTATTCCGCGGCATCCTGCGGCCGGCCCGAGCGGGTCGCCTGATACACCCCCGGCAGGGGCGCCGCCTTCAGCCGGGCGACCGGACGCCGGTCGCCGCCGCCTGCCTCGGCACTGGTTTCCGTTCCATCCGGATGCCGAAACATGATCGACTCGGCCGAAACGCCCTTCCCCAATGGCAATTCCAGCGCTGCACCCGTTTCGACGACGCGCCCCTGTCCGCGCGATGTCATCGAAAACAGCAGTTCGTGCAGGAACGGCACGAAATCATTCTTGGAGGGAAGCGTGCTCCATTCGGAATCGAGCGGAATCGCCAGCACCGCAACCTGCCCGTCTCCCCACCGTCGGGTCACCAGAAACGGATCGCCCGATTTCAGCGACGCCCCGATGACCGGCGTGCTGTGGGACGGTCGCTGGGCCGACTTTGGCTCCGCTGTCGCCTCGGGCGGCACGCCAGTCGGCTGGAGCGACCACCAGTTGGTGAAGCGCGCGGTCGCCAGGTCGATTCCGGTCCCCGGTCTGAACCGCTGCAACCATGGGATCGACAGCGACTCCGGTTCAAGCGTCGCCGGTTCGGCTGCCGTCGTCGGTTTCTCCGCCGTCAGAATCGCCGGCATCAGCCCCTCTCCCTCGCGATTCATGATGCCGTTATAGAAGCTCGTGCGGGCCTGCCCTCCCGGGGCCACCACCAGCCCCCCGCCCCGCTCGACAAACGTCTCCAGCGCCTGCACCTGCCCTGCATCGAGGTCGGCGACGTCCAGCAGCACCACGGCGTCACGCCCTTCGAGCCTGCCAGCCGTCAGCTGGGCGGGAGAAATGGTGGCCGTCCGGACCCACGCGGACTCTGGCCCGGCGCCCCCCAGCGCCGCCGCAACGAAGAAAGACTTGCTCTGCACCGGATCCAGCGACGGCCGGCCATCGACGAGAAGGACCGGCACCGCCGCCGCGACCGTCACCACTGCGTGCGACTGGTTGTCGCCCGGCAACTGGTCGTCGTCCAGGCTCACTGTGACCAGATAGGAGCCAGCGGCATCGAATCGCTGCTCAAATTCCAGCGGCGCTTCGCCGTCGGGAGGGAGGCTGACGATGGTGGTCTTGTCCTGCAGTCGCTGTCCGTTGATGGACAGGTAGACCGGACGCTTCGCCGAGACGCCGCCGAACTGTCGCACCGTCGTGCGGATGCGCACCGGGAAATTGGGGACAGTCATCATGCGCGACAGCTGAATTCGGTCGACCGCGAAATTCGTCAGGTCGGCCGCACTCTCGTCGCCGATGTTGACGACCCACACCCGAGGTTTGATCGTCTGTTGCGACCGCAGATCGTCGAACCTGGCCCACAGCGTGGCGTCTCCGGGGGCCCACGGGAACGATTGCCCGTCTGTGACGACGATCACCTCTCGAATTGGGTTCGTCCCCTGCCCCAGTTGCTGGACGGCCCTCGTCATCGCCATCGCCAGTTGCGACGCTCCCGCCGGCGGGGGGAGCCGGTCGATCTGCTCGCGCACCCGCTGAAAATCAGACGTGCCCGACTCCACCCGCGGCAACACCTGCTCGCGCGCTTCCCAGACGGATGCGGTATCGCCGACCCGCAGCGAACTCAACGATTTCTGCACCCACTGCCGCGCCGCCGATTGCGGCGTTCGGTCCCCGATCGTACGCCCCATGCTGTACGAACCATCGATCACATAGGCGACATCCCGCCGAACGCCCTCGGTCAGTCCATTGAATGCCCCCCCTTTTCCCCACGGCCTGGCGAATGCGAAGCCCAGAATCGCAATGACTCCGATCCGCAGCAGCAGGAGCAGCAGTTCTTCCAGCCGGATCCGCCGCCGCGTTTTCCGCCCCAGTTCCAGGAACTGCATCGCTCCCCAGAACACGATGTCGAACTTGCGCTTGCTGAGCAGGTGCGCGATGATGGGGAGCGCGACGCCGGCCAGGGCGATCAGCATCCAGGGTTGAACAAAACCGAACGACATCGAGGAGGCGTGGGCCGGCGGACATGACAGTGAAGATCGCTCGATGATCGCGGTTGTGCGCCACATCGTCCACTGGCCGGCGTCGCCGTCGAGCACCAATCGCGAACCGGCTGCGTTGGCGTGTGTCCCACCCCCACACGCAAATGCCGCCGGGCCGGGCCGGGGTGTAGTCGCTGGTTCGTGATGGTTCAGGCGTTCAGTACGAGGTTGTCCCAGAGTTGGTGCCAACGGCGGTTGATGGTTTGCGCCCGCAGCGCGGTGATCGCCAGCGCCCCGGCTTCGCTCCAGTGCATCCCCGGCCCCTTCAACCTGAGCCCCACCAACTGACGCGCCGTCGATTCCATCATCCCGCTCCCGATCTGCCAGCCCCGCGATCGAGCGCCGGCATAATCCATCCGGGATTCCCGTGGATGCACATACCCGATCAGGGAATCCAGCGCCTTCCGCTTCCGCCCCCGGATTGAATTCCGCTGCGACTGCAGCCACTGCCGCAGACCAAAGCCGCCCCGGTCGTGAAGTTCCGTCAGAGCGGACTCGACCCAGGTCGCCGGCGAATCCGGAGACAGCACCTTGCCGCACGCCCACACATGCTCGCTGACATGGTACCAGTCCACGATCCCGGTGGCCTCGGCGAAGTACCGCTGCTGAATCTGCCAGCACCAGTCGCCGCCATCCGCCACAAAGATCCTTTCCGACGCCTCGTGGTAGCCGCAGCGGCAGGCCGCCCGGTACAGACTGGCCCCGAACTCCTCGGCCGATTCCCGACCCCAGACCACCTCCTTCCGCCACTGTTCGCGTTCGTCCTGCCAGAAGACGCAGCCCACACGCATCTGCTGCCAGATCAGGCGGAATTCTCCGGGATGCTGGAGGTCCGGCTCCCGCAGGTTCGTGCAGTACATGATCCCGTCGCAACTGACATAGATCCGCCGGGGGCGAACCTCGGGAGCAGGCCAGGTTCGCTTCGGGGGCGGCGTGTCGAGCCAGACTTCCGACTCCGCCCGCCGAAGCCGGTCGATCTGGCCTCCCACGTCATGGGCCAATTCCAGGATTTCCTCGTGTGAAAGCCGGACGCCATGCTGATCAAAGACCAGTTGCGGCAACTGGGTGAAATGCTCGATGGCGGCCAGTTGACAGACCC